>Ga0315278_10001162_pt1 | contig 22830 bp, 20 predicted proteins | sample YL17G06_0_MG_FD_203880 | JGI IMG/M metagenome (GOLD analysis project Ga0315278, IMG submission 203880) | Sediment microbial communities from Yellowstone Lake, YNP, Wyoming, USA - YL17G06_0 | ecosystem: Environmental > Aquatic > Freshwater > Lake > Sediment | place: USA: Wyoming | collected... | reverse complement strand
AGCAGAAACTACAAGGGCATTGCCCGTTGAATAGCAGTTTGAAATTGAGCCGCCCGAACTGGACGCCACCAGGCCGCTGATATTGACAAAGTTATAGTGCCAAGCGGAAATCGCAAAGACATCGCCTGTGGCATAGCATTTGTCAATCGTGCTGAAGGCGTTAATCCCTGCCAGCCCGCCGGCATAAGAGTCAAAGCTGTTAGGGTCGGTAAGGGTAATCTGGCCTGTGGCATAGCAATTGGAAATCGAACTGTTGCCTCCATTAATTCCAACCAGTCCGCCGATAGTGGCCCTTGAACCTTTGACATTGGCAGTTGAATGGCAGTTCGAAATTGCTGCGCCGTTATAATTAAATCCTACAAGCCCGCCGGCAAAGGAAGGAGAATTTGTGTCAACAGAACCGGTTGAATAACAGTTGGAAATTACACCGGAGTTTATCCCGCTCAGCCCGCCGACATATTGTTTACCAGTAATATTCGCATCTTCAATGCCCAAATTGGTTATCACTGCGCCGCTGCCGACATTGCCGAACAAACCGACATAAGTTTTATTTGGCAGGTTTATTACTGCGTTGCGAATCACAAACCCCTGACCATCGAAACTGCCTGTAAATTTTACTATCGAATTGCCAATTGGACGAACTGTAAAACCGTTCAAATTTAAATCTGTCATTAAGATTATATGTTTTTCCCACGCAGAGACATATTGGTTTAAAGCGATAAAATCTTCCGGAGACCCTATTTGATACGGGTTTTGCTGTGTTCCATCTCCCAAAAGAGGTACAGAAACAGAAGGGTCGCGATAGAAAAAATAAATGATTTCTGGATAATCCTGTCCATCCGGGAGCATAATCCAATCGGCATAACTGCCATTAATGTCTGAAATATACCAGCCGGCATCAGCAAAGGTTGAAATTGTTTTCATTTCAGCGGTGGTTTTGCCCGTCCCGCCGGCACTGGTTGTCTGGCCGGAAGTATTTACATCCCAGAAAGAGGCAGTGATTGTGCCACTATCATTTTGTCCCACCAAACCTCCGGTATTACTGGCTCCGCTGACAGCACCCGTTGAATAGCAATTATTGATACTACTGCTGTAGTTAAGTCCCACCAGTCCGCTGACATTAGAAGAGCCGCTAACCGCGCCTGTCGAATAACAATTACTAATATTGCCGCCGTATTCGTTGCATCCTACCAGCCCGCCGACATCAGAAAAACCGCTAACCGCACCTGTCGAATAACAATTGTCGATGCCGCCGTAACAGGCCCCCACCAACCCGCCGACAGCTTGCCGGCCGGTAATATTTACATCCTCCACGCCCAGATTGCGGATCTGTCCGCCGATATTGACATTACCGAACAAACCGACACAATCAGCAGCAGGCATATTTATATGAGCATTGCGAATGATATGGCCGTTGCCATCAAAGACACCAGTAAATTCATGGCTGGAATTGCCCACCGGTGTTAATGCAACACCCTGTAAATTTACATCGGCTATCATAATAAAATGCTTATCCCAGTTGACAACATCACTCATTAACTGCTGCCAGTCGGAAACATTACCTATTTTGTATGGGTCAGCCGCTTCGCCGCTGCCGCCGGAGTATGCAAAAGCAGATGAAAACAAACAAAAAACAAGAGCGGCAACTGTCAATGCTTTTCGATATTTACCAACCATTATTAAACCCTCCTGATAAATATTTAAAATCCTGCAAATTACTCTTCTTATTTACGGTTTCTCACCAGGTTAGCTTTACGGTGGTGTTATCCAGGCCGGCCATCTTGTGATGTTCCTGTCTGTGCGAAAAAGCGGCGACCATTTTAGTTTCCACAGTTGCTTGATAGGAACTTTCCTGGCGCTTATATCCATGAAAACAAGATTTACAGTGTACTCATTGCCTGACTGATGCCGCGGCAGGCAGAAATTCCACATGCCCCACAGAGCACCTGCCGGGGCTACGCCTGGTACAGCAGGAGGTTCGTCTATATAAAAAACCTTAGTTCCTTCCCATACCGAATCACCCAATACCGGTATAGTATTCGGATTTTTTTGATATATGGTCCTCCAGTAATGAGGCAAATCGTCCGGATTTATTTGATATAAATCACCAGGCTGCATCGGGTCGTGTGGGTCAGAAGCCCATTCGTTCATACCGTAGCTGCCATAAAGACCTGGCGCGCCATAGGCAGGTGTCCAGTTATTGTATCCCGGATCACCATAAACTCCCCAGGCTGTAAATGAGTCAGGAATCAAGCCTGTGGTACTCAATAATTTCGTGGCCTTGGGGCACAAGCGTATGTTATTGGAATCTGTGCCATAGGGACGCAGCTTTATCATCCACATACCCTGTCGGACGTTAAAACCAGGCATAAAATGCCCATTATTGTCATTGGTATACATAGCCAGCATCAGGCCCCATTGTTTGACGTTGTCTCTGCATATTATATTTTTATGCTGCTCGCTGTTCTGCTGTATCGCAGGTATTAGAATAGCCGGCAGTAGAACGATAATAACTATCACTACTAAAAGTTCGGCTAATGTAAAACCAGTCCGTAATGTTCCGTTAATTCTCTTGTTCATAATTAAGCCTCCAATAAAACAGATGCTCGCCTTTTTACATCGGATATCATAATAAAATGCTTATTCCAGTCGGTCGAGGTATGAATTATGTCATTCAAGTCGGAAACTGTAGATGAAAACACGGAGGAAACAAAACATATCCTCGCAGCCTCTTTGTGACATACACAACGCATAACTTTACCCTCGAATAAAGTTACTGTTAATCCGGCTGCAGTACAACTCTTATCGGTACTTAATATTGAAGCTATAGAATTATACTAATTTAGCGTCCCATAAATGAACACCATTTTGCGTTTATCTTTAACCTTTTTGCGAATCAAGTCGAAAAGCGTTTTAAAAGGATGGTTTTGAGGGTATTTTTAGCGGTTTCCATACTGATTTTTTTGTGGAGTTCATTTTCGGCGCTGGTCATTATAACATTATCTAAACCGCAGGGGATTATAGAGTCAAAAATACTTAAATCATTATTGATATTTATCGCCATACCGTGAAACGTAATCCATTTCTTTATTTGTACGCCGATAGAAGCGATTTTTCTGTCTTCAATCCATAAACCCGGAAAACCTTTCTTTGTGCCGCAATTTACGCCAAGTTCCGCAAGAAATTCAATCCCGATTTTTTCAAGCAGATGGACATAATCGCTCACTCCAAGATTATGCTTTTTAAGATTTATAATTGGATATACGACAAGCTGGCCGGGGTTATGAGCAGTGGCTCCGCCGCCGCGGCGGATTTGAAAAATTTCAATGCCGGATTGTTTGATTGTGTCAGAATCTTTGAGGAGTTTGTTGGCACTGTTTCTTGCGCCGAGTGTGATAACAGGCGGATGTTCAACGATAAATACAGTATCCTTGCCTGAACCTGCCAGCAGGTCCTGAAAGGCGTTTTCCTGGAGGGAAAGCACAGATTGATAATCCTTTATCCCGCAATCGATTATGTTAATATCAGATGCCATTGGGCGTCATTATATCGCAATTAATATAAAAAATAAAATTTTTAAAATATTATACTTGACATTGCATACTTTGTAATACATAATAAGTATAACATAACCTATTCAGGAGTAAGTAAAATGAAATTTGAACGCGAGCTGTTAAAAGGAATTGCCCCTGTTGTAGTGCTCGAGACTTTATCACGGGGCAGAATGTATGGCTATGAGCTGAGCGAGGCCATCGAAAACAAAAGTCAAAAGATTCTCACTTTAGGTCAGGGAACGCTCTACCCGCTGCTTTACAACCTCGAAGCCCAAAAACTGATTAAAGGCCAGTGGGAGACTGCTGAATCCGGCAGAGAGCGCAAGTATTATTCCATTACGAGCAAAGGAAAGCAGCGTCTTGAAACCGATAAAGTGCAGCTTGCCGATTTATTCAAGGCGTTGAAGCTTGTTTTCGGTTCCGCCATAGTCCCGGCGTAAATATGGAGCTCTTTTATGAAAGACAAGGACAGTAAAAAGGCGTTCGACAATCTGCCGGCCTGCGCTGCGGATTATATTAATCTTGTGATAAAAAAGATGCGTTGGCACAAAAAGGTTCGTGCAGACGTCCAGGCCGAACTTATCGGCCATTTTGAAGATGCCCTGAAAGACTGCAAAACGAACGAGGACAAAGAAAAAACAGCTAAGAATTTGATTACCAATTTCGGCGATGCTAAATTAATTGCCGACCTTGCCCGCCGCGCCAAGAAACGCTGCCGTCCGCTCTGGCAAAAAATTCTAATCCATTCATTTCAGGCTTTAGTTATTGTTTTTATTTATTTATCCATTTGCGGCGTTTATATTTCTTCAGGCAAGCCCAATATATCTGTAAATTATGTCGAATGGATCAATAACTATGTTCGCCAGGGCAGAGATGAATCCCTCAACAGTGCCCCGATGATAAAAAAGGCAACCGACCTTTTCATAGATGAACCTAATTGGCTAAGGGAAAGCAGGGCAAACTGGCCGAGCGATTTTAATGAAATCCAGTTAAAGGAACTTGAAAACTGGCTGGCGCAAAATTCTCAAGCAATTGAAATATTCAGGAAAGCATCTGAAAAGCCATATTATTGGAATATTTATGACGCCAATAAACCAGACTTTACCGAAATGCAGTTTTTAAAAACTCCAATGATAGAGCTTGCAAATTATCGCAGGCTGGCAAAAATAGTGAATTGGCAGGTGCGATACTCGGCATACAAAAACGAAACACAAACTGCGGTAAACGACGTGATAAGTTTATGTAAATTCGGTCATAATATGGAAGGCAAAGGATTGCTCGTCGAACAGCTTGTCGGAATCGCGATTGAAGCGATAGGATACTCGACTCTATCTGACATCATAAGCAAAAATGATTTATCAGTTCAGCAGCTGGAAAATTGCCAAAGTTTTTTACAACAAAGCCAAGGGGATGAAGTAATTAATGTTAAAGCTGAAAAAGTAATCTTCTATGACTTTGTTCAACGGGGCTTTACTGATGATGGAAAAGGCGGCGGTAAGCCTTTAGGAAAGGGAACAGGTTTTGCCGGCAAAAACACACTTCAGATAATTTTCAATATACTGACCTTTAATCTGCCGGACAAAAAAGAAGTTATGGAACAAATTGATAAAGCATATGATACCTGTCAGCGGAATTTCGAAAGTCCAAATCTTAATATCGAAATGGAAATGCAGCAATTTCCAAAGATGCTGCAGTTAACTATTCCGGCAATTGAACACCTCGGTAAACTTTCCCGGCGTTTCAAAACCCAAAAGGACGGTCTTTTAACAACATTGGCCGTATTACGTTATCACAAACAAATCGGTAAATACCCCAACAGCCTTGAGGAATTAGTACAAAAAGGTTTCATGGTCAAAATGCCTTTTGATGCATATCGAAATGGACCGTTGACATATCGAAAAACTGACCCTGGTTTCACTTTGTATAGTTATGGAGAAGATAGGGATGATGATGGTGGAAAGACGGGTGTTGCCGAAGTGGGTAAGCCGAATATGTGGAATATTGGTGACGGCGATGCTGTTTTCTGGCCGGTAACACATCTTTCAGGCAAAAAATAGTCCGCAATAAAATTTCTGAAATTTTCTGAACAAAGTTTTATCTGCCGGCGTATGTTTTATTAGAAAAAGTAAATAGTATAATTCTTCTTTGCCTCCTCCTATGTGCAATAGACTGTGGCGGCCTTTAGAGCATTAAAGGCCGCCTATTCTTTGTATTTTTCAATTAAAGTAATTTAATACCGGCTTGTCCGCATTTATCAAGCATATCCTGCGGCCAGATACTTGCATGCACTTCGCCGACATGGATTTTTCGCAGCAGGAACATACATAATCTTGATTGTCCGATACCGCCGCCGATACTTAACGGCAGTTCACCATTTAACAGTCTTTTGTGCCAGGCGAATTCTGTCCTGTTAAGAGCGTTTCGTATTTCAAGCTGTTTGAGCATTGCGTCTCTATCAACGCGGATGCCCATCGAGCTTATTTCAAAGGCCCTGTTCAGGACCGGATACCACAAAAGGATGTCGCCGTTAAGGCCTTTTCTGCCGTTGTTTGTCGGCGTAACCCAATCATCATAGTCCGGCGCTCTGCCGTCGTGAAGGGTGCCGTCTTTAAGTTCGCCGCCGATGCCGATTATAAAAACGGCGCCGTGCTCTTTTGTGATTTTATCTTCCCGCTGTTTTGGATTAAGGTCGGGATACATTTCGAGGAGTTCTTCGGTGTGAATAAATTGAATATCTTTCGGCAGTATCGGCGTTATCTGCGGATATAAGGTGCGGACGTGATTTTCAGTTTCACGAATGGCGTTGTAGATTGTCCTGACAATACTTTTGAGAAAATCGAGGTTTCTCTCCTGCGGCTTGATAGTTCTTTCCCAGTCCCACTGGTCCACGTAAATCGAATGAAGATTATCGAGCGATTCTTCGTCTGGCCTTATCGCGTTCATATCGGTATAAAGACCTTCGCCGGGCTGGAAGCCATAATCGGCAAGCACCATTCGTTTCCATTTGGCCAGCGAAAATACCACCTCGGCATCGGCATCATTATCGTCCCTCACCTGGAACGTTACCTTACGCTCAATACCGTTAAGGTCATCGTTAATGCCTGAGCCTTTACGGACAAACAGCGGCGCCGAGACCCTTTGCAGACTTAAATTCCAGGCTAGGGTCTGTTCAAAATAATCCTTTAGTTCCTTTATGGCTTTTTCGGTTTCTCTCAGCGACAGGGCTGATTTGTATTTCGGGTCAATATAAAGGTTCGACAATTTTTACTCCTTGAAAAACAGTAATATCTCTTTTTACAAAAAAACGGCCCCGGCAAAAAACCGGGACCGTAAAACCGTTTATTAATTCCGTTCTTTAAACGGCATTTATTTCATATGTACAACGATTTCAACTCTTCTGTTCTTTGCCTTGCCGCTGCCGGAATTCGGGGCTACCGGTCTGCTTGAACCGCAGCCTATGGCTCTGATTCTGTCGTCCGGAATGCCGGTGGAATTCAACTGCCTGAGAACTGAAAGAGCTCTTTGCGAAGACAATTCCCAGTTATCCTTCCAGCTTGATTTCTTTATCGGGTCGGTATCTGTATGGCCGACGACATCTATTAATCTGCCGCTGTATTTGTCTTTCAAAACCGAAACAATGCCGTCGAGGTTGCCCTTGGCACTTGTTTTGAGAGCTGCCTTGCCTGAGTCGAACAAAATCATTTCGGGCAGGGTAACGGTAATTGTTCCAGCCTTTGCATCAACATTTACATCGTAATCGCCGCCAAAGCCTGTGGCATCACCGGCGGATTTGCCGCCTTCCATTTGTTTTTTCATATCTTCGAGCGCCTGCTGACTTTCAGCCAGTCTGCCGGCAAGGTCCTGTTTTTCAGTGGCACTGCCCTCAAGTGTGGATTTGCAGTTGTCGTACAAACCCTTCAGGTTCTGGTGCTCGACATTCAGAGAGTTATATTTTTTCTTAAAGTCAGTACAGCCGCTGATAAGACTATAAGAGACAATTACAACAGCCAGCAATAACACTTTTTTTCTCAACGCAAACATTATCCATCTCCTTTATTTTAAAAAATACATTCCTTTTTATTTAACGGTAAATTATGAACTGCAGCCAGTTCATAACCGCATCATGTAAAATCATAACCACAAAGACTCCCATTGACAAGAAGGGACCATACGGAATTTGACGTATTTTTTTAAAAAACATAGAAAAGACAGCCCAGGCAAGTCCAAAGAAGGGGGCAATGAAAAAAGCCACCACAACAGACCATGGACCCAGTACGGCACCGGCGGCACCCATAATATGGACATCGCCAAGCCCCATTGCCTCTCTGCCAAAGGCAAAAGTGCCTAAAATACGTGTTATCCAAACTACCGCACAACCAATGAAGTAGCCCCATAAACTGCCGAAAAGTCCAGCAATAACAGGTACTTGCGAAAAATCTATCCACCAATCCGCAAAATGCGGTACATTTTTATAAATTCTAAATGCCGCAAAGGCACCAATAACTATCGGCAATAAGAAAATTACCTCTTTTAACATTTCAAGACGATGATTATAGTTTTCTGTCTGTTTTTGTTCGGTTTGAGACTCTATAGTATCCGATTTTTCTGATGGATAACTTGTTTTAATAATTCCGCTAAAAAGTAACAAAAGAGATGTTACCAGACCCGCTAAAGCACCGGCGGCTAAAATAGCGACCTTTGCTGAGGCCAGCGGAAAAAGGTCGTAACTTCTGATAACAGCGGAATCATAGAAAAATGTTCCCGCTCCCGCAGCGATAATACCTGCCGCTGTTACAAGCCAGCAAATAGAAATGGGGATGATATACAATTCCAAATCAATTGCCGAGGCCGCAACAAAACAAGAGAGCATAATAATATGAATAAGGTACAGCGAAAAACCGCCTTCAAAAAATCCGCCAATTCCCTTTCTTAAAGATGTCTGGAAATAAATCCAGTAAAGAACCACAAAAAGCAGGGCGGTCAGTAATTCGATGATGAGATACCGCGGCGTAATTTTAGTTTTGCATTTGCGGCATTTGCCCATCAAGAGCAGCCAGGACAAAATCGGAATATTATCGTAAAAAGCTATCGGAGTTTTGCAGGAAGGGCAGGCTGAGCCGGGCCGAACAAGCGACAAATTCCTCGGCAGCCGATAAATTACGACATTTAGAAAACTGCCGACAGAAGCGCCGATTGCGAAGAGAAATGCAATCAGCAACCCATCAGGTATAACAATGCATCCTGCCAAGTATTATTCCTTATTCTTATTGACTATGCCGGCAACTTTCATCTGCAAACCGAACAGGCGGATAAATCCTGTCGCGTCTGTCGGGTTGTACTCATCGCCCATCGTGAAGCTTGCCATCTTCGTACTGTAAAGACTCTTTGGACTTTTGATTCCAGCAGGCGTGCAGCGGCCTTTGTAAAGTTTCATTCTTACTGTGCCGGTAACATTCTGCTGCGTTACATCGACAAACGCATCAAGAGCGTGACGAAGCTGGCAGAACCACTGGCCGTTATATACAAGGTCAGCATATTTTAACGCAACCTGCTGTTTGTAATGCATTGTTTCGCGGTCGAGAGTTAGAGTTTCCAGAGCCTTGTGTGCTTCGACAAGAATAGTTCCGCCGGGCGTTTCATAAACGCCGCGGGATTTAATGCCGACAAGACGATTTTCAACAATGTCAGCCTGGCCGACTGCGTGCTTGCCGCCGATTTTATTAAGCTGCTCGATAAGTTTTACAGGTTCCGTTTTTTTGCCGTTCAGACTTACAGGCACACCTTTTTCAAAACCGATTACAACATACTCCGGCTTGTTAGGAGCTTTGGAAACAGGATTCGAAAGAACGAACAGGCGGTCTAATGGCTCGTTTGCCGGGTCTTCAAGCTCGGCGCCTTCGTGGCTTATGTGCCAGAGGTTCCGGTCGCGTGAATAGATTTTCTTTACGCTCTGCTCAATCGGTATATTATGTTCTTTTGCATATTCAATCGCAGCCTCTCTGCTTGTAAGTTCAAACATCGGGTCTTTCCACGGCGCGATGATTTTCAGTTTCGGGTCGAGTGCCATATATGTCAGCTCGAAGCGTACCTGGTCGTTTCCTTTGCCTGTTGCTCCGTGAGCGACGCCGATGGCGCCTTCCTGCTGGGCAACCATAACCTGATGTTTGGCAATCAGCGGCCGGGCGATACTTGTGCCGAGAAGATAGCCGTTTTCATAAATCGCGCCGCTTTTTAACATCGGCCAGAGATATTCGGTAACAAATTCCTTGCGCAGGTCTTTTACGATGCACTTTACCGCGCCGGAAGCGAGGGCTTTTTTCTTTATTCCGTCGAGTTCTTCGGCCTGACCGAGGTCGGCGGCGAATGCTATAACGTCATAGCCGTAGGTTTCTTTGAGCCACGGCAGAATTACACTCGTATCGAGTCCGCCGCTATAGGCGAGAACTACCTTTTGGTTTGCTGATTTAGCCATTAAAATTTCCTTTCAGACGAATATCAGGGTGATTATACAATTCTGATATGTTTTAGCAACCTGTAACTTGGTCTTTTATGGCCCGATAATAAAACACGCATACTTTTAAATTAACACATATATGCCGTTATATTGACAAAACTCATAAACAACGGGGTTTACAATAATAACGCTATAAATTTAAGCCGATAAATGCATTGGTAATGATTACTTCTTAATCTTTAAGAGGGGGAAAGGTGCAGTTATATCAGGGGTGAAACTATGGTGCGTAAAGACATAAAATGTATTTTGTTATTCCTGGTGTTGACTATTGCGTTTTTACCCGGCTGCGGTAAAAAACCGCAAGAGCAGAAACTTACGAGCATTACTATTGCTTTTCCGGAATGGGTGGGTTACGGCCTGTTTTATCTTGCCGACGAGAAAGGGTTTTTCAAAGAAGAGGGCATAAAGCTTGTCTTTGTAGATGAGCAATTGGATTCAGCCCGGCGTGATGCCTTTAAAGCGGGTATGCTCGATTGCGAAGCAGGGACTCTTGACCTGCTCATCTCAAAAGCAGTTCAGGATACGCCGATTGTAGGGGTTATGGTAATCGACCGGTCGTTCGGAGGCGATGGAATAGTCGCCGTCGAAAATATCAGGAAATTGGAAGACTTAATTGGGAAAAGAGTAGCTTTGGCAAGAGACGATATCGGCGAAACATTTATTTCAGCCCTGTTTCACAGAAAGGGATTGTCGTTTAATGATGTGATTATTGTGCCTAAGCAGGTGGAAGAAGTATCGCAGGCATTTTTAAATAGCGAAGCGGATGCCTGTGTAACATGGGAGCCGCAGTTGACAAAGGCTCTTAAAAGGCCGGGCTCGCATATTTTAACGAGTACCAAAGAATACCCGGCTATAATCATTGACAGCTTGAATGTACGAAGGGATTTGGTAGAGAACAATCCGGGATTAGTGAAGAGATTAATGCGAGGCTGGTTCAAGGCTCTTAATTTTTACAACGAACATCCTGATGAGGCCAGTGAGATTATCGCCAAACATTATAAGATTACTCCCGAGCAATATAGAAAGCAGGTCAAAGGGCTTTTGTGGGAGAACTACCAGGAACAGCAATATCCTGCGAGATACAAAGAATGGGTCGAAGTCTTTAATGAAATTGCCGAGCTTAAATTAGCGAATGGCAGAATTTCCCGAAAGCCCGATGATTCAAATTTCTTAAACCATAAACTTCTGGAAAATGTCTATGAAGATAGCAAATAAAATAAGCCTCTCTTTTTTTGGCGTTGCTTTTAGAAGCCATTCAAAAAGCGTTGGGAGTTTCCATCTCCAGCAATGCGACCCAAAGACCTCAATATTAAAACAGATGTTTATTTGTTGCCGAATTTGTTGATGTGCAGAATTTTTTTCAGCGGCCTTTTCGGAACGTGTAAAACATCTTTTTCATCGACGTAATATTTTACATCCTCTCCTTTTGCATCTTCCATAACGGGTTTTTCGGCAGGCTTGCCAAGTGCAATCACAGAATCAATCTGATATTTTTCATCAATACCTAAAATTTGTAATATTTTCAGCCTGTCAATCGCGCCAAGCCAGCAGGAGCCGACTCCTTTGCCCCATGCGGCAAGTAAAATATTTTCAATAGCGGCAGCAGCATCGACGGCAGCTTCTTTTTTGATTTCCGTATCGACAAGCACAACAATATAAGCGGCCGGTCTTTGATTCGGCAGGGGGTTTCTTTTCGGCCTGACGTGCCCGGCCCACGACAGACACTCAAAAAGTTTTTGGCAGGTTTGAGGTTCATCTACAATAATATATTCGAGAGCCTGAATATTCCCCGGAGCGGGAGCACTGCGGGCGGCTTCGACCAATTCAATCAGAAAATTTCTTTCCAGTTTCTCCTGACTGAAACGCCTGATACTTCGCCGGGTTTTAATTAAATCAATAATATCCATATTTTTTTGAACAGTTGAGCAGGAGAGCAGTTGACCGCAGGTGAACTTGTTCGTATCGACTGTTCATCTGTTCTACTGTTCACCTGCTCTATTTTTTTCAGCTAAACTGAAAAAAATGGGCAGTATAGGACTCGAACCTACGACATCCTGCTTGTAAGGCAGGCGCTCTAGCCAACTGAGCTAACCGCCCGAAAAATCTAAGTTTATGTTTAATAACAGGAATTGTCAAGTAGAAATGTTAGCCGAGGGCCTTTGTGAAAATCAGTTTCGAGTCGCCGGCAGCGTAAAAATCGTTCACACAGGCGGCCTGCCTATAACCGTTTTTTATATAAAAATTTTGCGTCGATTTATACTTTTCAGAGCCGGAAGTCTCGATTACAGCCAATCTTCCTTTTTGAGATGAGATTTCTTTTTCGGCGAAGGCCAATAATTGCGAACCAATATGCTGTTTCTGGAAATCAGGGTCGACGGCAATCCAGTAAATATCGTACGTGCCGAGTGTGCAGGGCGTTTCGCCGAAACACACCCAGCCGGCAACTTTGTTTTCCATCATTGCTACATAAGACTGATAATTACAACCGGCCTTTTCCAGTGCCGCATCCTCGAATACTTCGCGGGCGATTATCTCTTCGACAGGCCGGAAGAAACCGGTTCTGGTTATAATGTCCATTACAACGGTCTGGTCAGCAGGGGAGGCTTTGCGAATGTTTATTTTCATAAAATTATCCTTATAGTGCTATTGTCATTGCGAGTCCCTAAGGGACGCGGCAATCCCAAACCATCGGGGACTGAGATTGCTTCGTCCACCTAAGGTGTCCTCGCAATGACATTTTCACAGTTTTTGATTAGACGATAGTTTGCGTTGTCAAGTAATGTCAGAATAAACTGTTCATACGGAATACCGGCTGTCTTTAATGCCGCCGCGAAACCCGCATCGGCTGAAATATCAGGATTGGGGTTTACTTCGAGGATATAAGGCTTATTATCTTCGTCAAGACGGAAATCCACACGAGTATAATCCCGGCAATTCAGCGCCTGCCAGACTGCTGACGCGATTTGTTCAATCTGCTTTCGCAAATCACGGCTTAAATTTTTCGGCGGCCTGGGCGGCGTATTATTATAAGCGAACGAATCTTTTTCCCATTTTGCGCTGTAATCGACTATGCGAGTCTGGTCTTTGGAAAAAGCCGAGAAGTCAATTTCCGCCATTGGCAGAACCTCGATTTTGCCGTTTCTCTCGAACAGAGAAACATTCAATTCTCTTGCCCCGATGAAAAGTTCCACTATGACAGACTGGCCGAATCGGTTTTGCAATTGTTCGACAAGAGTTGCGGCCTTGTCGTTTTGAGTCGGCAGTTGGACGACGGAATCGGTTGTAATGCCTTCACTGCCGTCGCACATCGCCGGCTTGATAATGTATTTTCCTTTTTTCAGTAAATCAGGATTAAACCCTGTTCCCTTCGGGAAAACTGCCCCAATGGGACACGGAAGTCCGCAAGCCGAAAGTACCGCTTTGGCCTGGCACTTATTCTGAGCCAGGATGCTGGTCGGGGTGCTGTTGCCTGTGCAGCTTTTGCCGTAGGCCTGGCAAATTACAGGTACGAAACTGGCCTGCTCAAGGGATTCGAGAAATTCCTCAACGAGATTAAATATAATTTTTTCTTTTCGCCTGTTAAGCAGGCTTATCAGGTGCATTAGATTTTCGACGGGCAGGACAGTATAGTTTATGCCCAGTTTTTTGCAGGATTGTTCTACCATAACGACCTGGTCCATAACGGCGGCTCTGCTTTGATACAACAGGTCATCCGGTGAACCGAAGGTATTATGCAGAATCAGTATTTCATCCATTCTTTGCTCTTTTAAAGGCGTTATCAAGAATAGTGCCAATCAGAGTTTCGTAACTCATTCCTTCCTGAGTCGCAATCATCGGCAGGTCGGAATGTTTCGGATGCAGACCCGGCAGGGGATTGACCTCCAGAAAACAGGCTTTGCCCGTCTTATCAAGGCGAACATCAACCCGGCCGGCATCACGGCACTGTAAAATCTTATAACATTCAAGAGCTAAAGTTTCAACTTCCTTCTTTATCGCAGGAGCATTTAAAATGGGATGATAGAAAATACGGGACTCGCATTCTTCCTTGTTTACATAAGAATAAACGGCCGGTTCGTCTTTACTTCGCATCTCAATTTCCATTGTTCCCAGTACGGCGGCATCAGTGCCTGTGCCGAGAATTGCGGTAGTAAACTCCCTGCCGGGCAGGTATTCTTCGACAAGTACCGGCTGACGGAACTCTGTAAGCAGCTGCAGGCATATCTTTTTTAACTGTTTGGGATTTTCAATATGCGAATTGCCGTCGATTCCCTTGCCTGTTCCTTCAGCCAGCGGTTTTGCAAAGAGGGGGTAATTAAGTTTTATGTCGTTTAAATCTTCCTCTTTTTCGACAACCGCAAAGGCCGCTGTCGCAAGGCCGCTTTGGGCGACGAGCTGTTTGGCTATCGCCTTGTCAAGTGTCGTCGCGCAGACCAGCGGGTCGGAAAAAGTGTATGGTATTTTATACATTTCAAGGATTGCAGGCACATAGGATTCCCGGCATCTGCCGCCGATACCTTCGGCGATATTGAATACCATATCCCAGCGGTCGCCGGCTGCCAGCCGTTTGCATAGCGATTTCCCGCTGCCGATACGGTCCACACGATATCCGAGCTTTTCTATCGTCTTATGAAGTGAATTGATAGTATCTTCAGAGTCGAACTCTGCGACATCCTGTTCGGAGAACCCCTCTGCCAGATAATCTTTGCGTAAATCGTAAACCAGTCCTACCAGCGGCTTTGCCATAATACGTTAAGGCTCGAACAGGTAGGCAGTTTTATTTTGGCTGGCGTACCTCTCACGTCGTTTGATACGATGGTTTTTCGCAGGAGCTATCACTGATGTTCTTCCGCTGGCCAGTTCCCATACGCCTGTTTCGCCGGTTGACGTTGTATTTACTGATACCGGTTTTGCTGATGGTTCGGGATAATTGACAAGCAGGCCTTCGTAATTTCGCAGTACCGTGTGCGAAGGGCTCATCGAGATGATATAATTCGGCAGTACGGGGATTTTGCCGCCGCCGTGAGGGGCATCGACTACGAATGTAGGAATTGCGATTCCGCCCACTCTGCCGCGAAGGTATTCCATAATCTCAATGCCTTTTCGGATAGAGGTGCGGAAATGTTCCACGCCGCGGACCAAATCGCACTGGTAAAGATAATACGGCCTTACCCGCATCTGAACCAGTCCCCGGCAAAGCTGTTCTATAATTTTGGCATCGTCATTTACGCCTGCCAGCAGTACCGTCTGATTGCCGAGCGGGATTCCGGCATCGGCAAGTTTCGCGCAGGCCTGTTTGGACTGGGTGGTAATTTCGTTGGGGTGATTAAAGTGTGTATTAATCCACAATGGATGATACTTTTTAAGTATATTTACCAGTTCGTCTGTGATTCTCATCGGCAGTACTACCGGAACACGGGTTCCGATACGAATGACCTGTACGCTCGGCACTGAACGCAGGGCCGAGAGTACCATTTCGATTGAGTCGTCACTCATTGTCAGAGGGTCTCCGCCGGACACGATTACGTCGCTGACTTCCGGATGAACCTTAAGATATTCTATTACCTGCCTCATTCTTTGAGGGGAAATTGAGCTTTCGTGTGCCCCTGCGATTCGTTTGCGGGTGCAGTGCCGGCAATACATCGAGCACATTGTCGTCGCGATAAGCAGAACCCTGTCGCGATAGCGGTGTACCATCCCCGGCACAGGCATATCATCGTCCTCGGACAACGGGTCGTCGCAGAGGAACAGCGGGTCGATAAGTTCGCGAGGCTGAGGAACGGCCATAGCGAAGATTGGGTCTGTAATATCCGGCCGGCGAATCAAAGAGGCATAGTATGGCGTAATTGCCATTGGGAATTTCTGGATAACCCCGTTTAACTGCGGAGAACTGGAGCCGGGAAAGTATTTTTCGAACTGCTGGGAACTCCGGATGCGGTTTTTTATCTGCCATTTCCAGTCGCCGGGGTCGGCAGGGTCCGGCTGGTTATCTGAATTGTTTAAATTATGTGGGGGGCATGCAGGCCGAGGCCTACTCGGAGGTTCTGAATCCTGACTCTCGACTGAGGGTGCTGGTGATTCATCTGTATTAAACATATTCTTCTTTCTCATAAAAAAGGATACCCGCCTTGCGCGGGTTAAGCTGCCGGGAGAATCCATTTATCCCAACATTTTTACACTCATTATTTCAATACCCTCATTATATTTGTTGTCAATAGTTATTTTGCAATTTTCTTCAAATTTTGTGTTTTTTGGCTTCACTGCACTAATGGCGGGCTGATGAGAATTTTATAAGAATTGCCGATCTTTTCCAGAATCTCAATTCTTATCCGGTTCTTGTTGTCCTGATAATAATTTTTCTTGCCGACATCGAAAGCCGCACCTTCAAGATGCGGAACGGAAGGATTGGCGTTAATCAGCTTGACTGGCGCCGCACCGTGGCGGCATTCAGCAATATTGTCATTGGCGAACATAATAAGGACGCCATTTTGAGGTAAAACCGAATCGAAGACGCCGATAGGCTGACGGTTTTCTATCAGGTAATATGTATTTTCAGAAATAGGGATTTTCGCTGCCAAAATCTCGGACGAGCCGTCCTCGAGCGGCCCAAGGATGAATTCAGTTTTTTCGCCAGGCCTGACGATTTTGATTTTTGAAGGCTCAAGCCAGTTTAATCTCATTTTCGTCCAGGAAGATATTCCTGGCGGCGCCTGGTCCCGTTGATAAAAATGGCAGGACATAGGGTCCCAGAAACCCATATTTATCATTGCGTCGGTAGTAACCTGACGGGTTGGACCGGGTTTTGCCTGCAAATCGTGGTCATAAAGACAGGGAACCATTCGTTTTCCGTTCTTTGTTCCGCCGAGGATGTGAGCGATATCGTGAAAAAGCGTTCCCATGTGAGCCTGAAAACAAAAGATTGCCACGCCGCCTTTGATTGGTTGTCCGTTTTTAGTTTTTAAAGCATCCTGCGTACCGAAACCAAGCATACCGGGATATCCGCAAAGGCCAATCATCCCGTAGTCGTCAACTTTGGCGTTCATAAAAATCACTGAAAAATCATAATCCGAAAAATTCACATCATTGCCGACCGCATCGAATGTATCATCGATTAATTTCCTTATACGATTTCTGTCAACCTCAAGATTCTTTGGCGAAATCTTATATTGGCTGACAGGAAACGGCAATGTGTACCACTTATCAGTTACAGTAATATCCAAAGAAACCTTGCCGTAAGACATCTGGCTGATGTAATTGTTTAATTGCCGGGAAAATCTCATTTCCACAATACTGCGGTCAATAGGATATTTAACATCCGGAAATCCTGTGAGAATAACGATTCCTTTTTCGATAGTCTGGCCGTTAACGGCAGATACACAGAAAAAAAGAGTAATCAGGATTAAAGCAGAAAAAGTGCAAAGCCTCATTTTTTATCCTCCATATTATTTTGGATATACGCTCGGTTTGCCTTGTATAGTTCCAATCTATTCTGAATTTCACTCACTATATTGTCCTGACCTTGTGTTTTTGCGATATCAATAGCTTGCCGAGCTGTCGTTACCGCATCGCTAAACCTGCCTGCCGCGGCGTAAGCGGCTGCCAGAGTGTCCAAAAACCCGGGATTATTATAGTTTGTAAGCTCGCAGGCACGCTGAGCTAATTCGACAGCCTTGTCGCCATTTCTGACAGAGCCGTCTTCTGAGACAGCCAAAACCCAAGCCAGATTATTGAGAACATCGTTACTGTCAGGTTGGATTTCCAGTGCCCTTGTCCAGTTTTCAACTGCCGGCTTGTATTGGCCGAGTAGCGTATATGCAGTGCCAAGATTTACGTATATATCTGCATTGTTCGGTTCCGTACGCAGCGCCTGGTTAAGATATAAAACAGCCTGGTCGGCTTTTCCTGATGCGAGAAGGGCAAAGCCCATTTGCCTTTGAGCGCCGGTGTATTGCGAGTTCAGCTTCAATGCTTTGGCAAAATATTTTGCGGCATCGTCATATTTTTTTTGCATACTTAAAGCTTCTGCCAAATGACTGTACACTTGCGCAGAATCCTGTTTTTGCCTTATAAGTTCGTTAAAACAGGCGATAGCTTCATCGAGTTTTCCCTGCTTTAAAAGAAACTGACCAAGATTATTACGTGCTTCAGCATAAAACGGACTTATTTTTACCACTCTTCTAAAGTGCTGCACAGCTTCATCGCCCCGGCCTGCATCAAAGAGGGCGCATCCGTAACAGTTCTCTGCTATCGTATTGTCTTTGGTTACTTTCAGAGCATACTCAAACAGCGTTAAACTATTCTGCCAGTGTTTTGTCTGCGTTCGAGTAAGTATAATCATCAATAATATTATGACCACAGCTGATACCGCCGGGATAATTTTCCAGCGGGGCCGGTTAGCGACAATATCTCTGACGGTCCAGGCAACAATAATAAGCAGGCCCAGTATCGGTATATACATATATCTATTGGCCATCGATTGCGCACCGGCCTGGACCAGTCCTATCATCGGGACGAGTGTGCCAATGTACCACAGCCATCCTGTCGTTATATGTTTTCTGCGAGGGATAATATAAATACAAAAGATAAGGACAATAACGAATAATAATGCACAGGTAGTAGCGATGATATTTGGAAGGTTTTCAGGCAGCGGCGGATAAAAAACAGCTAATTGACTCGGCCAAACCATTTTGCCGATGTATCTCATATAGGAAATAAACATATTGGAAATTCGGGCATCTAACGGTATTTTCTCCAGCGTGGCGACCGCTCCTCCCTGTCTCTGTACAACGAAAGTTATCACACTTAAAATCGCCGACAGTACGAGCAGAGGAATCTTCTCTATTATCAGCCGTTTCCATTTGACCCGGCAAAGAGGCCAGTAATCCAACAAAAGCAAGGCAAGCGGAAGCGTAACAACAATAGGTTTGGTCATAATACAAAGCCCAAAAACCAAAAACAGTAGTATATAGCGTCCTACACTTGGTCGTTTTGCATATCGAATATAGGCGGCCATAGTCAGCAGCCAGAATAGTCCGCTAAGGACGGTCTTTCGCTCGGCCGCCCAGGCGACAGACTCCACCTGAAGCGGATGCAGCGCAAATACCGCCGCTATGAAGGCACTGGCCCATACTGCATCTGTCATCCGGCTAAAGAGCCAAAAAACGAGCAGCGAATTGGCGATGTGCAGCAGCAAACTGACAAGGTGGTATCCGAGCGGATTAAGGCCAAAAAACTGGTAGTCGATAATATGGCTTATCCATGTAAGGGGATGCCAATTAGCCGCGTGTGATTTTGTAAATGCCCAGATTATGGAATTTTGCGTTATGCCGCCTGTAATGTGAGGATTTTCAGTAATGTATTGCTGGTCGTCATATACGACAAAGCCATTGTGACACAAAGGCTCGTAAGCGATAAATATTGCGACAATAATGCAGATGGATATGATTATTTTAGCACGCATGCTGGTTCTGTCGGAAAATGCCATTTGTAATGGGCAGGACTGGAGTTGAACCAGCGACACACGGATTTTCAGTCCGTTGCTCTACCAACTGAGCTACCTACCCGTCAGCCCGTCCGGCCAATCCGGACGGAAAAACGATAATTTACAGACTCAACAGCTCTATTGCAAGAAAAAATATCGGCTTGCCAAGTCCATTAATAGGGATATAATTGCCGAGGGAAGTAAGGATTACTTATTGGTATCTTCTTTATTTCTTAACTTTGTGCCTTAGTGCCTTGGTGGCTATGATTTGCGGGCGTAATTCAGCGGTAGAATGTCAGCTTCCCAAGCTGAAAGTCGAGAGTTCGAATCTCTTCGCCCGCTTTATGAAAAAAAATAGAGCATTTACCCTTGTTGAGCTTCTTGTCGTAATAGCAATAATGGCGGCTTTGCTCGCTATTCTTGTGCCTGTATTGGCCCGTTCCCGGCAGATAACATATCGAATCGTCTGCCTTAATAATCTAAAACAGCTCGGAATTGCCGTACAGGTTTATACCCAGCAGTATAAAGTCTATCCGGTCTGCGTGCCGAATTCGAACGAGACATGGGCCGGCTTCCTGGCTGATACGGATATCGCCAAAGATAAAATGCTCGGCGTACCTGTCTCACTATGGTATTTCCATAAAAACGCAAAAATCTATAACTGTCCGGTACTGTCTAAAATCGGCTGCGAGATAAGTTACTGTTATAATTGCATTGCCGGCAAAAAATACGCCGCCGATGAACCTGTTGTTGAACCTTTTGATATGCCGCCGACGCCTCCTGAAGCGGAGCCTTATATTCACCTTTTGGTTCCTGAAAAAGTAAAATCACCCGGAGTATTTATCCTGATGTATGACCTTCCAATTGTTGATGTTGGCCCCGATGCCAATAGTTTATATGCTTTATATCATAACATCGACCCGGATGATTACCGAAAAATTGAAACTTATGTCCCTGTTATCAAAGCCGGTCCAGGCTATCTGTGGCCTTATAGTGGTACTTATGGCCCACATTCCCATGGCTATAATATCCTGTTCGCCGATGGCCACGTAAAATTCCATAAAGAATGGTCTGATTCGGAAATGACTCGGAAGCCAGATTGAAGCTTGCCCCGTTAGATGCGTCAATTAACTTCTTGAAGATGCTTAAGCTATCTAACTGGGGATATGACGCGAAAACCCGATTAATACGGTAACAGAGCCGCGACAGTAATGGAGCGGGTTTCCTTTCACACTTTTCTCACCTGTTCTACTGTTCCTCTGTCTCCGCCTTGCGGCCCCCGTCTTTTGCGAGTTTTTTATTCGATGTTTAACCTTGCTTATATAAGCTTTTCCCGCTATAATTTCCTCAGTTTCATTGAGGAGGCAGCAAGTGAGAAAAATACTTATATGCTAAGGAGTATAATATGGATCGTGTTGAATACGAGAAACTCATCGTTCAGGAATTGTTGAACTTTAACAATAACAGTGAATTAGATCTGAATCCGTGGTATCAGAGAAGATCCGTTTGGACAACACCGCAAAAGGCATATCTTGTCAACACCATCTTTGAGAAAAAGCCGATTCCTTCGCTTTATATTCGCCATTCCTTGGACATTAATGCAGAAAAAAGCATCAGAGAAGTAGTCGATGGTCAGCAACGTATTAGAGCGATTCTGGAGTATGTTGCTGATTCTTTTTCAGCTAAGCATCCGAAATATCCTAAGCGTGTAAAATATTCTCAACTCAATCGGAAAGACATCGAGAGTTTCAAGCTCACAAGCCTGTCCGTGGGATATCTTTTGGGTGCAACGGATGGAGACGTAATAGAAATATTCGGACGTCTGAATTCAGTTGCGAAAACTCTGAATGCTCAAGAGAATCGTAACGCGAAGTTCAGTGGAGAATATAAGCAGTTCTGCTTGAGCCAAGCAGCTATACGTGTGGCCATGTGGCGAGATCTGGGGGTATTTTCTGCAAACAGCATCGCAAGAATGGATGAAGTTCAGTTTTTGTCGGATATTGTTCTCAACCTTATCAATGGGTTGTCCGACTTTAGTGCAACCAGACTCAATCAAATTTATAGTGATTTCGATGAAAATTTCCCCCATCAGTCCAACATTGAGTCTCGACTTGAACGCATATTCTCGCAAGTGGCCGGTCTAAAACCCGAAAGTATCCGTGATACAGTGTTCTCTCGTCCTCCCTTATTCTTCTCGCTTTGCGTTGTTCTTGATTCCACCAGAAAGAATTTGTCCGCAAGTCGCATAGAAACCGCTTTATATGAGATTGATCAAATTTTGAATTCCGGCATATCCGACTCTTCCAGCAAAGCAGTTATTGATTTTATCACCGCATGCCAAGCAAGCACCCAGCGTATTAAGCAACGCACTATAAGGGATAAATTCATTCGGAAACATCTTGGTGTATAAACACACATGCCCAGCATTCTTTCAGATTATCGAACTCATGATACAGAGACACAGAGGTTGCTCAATCTAAGTGGCACACTGAGCAGTTTATCACCTATGCATCAAAAGCTTGTTGCGGAAATAGTACTTCTGCGGCTCTTTTCGCTTTTTGAAAATCTGATTGTATCGGTAACGCTGAAACTAGCCTGCGGAGCAATCTACGTTGACAAAAGCAATCCAACACTTCTGGTACGCGCTCGGTCTTCTCAAAATGCTTTGACTTTATTTCAAACACTTGGACAGAAGAAACAAAGACAACTTCAATGGTCAACAGCAACTGAAATAAAAAAAAATATTAAATATGTTATTGACCCGTCTGATAATATCGTAAAAATAGTGGATCGTAACGGTATGTTTATTGACGAGTTGCGACGGGTGCGAAATCGAATAGCTCATAATAATGCCAAATCTCGGAAGAACTATAGAACTGTGGTAAGGCAACATTATGGTGCGTTCGTAAACAATGTTACTCCGGGAATACTCCTTCTCACACCAAGAATCCGACCGTTTCTTCTTGAGCAGTATATAAAGCAGGAGAGAATCTTAGCAAAGGACATTGTAAAGGCCTAACAACAGATTATAATAAATAGTGGCCGTTTATTTTTCCCCTGCCGCACAATCAATCCAAAAACTTTTCAATACCTCGATACCCTTATTTATTAAGATTCGCCATAAGAATTTTTCGTTGCTTAACAGGGGGCGATACAATTAAACATAAAATGATTATGTTGACAAAAAGTATAGAGTATTATATAAAGGGAAAAATCTAATAAAAATAAAAACGCCGAAGACAGAAATAGATTATTCCCATGGCTGTTGGATTTGTATTACTTCG
>Ga0315278_10001159_pt1 | contig 22833 bp, 13 predicted proteins | sample YL17G06_0_MG_FD_203880 | JGI IMG/M metagenome (GOLD analysis project Ga0315278, IMG submission 203880) | Sediment microbial communities from Yellowstone Lake, YNP, Wyoming, USA - YL17G06_0 | ecosystem: Environmental > Aquatic > Freshwater > Lake > Sediment | place: USA: Wyoming | collected... | reverse complement strand
TATTCGCCGCCTTTGGCGATTCGGCTGTTCCCGAGTTGAATAATATCGCCGAAGCCAACCGGAAATCCCATCTTTTCCGGGTGATCACGGCGCCGCTCATCGACGCATTGGCTATGATCGATTCGCCAATGGCGCATGACACCCTCCTAAAACTTGCCGGTGCCGAAAAGGATATTTCTCTGGGCTATGTCTATTTGCGAGCGATAAAAGATCTTGACGATGCTAGGGTACAGCCGATCCTCGAGCGCTTCGCCAATAACAGCGACCGCATCTTGAGCGATCGAGCGAGGGATGCGTTGATGAACAGGGCGGCCGGCAAAGCAAAAGCGCGGGAGTGCCTCGAATGCGGCACGGAATTGAGCTCCGATCGCTCGGGTGGGATCGAGACGGCCCTGGCGGTGGCGACGACGGGAAATCGAAAGCTGGCCGACAACTTCCCCTATCGTTGCGAAAGATGCAACTCCATCCTCTGTAAATCGTGCTCAGAAAAGATCAATTGCCCGCGCTGCGGCGGCAACTCGTACAGTCGCTGGCTTTAACCGGGATTGAAGATTCGAGAAACTCGGGGAATGCTGCCTAGCATCGCAATCTAGAGCCGGCCAATTACCGTAAATCGCGGGTAAGTGCCCGGACGGTTACAGCTCAAAATCGGTCGTCTCTGCAGAAAGGCCGCTGACGACCCGCCGCCTATAGCCCGACTTCGTGGTTGAAGTCGGCGATCAACCGCTCGAAGTTCCCAATCTCGCCTTCAAACATCTCCTGCCAGTATTCTGGCTGCCACTGGGCGTTCAGCTCCTCGCTCGTCTTGCCCTGCTGCTCGACCCATGTAAAATACTTGAGGTTATGGACGGCCTTGCGGTCGTAATAGCCCATCTCCTTGAACCAGTCGATCCCTTGGCCGGCGATCACCGCCGCGTGGTCCCTGGCGGCGTCGAGTTCGCGGTAAGGGCCGCGATCCCGGCGCATCTCCTCGAGGCGGGAGCGGTAAAGGTCGTGCGAATCGGTGAAGATCGTGCCGATGACGTCCTCCCGGCCCAGCTCGAAATAGCGGGCCGTCTTGATCGCCGCCAACATGTTGCAAATGCCAGAGATGCCCAGGAGCGAAAGGCTCCGGCACTCGGCCTCCGACACTCCGAGGCCCTGCAGATAGCGATGTCCGGCCTCCTCGTTGAAGAGCCGCAGGAGACGCAGGCAGTCCTCGTCGTCGATCGCGGCCACCGCGTCGGTGGCGAGCACGTTGTGGACCCAGGGCACGTGCTTGTCGCCGATGCCCTCGATGCGGTGGCCGCCGAAGCCGTTCAGAAAAAGCGTCGGGCACTGCCGCGCTTCGACGGCGACGATGCGCAATTGCGGGTGCAGCGTTTTGAGATAATCGCCGGCGGCGATGGTTCCCGCCGAGCCGGTCGCGGACACGAAGGCTGCCAGGCGGCCCTGCTCCGGCCGGTTCGCCTCAAAGACTTCTTCGGCCGCGGGACCGGTGACCTGGTAGTGGAAAATGGGATTGCCGAACTCGGCGAACTGGTTGAAGATCATGTTCAGGGGATCGGCGGCGAGCTCGCGGCACTTATCGTAGATCTCCTTGACGTTGGACTCGCAGCCTGGCGTGGCGATGACCTCGGCGCCGATGGCCCGCAGCCATTCGAAGCGCTCGCGGGACATCTCCTCGGGAAGGATGGCCACGGCCCGGCAGCCAAGCAGGGCGCAGTCAAAGGCGCCCCCCCGGCAGTAGTTGCCGGTCGACGGCCAAACCGCCTTGTGTACTTGGGGATCGAACTCGCCCGAGGCCAGTCTTGGCACCAGGCAGCCGAAGGCGGCCCCGACCTTGTGGGCTCCGGTCGGAAAATGCTTGCCGACCAACCCGACGATCCGGGCTTTGATGCCGGTGACCGCGGGCGGAAGCTCGAGGGCGTTGACCGGTCCGTAGAGCCCCGAGCGCACGTCGTTCTTCCAGCTGATGCGGAAGAGGTTGAGCGGATGGACGTCATCCATGCGCAGGCCCGGCAGCTTGTTCCGGATGCCGGCCGGAATCCTTTCGGGATCGCGGAGCTCCGCGAACGTGGGGATGACAATACCCCGCTCGCGGCAGCGCGCCGCCGTCTTGCGCATCACCGTCTCGTTCATGTGCTTTATGATTTTCGACATCTTGTCTCCTCAGCGGATGCGCGGCGTCCCGGCCTCGACCAGTCGCCGCAGCGCGACTCGCGGATCCGGAACCCGCGTCAGGACGATCAGGGCGGCGATGACGAAAGGCTTCCATGACGCCTCGCGGTAAGTCTCCAGCCGGTAGCGCTCGAAGACCTCCCGGCTCACTTCCCCTTGCGGGCAGGAAACGCCGCTGATGTCCGCCGGCAGGCAGTGCATGTATAAGGCGGAGCCGGCGGCCGTGCGCTTTATCAGGGCTTCGTCGCATTGCCAGGATTTGTGGCGGGCGTTTTCCTCCAGGCCTTCTTTTTCGAGAGCCAACAGTCCCGCCCGGTCCGCGTTCCGCAGAAGCTCGGTGCGCCGCCGGGCGACTCGCATAGGCGTCCAGGACTTGGGATAGACGATCTCGGCGCCGTCGAAGGCTTCGGCCATGTCGTGGCAGACGCGGAAGGCGCCGCCGGAGGCGGCCGCCTGTTTTCCGGCCAACTCAACCACTTCGGGCAGCAGGTCATAGCCTTCGGGATAGGCCAGCGTCACGTCCACGCCGAAGCGGGGGAGGAGGCCGACGAGTCCCTGCGGCACAGAGAGCGGCTTTCCGTAGCTCGGCGAATAGGCCCAGGAGATGACAAACTTTCGCCCCCGCAACCCGGCGAGTCCGCCGAAACGGCGCTCGAGATGGAGCAGGTCGGCCAGCGTCTGGGTCGGGTGGTCGATGTCGCATTGAAGGTTGATCACCGCCGGACGCTGGGGAAGCGCGCCCTGCTCGTATCCCTCCTGCAGGGCCGAAGCCACCTCGCGCATGTAGCGGTTGCCTTCGCCCAGGTAGATGTCGTCGCGGATGCCGATCGTCTCGGCCATGAACGCGATCATGGTGGCCGTCTCGCGCACGGTCTCGCCGTGGGCGATCTGCGACTTGGTCTCGTCGAGGTCGGAGACCGTCAACCCGAGGGCGCCCGCGGCCGAGGCGAAGCTGAAGCGCGTGCGCGTCGACTGGTCGCGGAAGATCGAGACGGCGAGTCCCGTGTCGAATACGCGCAGGGATCGTCCTGTGCCGTAGATCTCGCGCAGGATCTGGGCCGTGAGCAGGATCGAGCGGAGCTCGGCCAGGGAATGCTCCCAGGTCAACAGGAAATCATGGTTGCCGAGATCGGCCTGCAATCCAGCCAATTCCCGCAGCTTCTCTTCCAGAGCTATTTCCTTCATGCGGTCACTCCTTTTTCTTATAGCTGGGGGCCGCGGCCATGATCGCGTCGATGATCTGCTGGTAGCCGGTGCAGCGGCAGAGGTTGGCGGAGATAGCCCGGCGCGCTTCATCCCGGCCCGGCTCGGGGTGTTTCAGCAGAAAGGCATGGGCCGCGAGGACCATGCCCGGTGTGCAAAAGCCGCACTGGATGGCGCCGCAGTCGATGAAGGCCTTCTGCAGCGGATGCAGGCTGCCGTCCGGCGCGGCCAGCCCTTCGATGGTTGTCAGGCTGCGGCCGAGGATGTCGGCAACGCGGGTGCGGCAGGCCCGCATGGGCTTGTTGTCGACCAGGACGGTGCAGGTTCCGCAGACGCCGATGCCGCAGCCGCGCTTGGCGCCGGTCAGGTCCAGGTCTTCGCGGAGGAACGTCAGCAGGTTCTTGCTCCGGTCGCCGGCCGGGATGCGCAGGCGGCGGCCATTGACGACGAGGGTGGTAGGGGCGGCCGTCTTCATTTTTCACCGCCGATGGGCAGCTCGAAGCGCCGCCGCCCGGTGGCGTGGAAGTAGGCGTTGGCGATGGCCGGAGCCATGATCTCGTTGGCCGGCTCGCCGATGCTCTTCGCGCCCGAGGGGGACAGGGGATCGCGGTTTTCCAGGATGATTGCGTTCATTTCCGGCAGGTCGATCGAGCGCGGGATCCGGTAGGTGTCGTAGTTGAGGGAGCGCAGCCGGCCCCCGGTCATGGCCACTTCCTCGAAGAGGCCGTAACCCGCGCCCATGGCCATGCCGCCGTAGAATTGGCCGAGCAGCGCGGCTCGATTGACGGCCCGGCCGACATCGTGCGCGGCCCAGGCGTTCAGCAGGCGGATGCGTCCACTGCGGCGGCCGACGGTGAGCTCCACCGCCTGGCAGCCGTAAACCCAGGTGAAATAGGCCCGGCCCTGGCCGCAGGACTCGTCCCAATCCACCCGGGGCGCGGGGAAGACGCCGAGCGCATAGGGATATTTCTGGTCACGGTAGAGGCGCTGCGCCGCTTCGGCGAAGCCGACGTCCCGCCCGCCGGGCGCCGTCAGGCGGCCGCCGGCGAAGCGGACCTCCTCCGCCCGGCAGCCGAGGTCGGCGGCGACGGCGCCGGCCATCTGCAGGCGGACCGCCGCCGCGGCTCGGCTGACGGCTCCGCCGCCCATGATCGTCGCCCGGGAGGCGACCGTGGTGCCGCTGTCGGGCACGGCCGATGTCGATGGCCGGCGGTAGACGATGCGGTCCCGGTCAATGCCGAGCTCTTCGGCCAGGACGAGGATCATGGCGCTCTCGGCGCCCTGGCCGTTCTCATGGATGCCCGCTTCGAGAAGAACCGAACCGTCGAACTGGACGCTGACCACGGCGGCGCAGAAATCGGTACCCTCGGCCCCGAGGCTGACGCCGCGGTAGCTCATGGCCAGGCCGATGCCGTAGTAATCATCCTCCCCCCGGCCGCGGGACGAGCGCTTCAGCTTGGCTTCGTATCCGCTCTCGGCCAGCACGCGCTCGAAGACCTCGGACATGCTGACGGCGTGGCCTTCGAGAACCTGGCCGGTGACGGTCGTGCTCCCCTGGCGGACCATGTTCCGCCGGCGGAATTCGACGCCGGAGAGGCCCGCCTTCTCGGCCGCCATCTCGACGAGCTGCTCGATCGCGAAATTCACCTGCGGCGAGCCGAAGCCGCGCATGGCGCCGGTGAAGACATTATTCGTATAGACGCTCAGCACTTCTCCGTCGACGTGGGGCACGATGTAGGGGCCGCAGCACTGCACCGTCGAACGCCACGTCACCCAGGGCGAAACCGAGCAGTAGGCGCCGCCGTCGGCGACGATGCGGCATTCGACGGCGCGGATACGGCCGTCGGCGCCGACGCCCATGCGGTAGCGCATGCGGTAGGGATGCCGCTTGTAGCTCTCGCGCATCGACCACTCGCGATCATAGGTCATCTTGACCGGCCGACCCGTCAGCCACGCGGCCAGCGCCGTGCGTGCGCAGACGAGCGCTGCCGTGTCGTCCTTGCCGCCGAAGCCTCCGCCCAAAGGCGTGCCCACGATCTCTACGCGGGCCAGGGGTAGGCCGAGGAATTCGGCGACGAAGCGGCGGGTGGAATAGGGGTGCTGCATGCTGCCGCGCACTTCGACGACGCCGTCGTCGCGCACGCGGCAGAGCGCGGCTTCCGGCTCGAGGTAGGCGTGCTCGACGAAGGGCGTGCGGAACTCCTGCTCCACGATGTGCGCCGATTCGGCGAAGCCGCGGGCCGCGTCGCCCCGGCGGATCACGTGGCGGTGGATGAGGTTCGTGCCGTGCTCTTCGTGGACCAGGGCCGCGTCCGGGGCCAAGGCCGCCTCGGGGTCGAGGAGTTCCGGCAGCGGCTCGGCGAGGATACGCACCTTCTGTGCGGCGGCGATGGCCTGGGCCCGGGTTTCGGCCACGACCACGGCCGCCACGTCGCCGTGATAGCGGATCTTGTCGTCGGCCAGCACATGGAGATCCTTCAGGATCTGTCCGCACCGGTTGCTGCCGGGGACGTCCCGGGCGGTGATCACGCGCACGACGCCCCGCGACTTGGCCGCGGCCGCCGTGTCAACATCGACGAGGCGGGCATGGACGAAATCGCTGTAGACCGGAACGGCGTGGACGAGGCCCGGCAGCTTGATGTCGTCGGTGAATCGGGCGCGTCCGGTTACCTTGGCTGCGGCGTCGTTTCTCCAGGCTTTTTCGTTCAGCTTGTCCATAGGCACTTTCCTTGGGCGGCATCGGCCCCGCTCCATGCGCCGTCGGCCACGAGCTGCCGGCCGCGCAGGAAAAGATGACGCAGTCGCAACTGACTATAAAAGCCGGGGTAGGTCTCGGGACTGCCGGCGCCGCCCGAGGCCAGGGGTTCTTCACGGGCCGATATCTCGAACACGGCCAGGTCCGCGTCCAGGCCCGGGGCCAGCGCGCCTTTTCGTCCTTCGAGGCCGGTCAGGCGCGCGGGATTTTCCGCCAGGCGCAGGCTCATCTCGGTGAAGGCCCGCTCCGGCCGCTCCCGCTCCAAAGCGAAGATCAGCCGGGGCAGCGCTCCGATTCCGGCGAGGCCCATGGGCGCGGAACGTATGTCCTCCCGGCCGAGATCCTTGTCTTCGATGGTGAAGGCGCAGTGGTCGGTGGCGTAGGTGTCGAAGGCTCCCGCACGCGCCATCTCGCGCATGCGGCCGACGCGGGCCGCGTCGCGCAGCGGCGGCGTGCAGAGCCAGCGGTGGCCGTCGGCGCGCTGTAACCAGGAATCGTCGAGAAACAAGTAATGTGGCGCGGTCTCGCAGGTGAGACGGGCTTTCGCCCGGGCGCGGTTGATTGTCTCCGCGGCCTCCGGCGTCGAAACGTGCACGATATGGAACCAGGCCCCGGTCGCTGCTGCTACCTCGGCCACGCGCTCGACCGCCCGCAGCTCGGCCGCGGCTGGCCGCAGCCGGCCGTGGTCAGCCGCGCGATGCGGTCCGTTTCCGCACGAAACCCGCTTCCAGATTAGATAATACTCGTCCTCCGCATGAACCAGCAGGCGCGCGTCGCCCGGCGACAGGCGCCCGGCGATTTCGGCCAGCCGCTCGTAGGACGTATAGAGGCCGCTCTCGCGGTAGGTCGTGTAGAATTTAAAGGTGCGCCAGCCCGCCTCCTGCCGCCGCAGGACTTCCGTCCAATCGTCTTCGGCGAAACGGGTCGGCGTCAGGTGCCAGAGGTAGTCGCAGAAGGAACGGCCAGCGGCGCGGCTTGCGGCGCTTTCGATAGCGGCGGCCAGCGGCTCCTCCGGCTTCTGGGTGATGAAGCCGCCCAGCGTGGTGATTCCCGCGGCGGCTGCGGTGCGGCTCGCGCTCGCCCAGGTGTCCGCCAGGCGAAAGCGTCCGATGGTGTCGTCGATGTGGACGTGCAGGTCGATGAGCCCCGGCAGTACGTGACAGCCACCCGCCTCGACGACGCGGGCGCCTCCATCCAGGCCGCGGCAGTCGCCGACCGCGACGACGGCGCCGTCTTCGATCAGCACGTCTCCGGGAGCCGATTGGCCTCGCGTATAGACCGTGCCGCCGCTGATCAGGACCTTCATCTAATTCTCCGGCCTCCAAGGCCTGCCCCCCCCGCGCCTCGCGCGCCGGGCGCCGGCTCCTCGGGCAGGGCCGCGAGATCGGCCGGCACCGCCTCCGGAATGCTCAGCCGGGAGAGCGGGGCCTCAACGTCTTTCAGGCCGTGTCCGGTGACCAGGAGCACGATCTGCCAGCCGGGATCGAGCCGCCGGCGGGCCTCGTCGGTTAGAAGCGCGGCGGCGGTAGCCGCCGCGGCCGGCTCGGCGAAGACCCCCGCCTGAGCGGCCAGGAGCGCCTGGGCTTCCAGGATGCGCTCGTCGCTCACGGTTAGCGAAAATCCACCGCTTTCCAATACGGCGCGGCGGGCCAGGTCCGGATTGCTCGGCACGGAGACGGAAATCGAATCGGCGATGGTTGTGGGCGAAGGCGCCGGCCGGAAAGTCCCGCTCACGATGTAGTCGTGGATCGCGGCCGAGGACTCGGCCTGCACGGCGACGAGGCGCGGCAGGCGCTCGCAGAGCCCGGCGGCGCGGAGGTCATGGAAAGCCTTGTAAATGCCGCTGATGATGACGCCGTCGCCCACCGGCACTAGGATAGCGTCGGGAACACTCAGCCCGTTCTGGGCGAAGATCTCCAGGCCGGCGGTCTTTTTACCCTCGATCGTCAAGGGGTGATAGGCGGTGTTGCGGTTCAAGCCGCCGCGCTGTTGGGTGTACTCCAGGGAAAGCCGGAAGGCGTCGTCGTAGGTTCCGCGAATCCGGATGACGCGGGCGCCGCAGACGAGCATCTGGACAAGCTTGGCCCGGGGCGCCGATTGGGGGACGAAGATGACGGCGCGGCGGCCGGCGGCGGCGCAGACCGCGGCCAGGGAGCTCGCGGCGTTGCCGGTCGAGGCGGCGACGATCGTCTTTTCGTCGAGGCGCACGGCTTCGGCGACGACCAGAAACGAGGCGCGATCCTTGAGCGAGCCGCTGGGATTGAGCCCATCGTTCTTGATCCAGAGCCGCGGCCAGCCCAGGCGCTCGCCCAGCCGCGGCGCCGGGGCGAAGGGCGTGTTCCCCGCCGGATAGCTGGGGTAATATTCCTGTTCCACAGGAGAGAAAAGGTCCCAATCAGGCCGGGAGCGCCGGAAACGCCTGGCGATGCGGCGGTAGTCGAGCTCAACCTCGAGCACACCGACGAGCGGCATCCCGGGCGCATAGTCGCGGCCGCAATCAGGGCAAAGATAGCGGACCTCGTCCCGACCGTAGGTCCGGCCGCAGCGGCTGCAGCGGTATTGAAATTCGGTCATGATGCGGGATCAGCCCTTGCCCGCCTTTGTCGTGGCCTTGCTCGAAAGCGCCGCCACCAGGGCCGCATAAAAGGCCGCGGCGATGGGGAGATGCTCGACGGGGCAGTACTCGTCGACGGCGTGCGCCTGCGGTTCGTGGCCGGGTCCGAATCCCAGGCAGGGGATGCCGTAGAGGGGCATGATGCCGACGCCGTTAGTGCTGAAGGTCCATTTGTCGACCTTCGGCTCCCGTCCGAAAAGGCCTGCGTAGGCGGAGACCGCTTTCTTCAGCCAGGGAGAACCTTCCTCGAGCGTCCAGGTGGGGAAGTATTTTTCATAAGGAAACACCCGGCCGGTATGGGAGGGCGTTCTGTAATCGGGCACGAAAATCCCGGCCTCGGGAGTGCCGGCGCGGCCAGCCGCCTCGCGCACCTCGGCGATGGCGCTCTCCTTGGTTTCGCCGGCGGTCAGGCGCCGGTCGAGATGCAGGCGGGCCGTGTCGGGCACGGCGCACAGCGAGGGCGAGCCGGAGGCGATCTCGGTCACGGCGACCGTGCCCTTGCCGAGGAAAGTATCGACCGCCAGTCTCTCGTTCAGCCTCTCGATCTCCAGCGCGAGACGCGCGGCCTTGTAGGCGGCGTTGTCGCCGCGCTCCGGCGCCGAGCCGTGGCAGCTCCGGCCGCGGACCTCGATCTCGATCTCCATCCGGCCGCGGTGACCGCGGTAGATGTTGAGGCTCGTCGGCTCGGTGAGAACGACCAGCTCCGGCCTGATCTTCTCCTTCTCGACCAGGTATTTCCAGGCCATCCCCTCGCAATCCTCTTCCTGCACGCTGCCGATGAAGAGCAGGGTGAAATCACGGCCCAGGCCCAGCTCGCGGATGATGCGTCCGGCGTGGACCATGCTGGCCAGCCCGCCCTTCTGATCGGCGGCGCCCCGCCCCCAGACCTTGCCCTCGGAGACGCGGGGCTGGAAAGGATCAAAGGACCACTGCGCTCGGTCGCCGGCATCGACGGTGTCCACGTGGGCGTCGAAGGCGATGAGGCGCGGGCCGCTGCCGAGGCGGCCGATGACGTTGCCCAGCCCGTCGGTGCGCACCTCATCGAAAACGAGCCGGCGCATTTCGGCGGCGATGCGCTCCGTGACCCGGCCTTCCTTGCCGGAGGGGGAGGGAATGGCCAACAGGTCGACCAGAAACGCGACCAGCTCCCGCTCGTCTTTCTTGGCCCGCTCCAGGATCGCCGCGTAATCGCTCATTGGGCCGCCTCTCCTTTTAAAAGCGCTGCCAAAGCGCAGCCGCCAGCTCGCGGCTGCGGGCGGCGACTTGCGCCTCGTCGATATCCAGCGTCAACGCCTTGTTCTCCATCAGCACACGGCCGGCGACGATTGTGGTGTCCACCGCCGACTGCGACACGCCGAAGACGAGGTGGCCCAGCACGGAGCCGGCGTCGAGCGGCGTGGGCGGATCGTAATCGACCAGGATCACGTCGGCCGGCCCACCCTCGCGGATCCGGCCGAGGGGCAGCCCCCAGGTGCGCTCGGCGATGGCGGGATTTCCAGAGAACAGAGCGCCGGTCGCCTCCATGAAGCCTTGGGCCGGATCGCGCCGGCCGTAATGCTGCGCCCAGAGCGCGACCCGCAGCTCCTCGAGCATATCCACGGTCATGGCGTCCGTGCCCAGCCCGACCAGGACGCCGGCGGCCTTCATGGCCACTATGTCGGCGATGCCCACGGCGTTGTTCAGATTGGACTGAGGGTTGTGCACGACCATGGTGCCGGTAGCGGCCAGCGTCTCGATCTCGGCCCGATCGACGTGCACGGCGTGGGCGGCGATCGTCTTCGCGCCGAGAATGCCGCGGCGCCCCAGCCGCTCGATGACGCGCATACCGTGCCGCGCCAGGCAATCTTCCTGGTCGCTCGCGGCCTCGGCGGCGTGGATGTGGCAGCCCACGTCCAGGTCGGCGGCCAGGGCCGCGGCGCGGGCGAGCGTCTCGTCCGAGAGGGTGAAGGAGGCATGCAGGCCGACCAGTCCCCGCAGGTGCTCGCCGCCCTGCTCGCGGCAGAAGCCAACGGCGGCGGCGTTCTCGGCCAGTCCCGCGGCGGCGGCTTGCGGGCCGTCCCGGTCCGAAATCTCGTAGGCCAGGCCGATGCGCAGGCCAGTCTCCATCCCCGCCCGGGCGATCCGCTCCAGGGATCCCGGGATCGCCCCGGGGCTGGCGTGGTGGTCCACTAAGGTCGTGGTGCCGCGGCGCACGGCGGACAGCATCATCAGCAGGGCGCTGTAATACGTATCTTCGAGCGTCAGCGTGCGGTCGAGCCGCCACCAGAGGTTGCGCAGCATGCCGTTGAAATCGTGGGCCGGAGCGGCCTTGCCCAGGCCGCGCACAAGCGTGCTGTAGAAATGCATGTGGGCGTTGATCAGGCCGGGCATGACCAGCTTGCCCCGGGCGTCGATGGTGCGCGCATTGACGGATGGCAGCTCGTCAATAGGGGCGATCTTGGCCACGCGCCCGTCCTCGATCAGCAGGCCGTGTCCCTCAAGGAGGGCGAAATCCTCGCCACCCGTGAAGATCGGACCGTTTGCGACGACGATGGGGGCGGGCGCGTTGGCCCGGTTCGTTTCTGCCGCACTCAGCCGCGTATTAAGATCGCGGACGAGCGTCGGGCCCTCGTTTTTTTCAGCCACTCAATCCTCCCGCAGCAACGCGCGCTCCGCTTTGCTGCGCTCGCGCATCGAGAGCGCGCCTGCGAAGCAACGTTGAGCGCAGAGCGAGCAGCCGATGCAGCGCGCCGGATCGGTCTTGGGGACCCGGCGGCGGTCGAGCTCAATCGCCTGGTAGGGGCAGCGGCTGCAGTTGCCGCAGTGGACGCAGAGGCGGCGGTCTATGGTCGAGATGCGCTTTTCGGCCGATAAATCGGGGAAATCGCGGATCGGATGCGGCAAGGCCCGGCCGATCAATTCCGAAACGGAGCGCAGACCGAGCGCCTCCAGAAGACCGCTAAGCCCGGCGTGCAGGTCTTCGACGATCTCGACTCCATAGTGAAGGGCGAGAGTGCAGAACTGCACCGTTTCGGCGCCCAAGGCTAAGAAGTCAGCGGCCTGGCGGTAGTTCATCGGGCCGCCGTTGCCCGATATGCGGCAGCCGAGGCCGGCCGCCTTGGCCAGGGTCAGGTAGCTGATGGGCAGGATGCCCTCGCCGGACAACCCGACGACAATCCCCTCGTCCCATTCCGCTTTGGCCCCTGGCCGGAAGGCGAGGCCGGGAAAGGAGTTGGCTAGCGTTACGCCGGCGCGCTGTTGCGGGTGACGGGCAAAAACGGCGTGGACGGCCTTCAGGATCGGACCAATGGCCGTCACCGCTCCGGTCAACTTGAAAAGCTTCGGCACGTCCGGCCGCGAGGCGCCCGACAAAACCCATTCGACGATCTGTGCGGTAAGGTCGGCGTCCTGGGAAACGATGTCGCCGCGAGCGCCGTCTCCGCCCTGGGGACAGGAAAGGCTGTACTCGATAGCCATGGCTCCCGCCGCCTCCAGCTTGCGCGTGTTGGCCTGCCAGACCACGCGGTCGGACGCGGCGGCTCCCGTGACCGGGCCGCCGGTCGAGGCCACAGTCAGATGCTCGGGGAACTCGCGGCCGAGCGCCTCGATCTCGCGGCAGACGCGGTCCAGGGCGTGTCCCGAAACGTTGTCGCAGTTGCCGTAAGTGCCGCGGCCGAGCACGAACATGTAATCGGCGGGGATGTGGATCGGCAGGCCGTCGAAGGCCGTCTTCAGGACACCGCCGGCCCAGCCGGCCTTGTAGGCTAAACGCAGCTGCTCGGCGCCGTCGCTCATCGGTGAGGCCGAGAGCAGGAAGGGCGAAAGGATCGTCCGGCCGAAAAATCCGGTATCGAGCGGCACGGGCCGCAGGTTGCGGCCGGGCATGACGATGCGGCTCTTGCCCGCGGTCTGCTTCGGAGTGCGCTTGTGGGCGAGTCCGTCGAGCGCGCGCTGGGCGGCGTTCTTTCCCGAGGCTACGGCGGAGACGACCGTGCCCGGCCCCTCGGCCATGTCGCCGGCGTAGTATAGCCCTGGGCTTTTCCGCACGGCGAGCCGGGAGCGGCCGCCGATGGCGATAATGAGTTCGTCGTAGCACCTGGAGAAGGCCGCTTGGCGCGGATCGGCGGCCATCCGGCCCGGGCTGAAGGCTTTGCCCCGGGGCAGGCGCATCGGCTGGATGCGGGCGGATTTCCCGTTCGCGGCGTAGCGGATCGCGGTCACAGCGGAGCGTCCGGTGATCAGCACGCCGGCCCGCAGCACTCCGGCCCGTTCCACGGATGTCAGAGGCATTTCCCCGGGGGTCTCCAGGCAGATCATCTCGACCGATGCGCCGCGGCGGGCGGCCGTCTCGGCGCAGTCGGCAGCCACGGCGCCGCCGCCGACGACGGCCAGCCGGCAGCCGGCCAGGGATTTGCGGGGCGGGGCGGATAAAAAGCGGATCCAGTCCTGCGCCTGTTCCTCGCCGGGAATCCCCAGGCGCAGCGGCACATCCAACCCGGTGGCGACGACGACGGCGGCGAAGCCCCGTTCCAGGAGCGACCGCGGATCGTCTACGGGGCGGCGGAAGCGGATACGGATTCTGCCCAGCCCGGATAGGAAGCTGATGTCCGAGCGCAGCACATTTTTATTGAAGCGGTAATCGGGAATGAGGTTGACCATGCCGCCGGCGCGGGCTTCGCGCTCGAAGACTTCCACGGCCAGCCCGTTCTGAGCCAGCAGCGCCGCTGCCGCGAGCCCGGCCGGTCCGGCGCCGACCACAGCGGCGCGCAGGCCTGATTCCGGCGCGGCCGGGAAACGGGGCATGACCTTCAGCCGCTTGGCGCGGCGGATGATCTCGGCCTGCACCTCTGGGATGCGGACCGGGCGGTCCACGGTTTCCTTGACGCAAGCCTGCACGCAGTAACGGTCGGGGCAAACGGCGCCGCACACGCCGCCGAGGGGGTTGGCTCCCATGATCAGCGCCGCGGCGCGGCGATAGTCAGAGGGAGCGCCGCCGCGCGCAGCCATGATGAAGTCGGCCGGGGAACAGTCGGCCGGGCAAGCCTCGCGGCAGGGCTTTTCGCGGCAGTATTCGCACTTTTCGATCTCGACCCTGAGCTGGGCCTCAGTCAGAAATTCGCGGCTGTCTCTCATGTTGAAAAAACTTAGATATGATTTTAGGGGACTCTCGGGGCCTTGTCAATGTTCCCCCCTGTTGAAAAAGGGATGCTGGGGGGAGCGGGATATCGAATGGTTAGTTGTGTGTCTCGCAAATTGCTTAGCTAAGTGGGATATGAGTCGGAACGCTTGATCGTATCGTGCTATAATGAAAAACAATGAAAAAAAGAGAATATCCCAAGAGGAATTCTAGCGACACGATCCCCATTCCGGAGAATGGGGTCATGTCGCCGAATTCCGAATACTCCGCTCGCGGCGTCCTGCTGGCCTTGCCCGCCTGGCTCGAGGAAATAACGTCCGGCAAGGATATCGTCATTCCCGATCCCGAGGAGCGCATGCGCTGGATCATCGGGCTGTCGCGGCGGAACGTGGAGCACGCGAGCGGCGGGCCTTTCGCGGCCGGGATCTTCGCCGCCGACAGCGGCCGATTGCTGGCCGCGGGCGTCAACCGCGTCGAACCGCTGAACCTGTCTCCGGCCCATGCCGAAATCATGGCCATCGCTTTCGCCCAGAAGCGCCTGAAAACCTGGGACCTGGGCCGTGACGCCTCGATCCCCACCGACCTGGTGACCAGCTCCCAACCCTGCCTGATGTGCCTGGGTGCCATATTGTGGTCGGGGGTCACAAGTCTGAGCTACGGCGCCGCGGCCGTTGATGTCAGCTCGATCTTGGGCTTCGACGAAGGGCCGCTGCCGGTTGGCTGGCCGCAGGAGCTGCTGAAGCGCGGGATAAAAGTCGAAAGCGGAATCTTGCGCGGCGAAGCCGTTGCCGTCTTGGAGCTTTATAAAAGAAAGCGGGGAACGGTCTACAACAGCCGCAAGGGATTTTAAATCTTCGTTTGCTTCGTTCGATCATTGACACTTGGCCGGCCGTCCGGAATCCGCTATAATATCGCCCATGACGCTTCCTTTAGGGAAGAGGTTGGGACCCTACGAAATCAAAGCCGTGCTGGGCGGCGGGGGCATGGGCGAGGTTTACCGGGCGCTCGACACGCGCCTGAATCGGACCGTCGCTCTCAAGGTGATGCTGCCTTCCCTTTCCGCTCAACCGGAATTCCGCCTCCGTTTCGAACGCGAAGCCCGGGCCGTTTCGAGCCTGTCGCATCCGCATATCGCCGCCCTCTTCGATATCGGCCATGAGGACGGAATCGATTTTCTGGTGATGGAATTCGTGGACGGCGAGACCATGGCCGATCGCTTGAAGAAAGGGCCGCTGCCCGTCGATCAGGTCCTGCGCGCGGCCGTTCAAATCGCGGAAGCGCTCGACAAGTCCCACCGGGCGGGGATCGTCCATCGCGATCTGAAGCCCCAAAATATCATGATGACCAAGGAGGGCGCGAAGGTCCTCGACTTCGGGCTGGCCAAGCTCAATCCTCTGCGGTCCGACGGCGACCTCGCTCCGGACGATCCCAAAACTTTAAGCCTGGATCTGACGACAAAAAACACCCTGCTCGGCACGGTTCCCTACATGGCGCCCGAACAGCTCGAAGGAAAGCCCTCCGACGGGAGGACGGATATTTTCGCGTTTGGGGCGATCCTTTATGAAATGGCCGCCGGCCGCAGGGCTTTTGAAGGCGACAGCCAGGCGGGGCTGATCGCCGCCATTCTCGATCACGAACCGCCGTCTCTTTCCCAACGCCAGCCCCTGGTTCCGCCCGCGCTCGAGCGCCTCGTGAAAAAATGCCTGGCTAAAGATCCCGATGATCGCTGGCAAAGCGCCGGGGACATCGCCGACGAGTTGAAGTGGATCACCGAAGAGGGTTCGCGCATAGGCATTCCCACGCCGATGATCATCCGCCGCAGGAACCGGGAGCGGGCGGCCTGGCTGACCGCCGGAGTGGCGCTGGCCGGATTACTGATCATGCTGGTCTCGGCCCTCCTGCCGGTTCGCCAAAAAGCCCTGCCGGCCTCGACCGGCCGTTTCGGATTGCGATTTTCGGAGGATATGTCTTTCACCAAATCCGGCGTCTTTCCGGCCCTCTCTCCCGACGGGCGCCACATCGTTTTTTCGGCCGTGGTGAAAGGCATCCGAAAGCTGTGGAAGAGGGACCTCGACGCGCTCGAGGCTCAACCCATTCCGGAGACCGAGGGCGTCTCGTCGATTTCGGCCTTCTGGTCGCCTGACAGCCGGTTTATCGGATTTCTAAGCGACGGCAAGCTTCAAAAAACCCAGATCGACGGCGGAGGCACTCAAGTCATCTGTGCCATCGATTTGATCTCGAGTACGGCGGCCTGGGGAGCAGGAAATATCATCATTGTCTCCGGGCACGACGGGCTCAGCCGTGTCCCGGCGGCCGGAGGTCCTCTGACGCCGTTGACGAAGCTCAATCCGGCCCATCGGGAAATTTCACACAGCTATCCCAGCTTTCTTCCGGACGGTCGGCACTTTCTATATTATGTCGCCAGCGCCCTCGATGAATACGGCGGCGTCTATCTCGGCTCTCTCGATTCGGACCCCCCTGTCCGGCTCATCGGGTCTATGACCCAGGCGGTCTATGCCGAGCCGGGGTTCCTTCTGACGATCGACAACGGCCGACTATTGGCCCGGCCTTTCGATACCGGATCCTTTCGCTTGAAGGGGGAGCCTTTTATAGTGACCGATCAGGCGGCGAGCGATTCGAGCAGCCATCTCGGCTATTTTTCCGTTTCCCAAAACGGCCTTTTGGTCATGGGAACAAAAACCATCCTGAATTCACAACTTGTCTGGTATGACCGGAGCGGCAAAGCCCTGGGCGTCGCCGGCCCGCCGGCCATATACCGTTTCCCGGTTCTGTCCCCCGACGATAAGCGGATCGCCGTCGAGATGATCGACCCAGGCACGCGGACAGGCGATATCTGGCTGTTGGATTCGGCCCGGAACACGCGCAGCCGGTTCACCTTCGATCCCGCGCGGGAATCCGATCCGGTCTGGTCGCCTGACGGCCGTCAGATCGCTTATGCGTCCGAAAGAAACGGACAGGCGCGGATTTATGCGAAACCGGCGGATGGCTCCGGCCAGGAAGAGTTGGCATTCGACATGAACCGCGGTGCGTGGCCCCTGGATTGGACGAAAGACGGCCAGTTTCTTTTATTCACCCAGGTCGGCCAGAAAAACCTGGAAATCGGCATCCTGCCGCTGTCCGGTCCGAAGAAGCCGGCCTCATTGTTTCCAATCCAGCGCGGCGAACGGAGCTGCCAGGTTTCACCCGACGGCCGATGGATGGCCTATTCCTCTCCGGAGACGGGGCGTTACGAGATCTACGTCCAGGCCTTCCCCGGACTGGGAGAAAAAGCGCTGATCTCGACGGACGGAGGGAACCAGCCGCTGTGGAGCCGCGATGGGCGGGAATTGTTCTATATCGCGCCAGACCGGATGCTTCTGGCCGTCCGGGTTGCGAGCGGCGCGGCCTTCGAAAGTGGACTTCCCAATCCGCTGTTCCGCGTTCCCGATATCGGAGATCTTGTCACCAAGCAAAGTTATTGCGTGAGCGCAGACGGCCGATTCCTTTTCAACGCGCTTCAGCAGTCCGCGCAGGATGCGCCCATGGTTGTCATCATGAATTGGGCGGCCGCGGCGCAGCGCTGAATTTAGGGGAGGGCGTCTCGTTCCCGGCGATGAATTTATTTTTTGGCCTTTATTCTTTTTTATCCGCTGGGCGCTGGTAAACCCTGATATAGTCCACCAGGAGGCTGTCGGGGAGCGCTGCCTGCGCGATGTCACCGGCCCACTTCCCGACTTCGAGGCTCAGGATGATGTATTCGGCGCGGCAGGATACCGCCTCGGATGTGCGCCAGGTTTCCCGGCCGTCGACGGAGAAAACGTATTCTTGGGGCGTCCATAAAAAGCCGATCGTGTGCCAGCCGTCGTGCGACCCCGGCGGGATGTCGGCCGCCTTTTTGGATGATTTATGGTCCGTTCCGTAGCCGTCCCAGTGGAGCGTGTGCTGCAGGCTGTCGCCGAACGAGGTCATGTACTCGAAGATGTCGATTTCGGCCCCGCTTTCCGCGACGCTCCCGATGAATTTTCCATAAGCCGGCGATTGCATCCAGAAAGCTGACCAATGGCCGGGCTGCTGCTGGAATCGCACCCGGCACTCGAAATAGCCGTGGAGCGGCTCGAACTTGCCGGCGGTCCCGATCATGGCGGTGTGATATTCCTTGCCGGCGCGCCTGGTCGTCAGCGCGAGATGGCCTTCGCCGTCCAGCGCGACGCAGTCTTTGGTATTGATGGCGTCGCGGCGCGGACCGAGCCCGCGGTAGTCCCATTTACTTAGATCGAGGGTTTTGCCGTCGAATTCGTCGGCCCAGACCAGCTTGTAGTCCGCCGGCTTTTGATCAAAGGATGAATGCGGCGCGGCCGGGGTCGCGGAATTGGCGCGGGTCGAGCCGGCGGCCAAGGCAAGAACGAAGACTGCGGCCGCGAGCCGAAAGCTAATGCCGGTCGAAGCCGCTTTCTTCAACGGCGACCTCCTCACTGAACCGCGATCTCGACCATGTCGCTCTCCCAGCCCTGGCCGTTTACTGCCGTCACCCCAAATAGGTAAGTCCGCGTTGTCAGCACCCTCCGGACGACATATTCATATATTCCCGCGCCGACGTTGGCAATCGCCGTGGCCTGGCCGTCCTCGATCTGGTAAATCCGGTAGCTGATCGTTCCGGTGTTCGCGGTATTTGGTTGCCATCTGAGCCGGATCACATTTTCGGCCATCGAGACATTCCGGTTCTGGAGTCTCTCCCCGGTCAGGCTGAGTGTAGGCTTCACCGCCCGGGTGAAGTTCGCCTGGATCGCTTTATTCCCGTTCATGACGACCGTGACCGGGTTGGCCGAGCCCGAGGCGTCGCCGGTCCAGGTGTCGAGTTGGTAAGCCGCGGCCGGGACCGCTTGAACACTGACCGAAGTGCCTTCGTCATAGGTGTAGATCCCGGGCACCGGGCTCGTCGTCCCGTTCGCTCCGGCCGTGATCGTCAGCGTATAACGCCGGACGAAGTTCGCGGTCATGGTCTTGTTGCCGTTCATCGTGACTGAAACCGGGTTGGTCGAGCCCGTTGCGTCTCCGCTCCAGCTTCCGAACCCGTAGCCGGCCGAAGCCGTGGCTTGGACGCTGACCGAAGTCCCCTCGTCATAGGTGTAGATCCCGGGCACGGGGCTCGTTGTTCCGTTTGCTCCGGCCGTGATCGTCAGCGTATAACGCCGGACGAAGTTCGCGGTCACGGTCTTATCGCCATTCATCGTAATAGCAATTGGATTGGCCGTGCCTGAAGCATCCCCGCTCCACCCGAGAAAACGATAGCCGGTCGCTGCGGTTGCCTGGATATTGACCGAAGTCCCCTCGTCGTAGGTATAAGTTCCGGGCACGGGGCTGGTCGTGCCGCCTGAGCCGGCCGCGATGATCAGCGTGTATTGGCGGATGAAGTTCGCGGTCACGGTCTTGTTGCCGTTCATCGTGACGGAGACCGGGTTGGTCGAGCCCGTGGCATCGCCGCTCCAGCTTCCAAAACGATACCCGGCCGTAGCCGTGGCTGAAATACTGACCGAGGCGCCTTCGTCGTAGAGGTACGTGCCCGGTACGGGGTTTGTCGTCCCGCCCGCGCCCGTTACGATCGTCAGCGCGTTTTTTACGGTCACGGTCGCAGTCGCCGAATCGTTCGTTGCATCCGGATCGGCTTCATTGAGGGCCGAGACGGAGGCCGTGTTAGTTACGGCTCCAGCCAAGGTTCCTATGACGGCGATCGTCAGGGTTGCCGATTTCCCAACGAGCACGGTGCCGATATCCCAGATTCCCGTGGCCGAAGTGTAGGCGCCTTTAGAGGCGGTGGACGAGACAAAGGTCAGCCCCGCCGGAAGCGAATCCGTGACCTTGAGTCCCGACGCCCCCAACGGTCCATTGTTCGCCGCTGTCACCGTAAAATTGAACGCCTCTCCGACCGTGGGGGTCAGGTTGTCGGTATGCTTCGTGACTGAGATGTCGGCGCTTGCCCTGATTTTTGTGACGAAAGCGTCATTCCCCCCCTGATCTGTCTGGTACTGGTTAAGGGTCGGAAAATCCGCGCTGCCCGTAGTTCCGGTCACATAAGCATTTCCGCCGCTGTCCACCGCTATTCCATTGCCCACATCGCTGCTACTCCCTCCCAGGTAGGTGGAGTAAACCAGGCTGTCATTGCCGCTCTTCGTCGTATTGATCTTTGTTATGAAGGCATCTCTTGCCCCCTGATCTGCCTGGTACTGGTTCAGGGTAGGGAAATTCGTGCTATCTGTGTATCCGGCTACATAGGCATTGCCGCTGCCGTCCACCGCTATTCCATGGCCAAAATCGCCGTCATTTCCGCCCAGGTAAGTGGAGTAAACCAGGCTGGCATTGCCGCTCTTCGTCGTGTCGATCTTCGTCACAAAGACATCCGTACGCGCCTGATCTGTCTGGCACTGATTCAGGGAAGGAAAATTCGCGCTATCTGTGTATCCGGTCACATAGGCATTGCCGCTGCCGTCCACCGCTATTCCATAGCCATAGTCCTCATTATTCCCGCCTAAGTAAGTGGAATATACCAAGCTGGCATTACCGCTCTTCGTCGTGTCGATCTTTGTTATGAAGACATCCTTGCTCGTCTGATCCGTCTGGTACTGGTTCAGGGTGGGAAAATCCGAGCTGGATGTGTATCCTGTTACATAAGCATTGCCGCTGCCGTCCACAGCTATTCCATAGCCATAATCGACGCTATTCCCTCCCAGGCAGGTGGAGTAAACTACGCTGGCATTGCCGCTCTTCGTCGTGTCGATCTTTGTCACGAATACATCGTAATCCACCTGACGCGTTTGATACTGGTTCAGGATGGGGAAATTCGCGCTCGTCGTGAATCCGGTCACATAAGCATTGCCGCTGCCGTCCACAGCTATTCCATAGCCATAATCGACGCTATTCCCTCCCAGGTAGGTGGAGTAAACCAGGCTGGCGTTGCCGCTCTTGGTCGTATCGATCTTTGTCACGAAGGCATCTGTGCCCACCTGATCTGTCTGGCACTGATTCAGGGTGGGAAAATTCGTGGCACCGGTGTTGCCGGTTATATAGGCATTGCCGCTGTCGTCTGCCGCTATTCCACAGCCAGAAGTAGAACTGTTAGACCCGCCAAGAAAAGAAGAATAAATCAAGCTGGCACTGCCACTTTTCGTAGTATCGATCTTTGTCACGAAGGCATCCCCGTACGGCAAATCCACTGTCTGGTAGCCGTCCAGAATCGGAAAATCCGTGCACCACGTTTGGCCAGTGACATAGACATTGCCGCAGGAGTCAGCCGCTATTGCATAACCATAATCATCTATTCCACGGTTAAAAACATTGCTACTCCCGCCCAAGTAGGTGGAATATGCGAGGACGACGGGATCGATGACCAGCTCCACGCTCGTATCGTAGGCCCCGACTTCAAACCCGTAGGCGTTATCAGTGATCTTCTTGAAGGCCGACTCGACGGCCATCCTTGTCCTGCTCCCCGATTGCCCCCCCTCAGCCTGATAGGCCGCCGGCTTCTTATGCATCAGCTCTCCAAAATCGGTCTCGATCAACAGGTTCCCTGTCTCGTCCACCCGCGTCCCTTTCACGTTTTTGTATTCGAACTTGATATCGCTTGGATTCCCACCGGGCCTGACGATCCAGTCATACTCTATCCGGCTTTCGCTCCCATAGACCTTCAGATCGATCCGATCATAGATGTTCCTGTAGAGAACCGCCCCGGACGTGGGCACGGCCGTGTGCCATTTGGCCGGGTCGTTGCCGATGAAATAATTGACCTTAAGGGCGGTTTCATCCGCGGGAACGATCTGCGGATGTTTGGAGGCGTTTAGGAAGACTAGCTTGGAGACATCCCGTTCGCATCCGCGGTTCTCACGTTTCTCTGGCCGGAGAAAGGGCGCTTTCCCGGTGGAGGGATCTTTCGCGCGTTCGGACTTGAAGCTGTCGAAGACAAGCCCTTCCTCGGTCAGCCAGAGCGTGTAGCGAGCCGCTTTGGCATAGAAAAACGCCCTGCTATTGACCTGGCCCCGGTTGGCTGTGAAATATAGGGGAAGGCTCCCGAAATCAAGGTGAAGTCCGGAGGGATTCCCGTTCGGCTGAGGCTTGATGTCCGGGACTTGGGCCGGCCGCCCCGAAGGAGAAGTCTGCGTGCCCGATAGCCCCAGTTGGGGCGCGACCGGTCTCACGGTCATGCCCGCAAAGAGCAGAATGCCGATCGAGAGAATAAAAAGTGTTGTTCTCATTTCCCCATCCTCTAGATAAATAAATATCGCAGAGGAAAACAGCCCGCCAATCAGCTATTTGAAATGCTTTTTCTCTGTAGCACAATCCTATTCTTCTAAGATTAAAATAGTCAAGGCGAAAAGGGAGCTGTGACGATTAGTGTGGTGATTTCATAGCTTAGATCTGGAGCAATAGACAGTAGGGGACGCTTCGCTTTTTTAGGAAAAGAAACGTCCTTTGGGGCTGAATATGTTCAGAATCGGATTTCGACGCCGGCGCCGAAGTCCAGGCCCCCGACCTTGAACTCGACATCGACGTTCGTCATCTTGCAGGTCGACCAGCTCACGAAGAGCCCGGCCCCGATATTCTCGGTCAGGCGATACATCCCGCCGCCCGTGAGGAAGATCCCCAGCGCGTTCTCCGAGACCGTCCCGAGCGACGCCTCTTCCTTGAAGAAGACTTCCTGGATCCCAGCGCCGACGTGGAAGCGGAACTTGTCTCCGGCCGGAATCTCATACCGGACCCCGGCGCTTAGGGGCGTGATCCAGACCTTCGTTTCTTCCGCCGTCACCGTGAGCAGCCCGCTCTTGTGCATATAGTCCAGCCCCGCAAACGCCGAGAGGTTCTTCCCGATGTCCAGCCCGCCTTCCAGGCCGAACTTCATCGCACTCCCGTAAACGTCCCGGAAGGTCGCGTTCTCCGAGGAAAAGTACGATCCCTTAAGCTCGACCCTATATCCGGCCGTCAGTGTCAAGCCGGCCA
>Ga0315278_10001158_pt1 | contig 22838 bp, 24 predicted proteins | sample YL17G06_0_MG_FD_203880 | JGI IMG/M metagenome (GOLD analysis project Ga0315278, IMG submission 203880) | Sediment microbial communities from Yellowstone Lake, YNP, Wyoming, USA - YL17G06_0 | ecosystem: Environmental > Aquatic > Freshwater > Lake > Sediment | place: USA: Wyoming | collected... | reverse complement strand
ACCCCCCCCCCCCCCCCCCCCCCCCCCACCAACCCCCACAAAAACAAACCCCACCCCCCCCCCGCCACCCCGCCAAAAAACAGGGCCGACGCTGTTAGCTATTTAATAGATTTTTTCTCCAGATAAACCCAGCCGACTTTGTTCCAGTTAACTTTCGGCTGTAACTCTTTATACTGCGTAAATATTTTTTCTGTAATCATTGCCGGCGAACCATTTGCAAAGACCTGTAGTTTCTCTTCCGCTATAGTGGGGACATTGCTGAATATTGCAATAATGGTTTTATTGCCGTCAATATATAAGGCTCTCATAGGCGGGATTGTTATCGTAACTCTTTGTGTTGCAGTATTGCCGGAGGCATTTGCCGTCTGTGGATTTATGCAGTTACATATCGCTAAAATGGCTAACGAACTATAAATAACGAACTTTAAATCACCACGCATTTTTATCTGATGGCTTCCGTACAAATTATTCTTTGGTTTTTGCGTTTAGCAAAAGTAATTAATGCCCCCAAGGCCAATAAAGCCGCCGTTGCAGGTTCCGGAACAGGAGTTACTGTAAGATTATCAATCTCAGCATTAGCATTGCCAAAACCTCCAAACGAAAATCTTAAAGTTTTTACCGGAGTCGCAAAAAAGATAGTTCCGGAGTTGCCGCTTCCATATTCATTGCCGAAAAACATTACGTCGTCAGCATAAACGTTATAATGAACGATTAATGGCGGCGCTTCCGGTATCAACCGAGCTGACCAGTCGAATGACACGCTGGTTATAGAGACATTATTAAATGAAAAGGAAACATTTGTTGCTAACATAGGACTTCTGATACACCGCTCACCCGCACTTTTTTCAACTATCTGTACCGCAGTACTGCCGCTTACTGTAATGTCGGAACCATAGATGCCTTCCATATACGTTTCAATAGCCGATACACCACCCGGAGATGGGGCGCTGTTAAAATTGAACAAAACGGTCGTAGCGTCCGCCTTTCGACCGAACGGTACTGCAACAAATAATAAACATAGAATGACACTTCTGGTCACTTTTCCCATCATTTTTTAGCTCCTGACTGATAAATACATCTGTCTCATAATGAGAATTTTTCCGCCCGCCTGCGGCTTATCACCCATCCGCCTATCCCCAATAACAAAATCGTTGCCGGCTCAGGAATCGGCTCGGGAACTGGAAAATCATTTCCCTCTTCCGGCACAGGGAAATCGCTCGGCTTTTCTTCCTCTTTTTCTTCAGGCGGTGTGGTGGGGCCTCTGACCTTGTGCGGTCTCGGCGACCCGCCTCCGCCAAACCCCTGATTGCTATAATCTGTTGCGCTCGGATGCAGCCCGCCGACCGGCGCACTTTGAGCTGCTTCTTCCCTCGCTAAAAATTCATATTGTGCCCGCTCGAATACGGCGATAATAATCTTCGGGGCATCAAGATACGCACTTGTTCGATTGGCCGTCGTATCGCTCACGTCGCCGAGCCAGTAAACGAACTGATAGCCCGGATTCGGCATCGCCGTCAGTGTAACTTCGCTGTTTGCCCCGAAACGGTGGACTCCAATGCCCGGGTTTATAGTGCCGCCCTCGACGGGTGTCTGCTGAACATAAAGCACGACATCATCCGCGCCGGGCTGACAATATGCCGGGCCGCACAAAGTGAATATTACAATTGCAGCAGATGCTATTGCCGTCCCCAATCTGAACGATACCGATTTATTTCTTTTCATCATTACCCCCGCTGCATCTGCCGTTGCGTCATTAAACCGGCAGTGAATATTTCTTCTTTCTTCTCAACATCAAACCGCCTGCGCTGAGCAGCACGAGCATACTCGCCGGTTCAGGTATTTCCGGCTGCTTAATTTCACCTTCGCCTTCCGGGCCTTTAATATCGTAATTGCCTTTGACGGGAAGATTGTTGCTGCTGTAAACCAAAAACCACGAGTGGTCGCCTTTATATATGAAGCTGTTTGTCCCCTCTATTTTCCATTTCCAGTAGCCTTCTGTTGTAGTGTAGCCCCATTCTGCGGGCTTTTTACCGCTGCTGCCGTCATCCTGTGTCCCCATACCGGATATTAAGCTTTCATCGAGTCCGAGTATGGAAAAGTATGTAACCGTCTTGTCGCTGGCGGCAAGGTCGTTAAATATCTGGTATGCGTAAACGTATTTGCCTTCGCCCGGCGCATCGAAACCGGTAACTGATTCATACTCGCTGCGCTCATCGTAAACGGCAAAATCTATTCGTCCCCGCAGATGGCCGTCTTCCCAGATTTTGTCATAATATGCAAAACCGTCATAATACGAACTTGTAAGTGCCGCACCTGCATTTTGAACCATCGCGGCTGTAACAACTAACAAACACAAAAATAGAACCTTTCTCTTCGTCTTCATTTTCCCTCCTTTATGAGACCGACTATCTTGTTTGTTGTCCTGGAATATAAGTTGCTCTCGTTCCAAAAATTTGACTGCTGACTTTTTCATCACCGCACCTCGAATACCCTTTCCTACATTTAAGCGACACAGGCTAAAGGTCCTTCCGCCCGTCGATATGAGAGTTTTTCTTTATTGGGACCCGACGAGGCAAAACAGTTATTCGAGAGTTCTTTTTTGCATTCAATCTCTCTTAACGCCTCATCAACATCAGCTTCATAGACATTGCTCACAACATTGTTATGGTTATTAACCTGCCCAACGAACCTGAAGCCGCACTTTAAGTAGAATTTGTTTGCCGGTATGTTGTCAGATGCGACGAGAACCTTAATTTCGTCCAATCCCACCTTCCGGCAGTGTTCCATGCTCGTCTGTAATAATTGCGTAGCCAATCCAGTGTGGTATTTAACGGGGTCAACAACTATCAAAAGAAGTTCCGCCGCCGGCAAATCTGTTTCACATATCTGGTTTATCCTGCGAGAATAAAACAGCGTTTCGAGTATTTTTCTGAGGCACTTAAAAGAAAACATCCTGCCGGCCAGCAGAAGAGCAAACCGCCACCCTTTTTTGGCTATTAACGATTTGTAAAGCTTATCAAGATTTGTAGCGAGTGTTACAAACCCAAGCACTCTGCCATATTTGTCTTCTGCCGCAAAACCGAAGCTTTCCCTGTTTTGTGCAATTGCTTCATACAGGGCGGTAACAAAGTTAATTCCCAACGAGCTGATAAAGCCGCTGCTGATGCCCTGAATATGCAAAACTGCAACATCATGAATATGCTCCGCTCTTAACGGTATTACTTTCATAAAAAATCTTTCCTTAAAACAGTTTGGTAACCGAATCTGCATGCGTTTGTAGTTTCCCCCTGGTTTTTTCTCCTGCGGGCAAGAGCCATCAGCCCGGATACACCAAACAGCAAACTCGTCGCCGGTTCGGGGACAGGACTTATCAAAGCACAATTAACAGTCTCAGGCGTGTTTGAGAACGAGGCCGTGCACTGACCCCCTTCATACGTCAGGAACGAACTGAATCTTGCTGCAACGTCGAGCTGCCCTGCGGCGACAATCGCCGAGGCGTCCTCATTAGTAATTCCCAGTCCGGCCAGTCCGATGGTATAAGTAACCGTCCGGTTATTTGTTTCCACAAAGCCGGCGGTGTAGAAACCATAATTGCTCTGGTCGATTACCAGAGGCGTTTTATCCGCGTAGGTCAGTTTCAACGATTCCCTGAAATGCAATCCATCATCAATTACCGGTTTGAAATCAATGTCCCCAAAGGTTACGTTCAAAAAGGCATCATTGAGGAAAAGTTTTTCCACAGGCGTAAAGCCGCTGACATTGAAGTTAAAGATAAAATCAACGAAACCGCTGCTACCGGCACCGCCGCTCAACTGGACAGTATCACTGTTCAGCCCGACATATTTTCCGCCGCCCAGAGGTTTACCCAATACGCCGCTGGTAGAGGGTTTAAGCGGAATGTAAAAATTTCTGTTGTTAAGATTATACGAGGCGCCGTTATAGCCTGTAACAATCATTGCCGTTGCCGGCCTGACGATTGCCATCATCGCAACAAGAAAAACCACAATGGATGCTAATCTTTTCACCAACCTCCTCTAATACTCATCTTTTAAAAATCACCTGATTCAAACTTTCGCTCTCTTTCTGCGGGCAAGAGTCATCAGCCCGGATATGCCGAACAGCAAAATCGTCGCTGGCTCAGGAATACAAATAGTGTCAACGACTATCTGGTCAACGAGGATGTCCCCTTTTACGGTAAGCCATTCTTCTAATGGATTAGGCTGAATATTGATTTTGAACTGCGATAATTTCCAACCCTGTTCCAGTTCCGAGTCTATACGGGGGAGCATTGTTACAGTGCCAATCGGATTTTCGAAGATACCGATAACCGGCGAGTCCGGCAGGAAAGGCGTCTGGTCATTGTTGCCGGGCTTCCACGTTAGCTGAATATAAATCCATTTCTCCGGATTTTGTGTCCTCCAGTTGGGGATGTACATATCCAATTCGCCGGACAAAGGCCAAACTCCCTGACGGCCGTCAACCACCTGCAGCCAATCGCCACGAGGGTCTACCCTTAAGGCAGGTCCATTTCCATTGGGGTTATAAAAATCATCCTCCCGCGAAGGCGTGGTATTATTTGTTGAGAATTCCCATCTTTGATAGGTGGTTCCGGATTGACCACGCTGCCAAGGCGGAGGAAATAAGTCGTCTGCAAATACGCAGGGGCATACCACAAGGGACATTACTGCTGCCAGAATAATTATTGCTTTTTTCATCTTTCCTTACTCCTTCAAAAAACCCAAAAGTTTTTGAACTTTTTACACGCTGTGCGCAGACTCTCTCCGTTCTTGCTTTTGAGTTTCTTTTCCCCAGGAGTTTACCTCCCGCGATCTGACGGCTTTAAAGCATAAGCCGCCCGCTGCCCGTATAAGTGCGCATCACCCGGACGCTGAATATACAGACAACCATCTTTGTGAGTTTTCCCTACCCCCAGCTTAGCGAGGTTCCATCCAAGAACATACCGGCCAAAAACAAACCGGCTAAATAGCAAAAATAACCAAAAAGCGTAATAATAAAAATCGTTCTACGTATGAGTTTTCTCAGCCCCCAAAGCTGATGGTGCTATTTAATCATATTGGTTTCAAAAAGTCAAGTATCTTCTGAAAAAATTTTCGAACTATAAAAAGTAATTTCTGTCCGGTTGTTTATAAATGCCGATTAAATGGGATGTAACAGACGGTTTGCGCAGGCGAAATTATCCGAAAATTTTCTAAAAAAATGTCCCCAACGCTGCGTAAATTTATAATGTCCCCTTTGTGTTTCCAGAAAAAGTGATGCCTTGTTATCGCTTTCTGCGCCCGTTATTGTCCAGCCGTTTTGGGTCTTTTTATAGGTCTTTGCTGAACGAATCTGGTGATATTACGTATGGCCTGCTTGAGCCGAAGCTCGTTTTCCACTAGCGCCAGCCGCATATAGCCTTCGCCGTTTTCGCCGAACGCCCTGCCCGGCGCAACTGCCACCTCCGCATATTCGAGCAGGTCCATCGCATATTCGATACTGCCCTTACCTTTGGAATGCTCAGGATTTACCTTCGCCCACACGAACATTCCCGCCCTCGGTTTTGGCACATCCCAGCCTATTTTCGTAAGGCCGCTGCATATCACATCACGACGAGATTGATACCTTTTGTTCTGGATTTCTATATCTTTATCACAGTGCCGCATTGCGATAATGCCGGCTATTTGAATCGCCTGAAATATCCCGTAATCGTAATACCCTTTTATGGTGGCAAGGTAATCAAGCATATCCTTATTGCCCGCCGCAAACCCGATTCGGAAACCGGCCATATTATAGGGTTTGCTCATCGTTATAAATTCCATGCCGACGTCTTTGGCACCTTTGGTCGACAAAAAACTCGGCGCCTTATAGCCATCAAAACAGTTCTCGCCGTAGGCAAAATCGTGAATTACCGCTATACCAAACTTCTTTGCCAGTTTCACGACCTCTTCAAAAAAGCCCTCCTCAACGGTCATTGCGGTAGGGTTATTGGGATAATTAAGAATAAGCAGTTTCGGCTTCGGATACAGGTGTTCGCAGACCATCGCAATAGTGCCGAGAAATTTCTCGTCGCAGCCTAAAGGCACCGTTATCACGTTTGCTCCTGCCATCGCTACGCCGTAGGTATGTATCGGGAACGCAGGGTCCGGCACAACCGCTGTATCGCCCGCACCGAGCATTGCGAGGCACAGATGACTGAACCCCTCTTTAGAGCCTAAACACGCAACCACTTCCGTTTCGGGGTCAAGCTGCACGTTCCACAGCCGCTCATATTTCTTCGCCACTTCCTTTCGCAAATTTCTTATTCCTTTCGATGCGCTGTAGTGGTGATTACGGGGGTCTTTGGCCGCTTCGCATAATTTGTCAACGACAATTTGTGGTGCAGGGTCGGATGGATTACCCATACCCAAATCGATAATATCAGCCCCCTGCTGGCGCTTGGCAAGTTTCAGAGCGTTCAGTTTCGCAAACAGATACGGCGGCAACCGCTTTATACGCTGACTTGGCTCAATCTTAAATTCCGTCATTTTATATCTCGCAAATTAACCACGTTTCCTCTCAATACAATCGGATAGTCTACACAAAACAGATAAATTTTTAAACATCTCAATATTGGCCGCCGGATAAATGTTAAATTTAAAACTAAAAAAGGCGGGCTTTTGAACGATGCCCGCCTTTTATTCAACCTTTTAATTTGCTTAATACATTCCACCGCCGGGAGGCATCTGGGGTGCTTCCTTCTTTTCCGGAATCTCGGAAACTATCGCATCAGTTGTCAGCAATAACGAAGCAATAGATGCCCCGTTCTGCAAAGCCGCTCTTTCCACTTTTGTCGGCACAATTACGCCGAACTCAACCATATCGCCGTATTCCTTCCGCAGCGCATCGTAGCCGAAGTTTTTCTCTTTGCTCTCTATAACTTTTTGCGCAACGATTGACCCGTCTAATCCTGCGTTCTCGGCAATCTGTTTTATAGGCGCTACTACCGCCCTTCGCACGATGTCGATGCCGATTTTTTCATCGCCGGTGGATTTGATTTTGTCCAGTGCCGGTAACGCCCTTAGCATTGCCACTCCGCCGCCAGCCAGAATTCCTTCCTCAACTGCCGCTCGACAGGCGTGCATTGCGTCTTCGACGCGTGCCTTCTTTTCCTTCATTTCCGCCTCGGTGGCAGCTCCGACGTGAATTTGCGCCACGCCGCCGGCTAATTTCGCCAGCCGCTCCTGCAGCTTTTCAATGTCGTATTCACTGGTGGATTTTTCAATCTCCATCTTTACCTGCTCGATTTTGGCCTTGATGGCTTTCGTGTCGCCGGCCCCTTCGATTATGGTGGTATTGTCCTTGTCGATGACAACCCTCTTTGCCTTGCCAAGCTGATTCAGCTCGATGTTCTCTAATTGCAGCCCGAGGTCTTCGAATATCGCCTCGCCGCCGGTCAGCACTGCAATGTCGCTTAGCATTGCCTTTCTTCTGTCGCCGAACCCCGGCGCTTTTACCGCAGCAACCTGAAGCACTCCCCGCAGCTTATTGACGACCAAAGTGGCCAGCGCCTCGCCTTCGACTTCTTCAGCTACAATCAGCAGACTCCTGCCCTGCTTGGCTACCTTCTCAAGCAGCGGAACAAGAGACTTTACCGAACTGATTTTCTTCTCATGAATCAGGATATACGGTTTGTCTAACTCGACCGTCATATTCTCAAGATTCGTAATAAAGTGCGGGCTTAAATATCCCTTGTCGAACTGCATACCCTCGACGAGTTCGACGGTCGTTTCGAGCGATTGCCCTTCTTCTACTGTAATGACGCCGTCTTTGCCGACCTTGTCCATCGCCTCTGCCAGTTTCTTGCCGATTTCAACGTCCTGATTTGCAGAGCAGGTCGCAACTTGTTCGATTTGCTTACCCGATTCGACCGGTATGCTCATCTTTTGCAGTTCTTTTACGATTGCATCGACCGCCATATCTATGCCTCGCTTTACCTGCATCGGATTTGCGCCGGCTGTTATGTTCTTAAGACCCTCCACAAAAATACTTTCTGCAAGGATTGTTGCCGTCGTTGTTCCGTCGCCGGCCACGGTCGAGGTTTTTGACGCTACTTCCTTGACCATTTGTGCGCCCATATTTTCATAAGCGTCTTCAAGCTCGATTTCTTTTGCCACCGTAACGCCGTCTTTGGTAACGACTGGTGAGCCGTATGATTTTTCCAGTATTACGTTTTTGCCGCAGGGGCCAAGCGTAATCTTTACCGCACCGGCGAGTTTTCTTATACCTTCGCGTATCGCCGCCCGTGCATCAACTCCATAAGCTATCTTTTTTGCCGCCATTTTTTTCTCCTTTACGTTATCTTTTTCGAGATACGCCTCGCAGCACATCGGGATGCCATTGCGAGCGAAGCGAAGCAATCTCATTTTGATTTTTATTTTTTACTTTTCTATCACCGCCATAATATCCGACTCATCCATAATCAGATATTCCTTACCGTCGACCTTTATTTCAGTGCCGGCGTAACTTGTGAAAAGCACTACATCGCCTTTTTTCACCTGCATCGCTTTTATTGTCCCGTCATCGAGGACTTTGCCTTTGCCTACGTTTACCACTCTTCCTTTTTGCGGTTTTTCTTTGGCGGTGTCCGGCAGGACTATTCCGCCGGCGGTCTTGTTCTCCGCTTCAAGTCGTTCCACAAGGACCTTGTCTGCCAACGGCTGAATCTTCATTGTTTTTACTCCTTCACTAATTCTAAATTTTACCCAAATATGTTACTGTCATACATCTTCAAAAACAACCGGTTCAGTTGCTTTTGCAGGATACTCATATCTACAGGCTTGCCGATAACACTGAACACGTCCAACTGCAGCGCCTCGCTAAGCACCGTTTCTTTTGCCTCGCTTGTCAGCATTATACACGGAAGCAACGGATAATTCATCCGTATAATTTTTACTATTATTATGCCGTTAAATTCTTCCGAATCGGCGTCTACAATAGCCGTGTGGATGCGTTTGCTGCCGATGATGTTTACGAACTCATCTGCGCTCTGCGCCATAAGCAGATTAACGCCTCTGGGCTGAAATATTCGATGTAGAGCCTCCGGCCAAGCCCAGTCCGCTTCGCTGGCCAAAACGCTTATTTCTTCATCTCTCGACGTATTATAAACCATCTTTGCCTTCAATTGCAAACGCCGTGCCAAAACCCTCAGCGAAAACCGTATTTGCATAAGTGTTTATTTCGGCTTGTGTTATACTATAGAAATGAAATTGGTTTTCACCTGCCAAAATTTGTTTTTCTGCCATCTCGGCAGTCAACACTTTTTTGTAAGAAAATGTTCGTCGCCGCGGTTTACAGTCTCTTCACAAAAAACCTTGTAAAATAGATAACTCAAACCCATAATGGAACAAAAGTGTAAAAAGTTTTTAAACCTGTCTTACAGACAAGGAGCTGTTATGAACAAGCAAAAAAGCCGTCGTAATTTCTTAAAAACCGCAGGCTCAGGATTGGCAGCGATGGCCCTGTCGAGCAGTGCCGATGCCGCCGACCGCCCGACGGACCAGCCTTCCGAAAAAAAATCGGATGCCCCGCCGCCGGCAAAACTCAGCCGCTGGCTGATTGACGCTCACGCCCATGTTTACGCAAATCCCAAAATCAGAAATACCGCTGCAGGCGAACCTTTTTTGTCCGCCGAACAGCAGATTGAGATAATGGACCGCCTCGGCATCGACAAAGCCGTAATTATGCAGCTCAACGATGCAGAATGCCCCGCTGAACACCAGAGTATCGGCGAAGTGCTGTCTATCTGCGGTAAATTCCCCGGCCGCTTCATTCCGTTCTGCAATTTTGACCCAAGACTGCCCAAGCACGCTGATAAACTCGAAACAAAAGATTATGTCTTCAGGCTCACCCAGTATAAAGACCTCGGCTGTAAAGGTTTTGGCGAACTCACCGCCGCAATCCCCTGGGACCATCCCGCTATGCTGCACCTGCTCGAAGCCTGCGAAACGGTCGGCTTCCCCATCACTTTTCATACAATGTCCCCTGACTTTGTATCACAGGGCTTCGAGAATTACGGCGTCCTCGATGAAATCGGACTGCCGCGACTTGAAAAAGTCCTCCAGAAATTCCCAAACCTCAAATTTTTCGGCCACAGTATGGCCTTCTGGTCCGAAATCAGCGCAGACGTAACCCCGGACAAAAAGAACGTATATCCGCAAGGCCCAGTAACGCCGGGCGGTGTCGTTCCAAGGCTGCTGCGCCAATATCCGAACCTTTATGGTGACCTTTCCGGAAGGAGCGGCTGTAACGCCCTCACCCGCGACCCCGAACACGCCTATAAGTTTATTGAGGAGTTTCAGGATAGATTGTTGTTCGCTTTGGATTACTGCTCCACTAAGGACAAACGCGATTTACCTCAATGGTTGCAAACCGCTGTAAAAGAAGGCCATATCACACCGCAGATTTACGAAAAAATCGCCTGGAAAAACATCAATCAGAATCTTTCGCTCGGCCTGACTTAATCTGCCGGGTTGCAAATGTGATGTTCGCTCAATGTTTTAACGCAGGGCAGTAACAATAAAGCCGACAGTGAGAGACAATGAGCCGAGCGTGTGCAGAAAGACCGTTAACTTGTTTGCACGGTATTGGCCGGGGGCGGATAAATCATTTTTGTTAGCAGCTTTTATCGCAATAATCGCTATCGGCAAAGTAAACAAATAAAACAGTCCTGCAAAAAACATCAGCCTTCCTGCGAAAATCATTGCCGCCGCTATGATATAACTTGCAGCCAGTGTAATTCTGTAAATCCAGGCAGCAGCAGATATGCCGAACCGAACTACCAGCGTCTTCTTATCCACCGCCGCATCAGCGGCAACATCGGGAAATTCATTTATTAAAATTATCAGAAAAATCAAAATGCTGATAATGCAGGCGGGCAGAAGTGGAATAACATCAAGAGACTGCGTTTGCAGATAGTATGAGCCATAAACGGGAAATAGGCCAAACAGCAAAGCAATAACAAATTCGCCGATGCAGCGATAGCCGAGGCGAACCGGCGAGGCGGTATAAAAATAACCGCCGAGCAGACCCGCAAGGCCGAGCAACAACAGAAAGATACTTTTCGTAATCGCAATAATTACAAGACCGATGGCAGAACCAATGGCTAACGAAACTATTGCAGCGGCGAGAGTTTGCTTCGGCGAGAGAATGCCGTCCTGTATGAAACGTCTGCCGCCGGAAAAAGGCGTGAGATTTTTGTTGAGCCAGTCATTTTTAGAAGTATGGTCGAAGTAGTCATTAGTGATATTGGCGCCGGCGTGCAAAAACGCTATCGCTAAAAGAGCAAGTATAAATAACGGCAGAAAAAAAGGTTGGGCAGATGCAAAAGCGAGAGTTGAGCCGACAAGGACAGGAGCGATGCTGGCGGTGAGAAATTTAGGACGAGAGGCGAGAAAAAAGATAACAAGTTTCGATTGTTTAAAATAACCATTCATAAGCGTTTATTATAACTTACTTTATAAATGAGAGAGATTCAAGGCGGCATTGTAAGTGTAATGATTTGAAAAGTCAATCTTCGGCCTCCTCGCAATGAGGAGGACGCCGAAAACACAGAGATATGGTGGAAAAATGTCATTTCTTTTATACTAAAACAGGCTGGTTCGGTGTGATATAAATAGAAAGATATCTTTCTACGTCGGGCGCATTAAATGATAGAAGACAAACTGCTTATTTGGAAGTTCAAATGCGGCAACAAAGACGCCCTGCGTCGGATATATGAAAAGTATAAAAATGAACTGCTGAAACTGGCTGTTGTGCTGGTAAATGATGTAAATGCCGCTGAAGATACGGTGCAGGACGTGTTCGTGAACTTTGCTCAATCGGCAGCGGAGGTCCGCATAAGCGGAAATCTTAAAAAATACCTTGCGGTCTGCGTTGCCAACCGCATCCGAAACCGAAAACGAGACCAGCAAAGACATCAATTGTCCGGTATCGACGAGGCGACAGATGTGAGCTGTGATTTGAGACGGCCTGAACAATGGGCGATTCTCAGTGAGCAACTGAAGCTATTGAGCAATGCGATGGCCCAGATACCGGATGAGCAGCGCGAGGTAATTGCACTTTATATGCAGGGCAACCTGACCTTCAGACAAATAGCCGGGATTCAGAATGTATCGGTCAATACGATTCAAGGCCGATACCGATACGGCTTAGACAAACTGCGGTCTTTATTAGATAGCGAGGTGGAAAAATGAAACCCGCAGACAATATAAAAAAGTTTTTCAAAAATGCAGCTATTGATACCAATCCCAAGATGGACAAAAAAATATTTGATGCGGTATTAATAGCTCAAGAGAAAACAATAGATACGCAATCGGCTAAATTTAAGCCGAGCGTATGGAGAATAATTATGAAAAGTCCGATTACGAAACTCGCCGCCGCGGCGGTAATAGTTATCGCGGTAACATTTGGACTACACATAATTTTTAGCAAATCGGTTACACCTGCTTATGCGATAGAACAAACACTCCAGGCCAACGAGGATATAAAGTATCTTCACTTTAAACGCTATGAATCGAATGGCAGTTTTTCCGAGGAAGCCTGGATTCAATACGACCAGAATGATAACATCCAGAAAATACGCGTAGACATGTACAATTGGTCTGATGGACAAGGAGATATTGTAGATGTTTGGAACGAAGGCAAAACGTTGGTATGGAGCAAAAAGCGGGGCCGATTGGATTTGTTTGATTGCAATGACTGGACCGCCAAGATGATGCGGTTTGCCGAAGGACATGACCCGAAGCGGGCGGTAGATCATCTTTATAAAATGCAGCAGGAAGGAAAAGTTAAAATAGAAATCAAAGAAGGTTCAAATGGTGAACCAATCAGAATGACAGGGCAGTATCTGCCGGGGACGTATCTTATCGGAAGGCCGGATTTTCCAGCATATAATGATGTTCTCGTAATAAACCCTGAAACAAAACTTGTTACACAGATAGAAGTTTACAAGGCCGGGGAAGACCCGACGTACGTTTGTGTTTACAAGGATTATGATTATCAGCCGTTCGACCCGAATATTTTCGATATCGAAAAACAAGTTCCGGGCAACGTGGAGCGCTTCGATGACAGCACCTTCGGACTTGAGCAGGGCAATTTGACCGACAACGAAATCGCTGTTAAGGTAGTTCGCGAGTATTTGGATGCGTGGATTAATAAGGATTACGCAAAAACCGGTAACTTTTATAGTGGAATGTCCTCTGCCGAGATGCAGAAAAGGCTCAGCGAAAAATTGGGGAATCTTGTCAGGATAGTTTCTATAGGTGAATCGGGCCCCTGCAGCAGGCCAAACAGCATCCGGGTGCCTTGCGTAATTGAGGTCGAAAAAGATAGCAGCATTGAACAGCAGGAGCGGCGGTTTTTTGTAAGCCGCAATACCTGCTCCGCGGACCGCTGGGTAATCACTTCGGACAGCCGCTGGGACTCTGAAGAAATCGGGCTGGCGCAGGGAGGCTTAACTGTCAACGAAATCGCTGTCAAGGTAGTCCGTGAATTTTTAGAGGCATTGATTGCCAAAGATTACGTCAGGGTAGCTCAAATGCTCGGAGATGACTCCGTTGCCAATGTTGAGCGGGGATGGAGCAAATTAAATTATACGCAAATAATCTCTATAGGCGAACCGAACTCGAATAATGCGACGAAAAGTATTTGCGTGCCTTACACGGTTGAAATCGAAGAAAACGGTGAAATTAAACAGATAGACCGCCATTTCTTTGTAAACCACGTTTACCGCTACAATGACCGTTGGATAGTTGTCGGCGGATTCGCGGCGAATGGTTGTGGCGGATGTCAGTAAAGCGAATATGGAGTATAAAATTCCCAAGGCCGGAGTGATTTAGTTCCGGCTTTTTTTATGCGCCGGTTGGGAAATATAACGAGAAAATTCGAGGTTGACCAGTTAGGCTGCCGGGGGTAAACTTATGGTCGATGGACCGGCGAATCATAATCAATGCAGATGACTTCGGACTGTGCGAAGGAGTAAATAAAGCAGTCGTTCAGGCACATACCAACGGGATACTGACCAGCGCAACAATAATGACAAATATGCCGGCGGCTGAAGAAGCGGCGGAAATAGCGAAACAGACGCCGACATTAGGCGTGGGAGTCCATCTTAATCTGACGGAAGGTAAGCCGATATCAAAAGAGCCAGCAGTCAAACCATTACTCGATGGGCAGGGGCAGTTCGCAGTGCCATTTTCAAAACTGCCGATGTTATCTATAAAAAGCGGTAAGGCCAGGCAGGCGATAAGGACGGAGCTGGCTGCGCAGATTCAATGGGTCATCGAGCGAGGGATAAAGCCGACACATTTAGATTCGCACAAGCATATACATAGTTTCCCAGTTATATACTCGATTGTGTGCAAACTGGCGAAACAGTTTGGGATAACGGCGATACGATGGCCTTATGAGCCTAAAGAACTTTGCCGAATGCCGTGGCCGATATCGAGCGATGAGACGAGGAAAAATGCCAATATCGTGCGGATTATGGCAAAAATAAACCGGATACAAAAGTCATCATTTTTTAAGACCGATGCCTTTTTCGGGATTGCACATACGGGCAAAATTGATGTAAATTTTCTGAGGATTGTCGCTTTATACGGCTCTGTGCCGCTGGCAGAGGTAATGACGCACCCGGGATTTGTCGAGGGATTAGACCCGAATAAAACGAGATTAGTGCAGCAGAGAAAGGTCGAACTTGACGCCCTGTGCAACGAAAAGGTGAAACAATATTTCACGGATGCCGGGATAAAATTAGTGCATTATGGACAACTCTAATAAGGCTGGTATTGATTGTTCAGTGGTGGTGCCGTTATACAATGAAGGGCTGGTTATTGAAGAGCTTTACGGGCGTCTGACCAAAACGATGAGGGAAACGGGGCTGCGATACGAGCTTGTGCTGGTGGATGACGGCAGCAGGGATAATACGTTAGAACTGCTGAAAAAAGTTGCCGACAAAGACCACAACGTGGTAGTAGTTGAGCTTCGGCGGAATTTCGGTCAGACGCCGGCACTGGCGGCAGGTTTTGATGTTGCGGGTGGGGAAATAATAATATCTATGGACGGCGATTTGCAGCACTGTCCGGAGGAAATTCCTAATTTCCTCGAAAAGATTAACGAAGGTTACGACCTCGTCAGCGGGTGGCGCAAAAACAGAGTAGACAACCTGATGCTGAGGAAGATTCCGTCGAGGATAGCGAACCGGCTGGCTGCGAAAATCAGCGGGGTGGACATTCACGATTTCGGCACCACGTTCAAGGCATACAGACGTGAAATAATCGAAGAGCTGAACCTTTACGGCGAGATGCACAGATTTATACCGGCGCTGGTTTCCCGCAGCGGTGCCAGAATTATTGAAATACCAATTCAGAACATTGTGCGTCCTAAGGGGACAAGTAATTACGGGATATCGAGGACGTTCCGTGTGGTATTTGATTTGATAACGCTGCGGTTTTTGCTGGGGTATATAACGAGGCCTTTACATTTTTTCGGCAGAGCGGCAATGTACTGCATAGTTGCGGCGTTGCTGATGAGTGCGTATATATTATATGACAAATTTGTGTATAGCGTGCCGATACTGGTTGCGCACGGGCCGTTAGCGGGACTGTCGGCGGTGCTGCTGCTGGTGGGCCTGATTTTCGTGGCCACCGGTCTTATCGGCGAAATGATAAGCAGGGTCTATTTCGAGTCGACAAATAAAAAGATATACTCGGTGCGCAAGGTGTATCGCAGAAAATTTTCGGTATAGTTAAAAAGATGAAAAACAGAAAAAGCCCGTTGTATGGATTTGTATTTATTCTGGCTATAGCGGCGGCGGCAATATTATTAGTCAAACACTTTCACATCGCCGATTTTCGGGTTGTAAAGCCGGGTGTGCTTTATACGAGCGGTCAGCCGCACGGAATGGATTACACGAGAATGCTTTACAGGTATCATCTTGCGACGATAGTAAACATACGGCCTGTTTCGGAGCACCGGGAACAGAACTGGTACAACGAGGAAATAATCTGGACCAAAAACAACGGTGTCAATTACATCGAGCTGCCTATAGAAAAAAAGAAATACTTCCCCGATAAAGAAACGCAGGACAAATTTCTCGCCATAATGGCAGACAAGAACAAGCTGCCTGTGCTGCTTCACGGGGGCAGCGACGACAAGAGAGTAGCGATGCTGGCAGCGGTGTGGCTGGAAAAAGGTCAGGGTCAGAGCGTTGAGGAAACTACGAAAATTATCAGAAAAATCATCGATGACCGCAAGTTAACCGAAGCAGAAATCGAGTTTATCCGCAATTTAGCGAAATAAAAACTTTAGACGTCATTACTATCATAAACCGGCACCGATTTGTGAAACAATACACCGCGTGAGTCTTCTTTGCCCTCATCGGAAAACTTTTTGCTGCGGTAAATTTTTCTGAATGTGCAGCCGGTGCGGTCCAATTCTTCGAGAAAAGGCGAAATGGCGATTATCCAGTCGCCCCTGTCGTAATATTCGCAGAGTGCGTTTGAATCTCCAACCGTCGGCACTACTTTTCCAAAATATTGAACGAACCTGCTGGAGATGCCCCTGTAAGCTACGAGGTTATCGGATTGCGGGACTATCCGTGCGACCCTTTCGGCAAAATCTTTTGATGGCCGATTGACATCAAAAAAAGATGAAAAATAAAAGTTGGCGGTCATAAACCAAACAACGATGCCGGCGAAGATTGCTGCACAGGCAAAAGGAGGTTTGCCTTTGGCAAAAAGCAAAATTACAAATAAAGATGCTGCTATTGTTATTATGGCAAGCAGCGTAAGCGGGACCAGTAACTGCGGTTTGGCAATGGGGAGATAAATGACTGTGACGAGCATACCTGCAATTGCAATGACGATATGCCATTTCAAAATATTTTTTGCAAAATTTTTGGTGTAAGCAGCCCGCGTAAAAGCTATATCCTCAAACAGGATACCTATAAGAACAGCCATTGCGGGCATTAAAGGCAGGATATAATGCTGGCGTTTGCCGCCATCAATGGTGAGGAACACTATATCCGCAACAAACCAGAGCCATAAAAATTTCATCGCAGGCTGCTTTGTGCCCCAAACCTTGTAAAAGGGGGCGGTCAAGGCCATTGGCAAAAAGAACCACCAGGGGGTTACGAATTTAAACATCATCAGCCCATAAAAATAAATGGGGTAATGACCGGGGACATAATCGCCGAAAAGACGGTCGACAAATTCCCGTTTCCAAACAAGTAAATCCCAGTTTACCCGTTGAGCAATGGCCAGCGGCCAGGGCAGGACAACAGCGAGAAAAATAATCGGACCTATAACCGGCAACAATTTAGGCAAAACTTTCCATTGGCGAAATATAACTATATAACAGGCCAGCGGGATTATAATATAAGGAATGGGCGCAGGACCTTTGGCAAGATTACCGAGAGCAAAACTTATCCAGAAAACAAGTGCATATATAACCTGCCGACGACGGCTCTCGGCGTTGACGGCGGCGTAAAAACTTAAGAAGCACAGCGTGACAAAAAAGGTAAGGGCCATATCAGGCCTGGCATTGTGTGAACTTCGAATATAAGCCAGAGACGTCGCCCAGACAGCGGTGGAAATTACAGCGGTCCTAAAATTCAGCATTCGGTTTATAAAATAAAGAATGGCTGCCGCCGAGAGAACTGCGAAAACAGCGCTCGGCAGACGTGCGGAAAACTCATTCACTTTGCCGGTTACTTTGGCTGCGATGCCGACAAACCAGTAGGAAAGAGGCGTTTTGTTTATACGAAGTTTGCCGTTGCAGGTAGGCATAACCCAGTCGCCGCTCTGGAGCATCTCGCGTGCGGTAACGGAGACGAAACATTCGTGGCTGTCGAGGGTTTCATCTGAAAGCATCCAAAAAGCGGTCGCCGCCGACAAAAACAACACGCCGCAGACAGCAAAAATCTTTCCTTTTTTATTGACGTTCTGAATTTCCGTCATCGGTTCTACTCATTGGCCGTTTTGGCCCAAAATCACCCCTGCCTTTTTATCGTGTTTGTAAATCAGATGAATATTTCGCAGATATATAAGCGAATTGAGCGAAAATGCCAGTATAAAAATGAGATTTTTTATGTGAATGGAGTAGACGAGCATAATCAGGCCGCCGACAAGCGACATAAACCAGAAAGACGTCGGCACGTGCGACTGCTTTTTGTATTCGCTGGCAATCCACTGGAGCAGAAATCGTCCGCCGAATATCGCCTGGCCGAGCAGGCCGGTTATTGCCCAGACAGGGTCTTTAATTATTTGTTCCACAACGGCGTTTTTTAAAAAATCAACTACTGCACTGACCATATCTACTCTCCTGTTTTAACCACCCCTGCGTTACCGCTGTTTTTTATAAATCAAGTCGTGATTCGTTTGATTATTTCATTAAGATCATTCGGAACTTCCTGGGGCGGATTGCTGAATTTGCCTTTTCTTTCTTTATGGTAACTGACGGTGATATTAGGGTCTTTAAGCGGATGTCCCGTCAGGACACAGGCGATTTTTTCATCGGCGGCGATAACGCCTTCGGTGCGGAGAACTTTTAGGCCTGCAATAGTAGCAGCGGAAGCCGGTTCGCAGCCGAGACCGTATTTGCCGATGACCGCCTTTGCGTCGATAATTTCCTCATCGGAAACTGCTCGCACAACACCGTTGCAGACATCGAGCGCTCGCAGGCATTTTTTCAGGTTTACGGGGCGGGAAATTTCGATAGCCGATGCGCAGGTGTGCGGCGAAAATTTGCGGGCCGTCAAATCGGCGTAATAATAGTCGATAATTTTCTGACTCGGCCTGCCGTTATTCCAGGTGAGTTTCTTATCGTTGACCAAATCAGTCAGTGTGGCTGCGCCTGTGGCGTTGATAATGGCCATTCTGGGAATTTTCTTAATCAGGCCGAGCGATTTCAGTTCATAAAACGCCTTTCCGAATGCGCTGGAATTGCCGAGATTGCCGCCCGGCACGATTATCCAGTCGGGGACTTTCCAGCCCAACTGCTCGATGATGCGGAACATTATGGTTTTCTGCCCTTCGAGACGGAAGGGGTTAAGCGAATTGAGCAGATACAGGCCGAGTCTTTTGCAGACATCCTGCACCTGCCGCATACAGTCGTCGAAGTCGCCGCTTATCTGGATTGTCTGTGCGCCGTAGTCCATCGCCTGGCTGAGTTTACCGAAAGCGATTCTGCCTGAGCCGATGAAAACGGTGCATTTAAGATTGCAGCTATGGGCATATAAAGCGACCGAAGCGGAGGTGTTGCCGGTCGAGGCGCAGGCACAGGATTTTGCGTCAACCATTGCGGCGTGGCTGAAAGCGGCGGCCATACCATTATCTTTAAAAGAGCCGGAGGGATTCAAACCCTCATACTGCAAATAGAGGCTGCCGGGTTTCATATCGACGTATTTTGCAACGGCGTCGCTCTGCTGGAGGATAGTCTGGCCTTCGCCGATGGTTACTTTGTATTTGTCGGGGCAGAAGTTGAGCAGTTCGCGGAACCGCCAAACGCCTGAAAAATCCAGCTTGTTATTTCTATTCGCCCAGCGTTTTGCGAAGTCGCTTAATTTTTTCGGAACTTTTATTTTGTCCCAGTTATATTGCGCATCGAGCAATTCGCCGCATTTTGGGCATTTGAATATGACCTGACCACAATCAAATTCCGCACCACAATCGGGATTTATGCACTTCTGAAAGGCAATATCGCTTTTCTTCATTTACAACTCCTACAGACGGGTTTTATCTGCCGGCTGTAAACAATTAACTGAAAAGATTATAAGCTAAACAAGTGTCTTTTGATACAGAAAAAATTAAGCGATTAAAAAGGCTGCCAAAAAATTTCCGATGATTTCGGACGGTATTTTTCTTGACGTCAATGAGAAAAATGCTATAATATTATTTAACGATATAGATGCCCCTGCTTTTCCCCTCTTTCTCTCCCTTTCCTTAAAAAAAGCAGGGGTGCTTTTAAAATAAAAAACCCCCGGCAAATAAGAAACCAGGGGTTGAAAGTCTGCAAAATTTCTCTTTTTAAACCGTATACGTTGAAGCAGCGGTAGTGCCGCCGCGACCGGTCCAGTTGGTGTGGAAAAACTCGCCTCTGGGCTTATCGACACGCTCGTAAGTGTGTGCGCCGAAATAATCTCGCTGTGCCTGCAATAAATTGGCAGGCAGCCTTTCGTGGCGATAACCGTCATAATAAGCAAGTGCCGAACTGATGGCGGGCATAGGGATGCCTAACTTAATCGCTGTGGTAACAACTCGGCGCCAGCCGGGCACTGCCTTTGTAACGGCCCTCTTGAAGAACGGGTCAAGCAGCAGATTGACAAGGTTCGGATTTTTGTCGAATGCCTTCTTTATATCGCCGAGGAAGGCTGAGCGGATAATGCAGCCGCCCCGCCACATAAGTGCGATACCGCCGTTGTTGAGGTTCCATTTGTATTCCTTTGCCGCTGAGCGCATAAGCTGATAGCCTTGTGCGTAGCTGACTATTTTCGAGGCATACAGCGCCGCTCGCAGGTCGTTGACAAATTTCTTTTTGTCGCCTTTGAACTGTTTTTTCGGGCCTCTGAGGATTTTAGAGGCCTCGACGCGCTCTTCTTTTATTGCCGACAGGCAGCGTGCAAAAACAGCTTCGCCAACAAGAGTCAGGGGCTGGCCTGAATCGAGGGCGGCGATTACCGTCCACTTTCCTGTGCCTTTTTGGCCGGCGGTATCAAGAATAAGGTCGACGACCTCGTTGCCCTGCTCATCTTTGTAGGCAAGGATGTCCCTTGTGATTTCGATAAGATATGATTTTAGCTCAGCCTCGTTCCATTCGGCGAAAATATCGTGCATTTCCTGATTTGTCAGGGCAAGGGCTTCCTTCATCATACTATAGATTTCGCAAATCATCTGCATATCGCCGTATTCGATGCCGTTATGGGTCATTTTTACGAAGTGTCCTGCACCGTTTTCGCCGACCCAGTCGCAGCACGGTTCGCCTTTGTCGGTTTTTGCACAGATGGCTTGAAAGATAGGCTTTACGCTGAGCCAGGCGGGCGGTGAGCCGCCAGGCATAATGGATGGGCCTAATAATGCGCCTTCTTCGCCGCCTGAAACGCCCGTGCCGATATAGAGTTTGCCCTTGCTTTCAAGGTAAGCGGTTCGCCGGATTGTGTCGGGGAAGTGGGAATTGCCGCCGTCGATTACGATGTCGCCGTTTTCCAGAAGCGGCAGGAGCTGCTCGATAAAATCATCGACCGCCTTGCCTGCCTTTACCATCAGCATAACCTTGCGGGGTTTTTTCAGCGCCGCGATAAATTCCGGCAGCGTCTTGCAGCCGATTATCTTTTTGCCCTTTGCCCGGCCGTTAACGAAGTCATCGACCTTCGAGACGGTGCGGTTAAAACAGGCGACCGTAAAGCCTTTGCTTTCCATATTGAGAATTAGATTCTCCCCCATTACTGCCAGCCCTATTAGGCCAATATCTGCTCGTGGTGAGCTTGTCGAATCCACTTGTGCCATTTTTTAACATCCTTTCACCCCGTTAGAAAAAACTGGGCTTCTATTGCCTTGTTCTTTCTACGGGTAATCAACATTATTATCCCCGTTAGAGATAACATCATCTTTAACGGGGTTATCTCATTCCCGCCATAAAAGGCAGGGTTTTTCTAACGAGTTCACCCCGTTAGAAAAAACTGGGTTTTATTGCCCTGTTTTTTGGGTGGACAACACTTTATTATTTCGTCTCATCCATAAAACATAAATGGTTAATTTTTTCTAACGGGGTAAATATATTGCGCCAAAAGCGGTTAAAAATCAAGAGGCGAGATTATTTTTATTCACGATTCAAATTCAGTTTTGGGTATGCCGCTTTGACGTATAATGGACTGAAGGGTGCCAATACGGATTTCTTTGTGATCCGGTACAGGAACGGTAATAGTGGTTTGGGGCAGCTTTTTCTGCATCACTACATGACTGCCCTGTCTGCGCACCTCCTGAAAACCATGTTGCGCCAAAATAGAGCAGACATCTTTGCCGGAAAGGATGCGTAATTTAGGCAATCGCCACCTCGACTTGCGTTATAAATATCTCCCCGTGCAGGCGTTCTTTTGTTTCTTCGGGCGAAGCGGTTTCGAAAAACAGCTCTATGGCCTCCTGAAGATTATCACGGGCTGATTCGATACTGTCACCTTGACTTGCAATATCAAGCTCCGGACATAGCGCAACATACATATCATCTTCACGTTCGATAATTGCTGTAAGTTTTCGTTTCATTTGGTCTCCTTGTCTTTAGCCGGTGTTATTATAGCAAAATTTGACGGGAAAATACAAAAAATTGATATTTTCTTGAACCGCAAATTATGAAATTTATCCGCCACAGGCGGACAAGTCCGCAGCAGGCGGATTTATCCGCAGCAAAGGCGGCCAAAAATCAAGGAGCAAGATTATTTTTATGCTCCTGCCGCCATTAAAATAAAAAAAAGGCTGCAAGTTATAGCGTAAGCCGCAACCTACAGCCTTATCTAAACTTTTTACCTTTTACTTTTTACTTTTTTTTAATGCTTTGCGCCTGCCCTGAGCGAAGTCGAAGGGTTTTCTTAACATTAACCCGCCGAGGCCGAGCAGAAAAAACGTGGCGAGTTTTTTTATCTATTATTATTCCCCTGGTCAATTACAGGCTCAATAACGATAGTCGTCTGATACCTTCCTTGATATTGGTTCGAGCAGCGCCCTCATGCGCTTTTTCTTTTCTTTCATCATCAAAGAGTGAACTCAACCACGCCGCTCTGTAAGCTGTCGCAAAAGTATTAGACCAAACAGGCG
>Ga0315278_10001157_pt1 | contig 22840 bp, 22 predicted proteins | sample YL17G06_0_MG_FD_203880 | JGI IMG/M metagenome (GOLD analysis project Ga0315278, IMG submission 203880) | Sediment microbial communities from Yellowstone Lake, YNP, Wyoming, USA - YL17G06_0 | ecosystem: Environmental > Aquatic > Freshwater > Lake > Sediment | place: USA: Wyoming | collected... | reverse complement strand
ATGAAGAGGATACTGCAGGCGGACTGATGACAAATGATTTCATAACATATCCTCCGGAAATCAGCGTAAAGGACGCTATAGAGAAATTCAGGAAAGATGCTGAGGATGTCGAGACTGTCTATTATCTTTACATTACTGATCCTGATGAAAAACTGCTTGGTGTTGTCTCCCTGAGAGAGCTGCTTCTTGCACCTCTGGATGCAAAGCTCTCTGATATCCTGGAAACAAAATTAAAAACCGTTACACCGGATACAGATGAAATAGAAGTTGCTGAGATTGTAGCAAAGTACAACCTTGTTGCAATTCCGGTCGTTGATTCAGAAGGATTCATGCTCGGTATCGTTACCGTTGATGATGTTATAGATGTAATCCTCCCGCCGTCAGCGAAACGCAAGAGGAGGAAGGTATGAGTCTCTGGAAAAAAGTTGCAGTATTCATATCCGTCATGGGTCCGGGGATAATAACTGCCAACATTGACAATGACGCGAGCGGCATAACCACCTATTCAGTTGCAGGCGCAAGATTCGGATACTCTTTGCTCTGGACATTAATACCCACAACGATAGCTCTCGTAGTAATACAGGAAATGGTAGGCCGCATGGGCGTTGTTACCGGAAAGGGGCTATCTGATCTCATCCGCGAAAACTATGGAGTAAAGGCAACATTTTTTATGATGTTAGGTCTTCTCATCGCAAACTTCGGAAATACTGTGGCTAATTTCGCGGGATGGGCTGCGAGTATGGAAATCCTTGGATTGTCAAAATATATGATGGTGCCATTTGGGGCTGTCACCATATGGCTATTAGTCACAAAAGGGAGTTACAGGGTTGTGGAGATCATACTGCTTTATGCCTGTATTATATTCGTGGGGTATATCATATCCGGGGTCATGGCAAATCCGGACTGGAACGCAGTAATAAAGCAAACGTTTGTTCCAAAAATACAATGGAAATCAGAATACATAATGATGAGCATAGCAATCATCGGAACAACCATTACACCCTGGATGCAGTTTTACCTCCAGTCGTCCATAGCAGAAAAAGGCATCTCAAAGGAACATTACAAAGCCTCCCGGCTTGATGTAATTATAGGATGTTCCATAACCGACATCATAAGTTTTTTTATTATAATAACGTGCGGCACGCTTCTCTTCCCTTATGGTATCAGAATCAATGAAGCTTCAGAAGCTGCACTGGCTCTCAGGCCATTGGCCGGAGATTACGCTTCTCTGATATTCGCTATTTCCCTTGCGAATGCTTCATTGCTTGGTGCAATAATAGTGCCCCTTGCAACAGCATATTATATATGCGAGGCATTGGGCTGGGAAGCAGGAGTTAACAAGACATTTAAGGATGCGCCCCAGTTTATGTGGATCTACACATTAACAATAGCACTGGCTTCCTTGCTTGTCTTAATCCCAGGCGCTCCGCTTGTTTTCCTGATGGTGCTCTCAGCAGTTATTAACGGCCTTTTGTTGCCGTTTGTCCTTGTGTTTGCCATATTACTGATAAACAACAAGAAGCTTATGGGAGAGTTCACTAATTCCAGAATGCAGAATTATATATCATGGGGAACAATTATCTCAGTAACCTTCCTCACTATTTCATGGGTAGTTATCAGTATTTTAGAATAAATGGATTAGAGAAAAACTGCATGGTTAAATCGATAGAATGGGTTAATGGCAAGGTCATCATGCTTGATCAGACAAAGCTGCCTCTGGAAGTCACTTTTATTGAGTGCCCTGATTACAGAACGGTTGCAGAGGGGATTAGAAGACTTTGGATACGGGGAGCTCCAGCCATAGGGATTGCGGCAGCAATGGGCATAGCACTTGGAGCACAGGATATAAAGGCAGATAATTCTGGTGATTTTACAAAGCTCCTTGAACCTGTCTTTCAGACCTTGCTTTCCACGAGGCCAACTGCAGTGAATATTCACTGGTCTGTTCAGAGAATTAAAGGTATCCTGAATAAATACAGAGAAGAATCTGTCAGCAGATTAAAGGAAATCCTTATAGATGAGGCAAAGAAAATCCTTGAAGAAGATATTGAGGTTAATAAGGCAATAGGCATTTGGGGGGCAGAGTTCATTAAGGATGGTGATACCATTCTCACCCACTGTAATGCAGGTGCGCTCGCAACCGGTGGATACGGGACAGCGACAGCGCCGATGCTTGTTGCTAAAGAACAGGGTAAGAAATTCCAGGTTATTGCCGATGAAACAAGACCTGTGCTCCAGGGCGCAAGGCTGACAGCCTGGGAACTCATGCAGGAGGGGATACCGGTTACTCTTATTACTGATAATACTGCTGGCGCTTTGATGAAGAGAGGTGAAATTAATCTCGCCATCGTTGGCACAGACAGGACTGTCCGTAACGGCGATGTGGCAAACAAGATAGGAACCTATACTGTTGCAATATTATGCAAGGAACATAAAATTCCGTTTTATGTAGCTGCTCCTTTAAGCAGCATTGATTTCTCTATCAGATCAGGAGAAGATATTCCTATTGAGGAAAGAGGCCCTGAAGAGGTAACCCATATTTTCGGTAAATACCAGATTGCTCCTGATGGTGTTAAGGTAAAAAATATCGCATTTGATGTAACCCCGCATAAATATGTCACTGCTATTATCACTGAAAAAGGCGCTTTCAGCCCAAAGAATTTAAAGAAACTGATGAAGAAGAATACCAGCATTGAGGAGTTTCGTTTCAGACCAAAATAAAAGGCGATAGAATATAACTCATCAGACTTGACTTTGAATCAGAAGCTATCCTACCATTAATGATGAATCTTGAAGAACTTTTCAAAAAATATGAAGCAGAATTAAGTATTATTGAAGTACGGATCAAAGACCTTTTTAAAAGCCCTGTTTTTACCATTCCCCTTATTGGAAAGCATATCATGGACGGTGGCGGCAAAAGACTCAGACCTTTAATTCTTTTGCTGAGCTCTGAACTCTCAGGATATAACGGAGATTCCCGTTTGACCCTTGCAGGAATTATTGAATCAATACATACCGCCTCACTTCTCCATGATGATGTTGTTGATGGGGCTGAAACACGCAGAGGTAAAGTTCCGTCTCATGTTATATGGGGCAATCAGATTGTAATACTGGTCGGTGACTTTCTTTATTCCAATGCCCTGAGGCTTGCTGTTCTTCAGAAAAACCAGAAGATCATGGAGGCGCTCTCAGAGTCTACTACAAGAATGACAGAAGGTGAAATACTACAGCTTGCCAAAACAGGGGATCCTGAGATAACAGAAGCAGAATATCTTGATATTATCTCAGCAAAAACTGCGGCCTTAATTTCTGCCTCATGCAGAATAGGCGCCCTTCTCGGTTCGTTATCTGAAGACAGAGAAAATGCGCTTGCCAGTTTTGGCACGAAAACAGGGATTGCTTTTCAGATGGCAGATGATGTGCTTGATTATATGGCAGATGAGGTAGAACTCGGTAAGGGTCTCGGCAAGGATCTCAAAGAAGGCAAGATAACTCTTCCCCTTATCTATTTACTGAAGGACGCATCAGAGAAAGAAAAAACAGAAGTGAAGGACATTATAAAAAATGGTTTTAAGAAAAGCGGACTGAATAAAATGTTAAAACTTTTCAAGAAATACAATACTATAGAACTGTCTCTGGAAAAAGCCCATGATCTGATCGCTGACGCAAAGAATGAACTCGCAGTATTTCCGGATTCACCCGCAAAAGAAGCACTGCACGTAATAGCCGATTATACATTGCAGAGAAGAAAATAGATGCATCCTCTTGTTGAACTTGCCAGGAAGTCAATAGAAGCATTTGTCAGGGAAGGTATAATTTCGAAGCCACCTGACCCTTTACCTCAGGAAATGTCAGACAAGGCAGGTGTTTTCGTTAGTCTCAAAAAGCACGGTGAGCTGAGAGGATGTATCGGAACCTATATGCCCTGCTGTGAATCTATAGGAGCTGAGATTATAGAAAACGCCATATCCGCAGCAACAAAGGACCCCAGATTTCATCCTGTTCAGGAAGATGAACTAAAAGACCTCACATATTCTGTCGATGTTCTGACTTGTCCTGAAAAAATCCAGACCACAGACGAGCTTGATCCTAAAAAATATGGCATAATTGTTATCAGCGGACTCAGGAGAGGCTTACTGCTTCCTGACCTGGATGGAGTCGACACAGTGGAAGAACAAATAAGGATAACAAAAATGAAAGCAGGCATTCTCCCTCATGAGGATGTTGAAATACACAGATTCAAGGTAATCAGGTACAAATGACAGATATACCGCTGAAAGAGAAGATCAAAAACATCAGCCTTTCAAAACTTCTTGTCTATCTGAACAGAAACAGAAAGACCGGGACTCTCCATATAAAGACAATGACATTCACGAAAAAAATATTCCTTCTTAAAGGAGATGCTGTTTTTGCTTCTTCAACATTTGAGGATGACAGGTTAGGTGAGATGCTTATTAAAGCAGGCAAAATCAATATGGAACAGTATGATGAATCTGTAAAACTGCTCAAGAAGACCGGAAAAAGGCAAGGCGCCATCCTTGTCGAACTCGGATATCTCACGCCAAAAGATCTTTTCTGGGGTGTAAAGTTTCAGGTCAGGGAGATAATTTGCAGCCTTTTTTTGCTTGAGGATGCAGAGTATGAATTCATTGAAGGAGAGATACCTGCTGACGAAGTAATAACCTTAAAGATGAGCATGGGCAATCTTATTTATGAAGGAATAAAAAGGATAGACAACTGGACCAGAATAAGGAACGAAATGCCAGGCACAGATACTGTCCTGAAACTAAGCAACGACCCTGTAATCCTGTTCCAGGATGTGGAATTAACCCCTCAGGACAGAAAAATGCTCTCAATAATCGATGGGACAAAGACAATCAAAGAGCTTATTGACAGCGCATGGATTGGTTCTTTTGAGGGCATGAAAATTTTATATGTGTTGTGGTCAATAGGTGTTCTCGAAGAAAAGAAATTAATTTTGGAAAAGCCTCAGGAAGTGGAAACCGTTTCTCTTGAAGAAATACTTCAGCCTGTTTCTGAGGATGAATATGCTTATATAAGAAAGGTTGATGATCTGTACCTCAATCTCGACAGCATCAATCCATATGAACTACTTGAGGCAGACGGGACTGCAAATGAAGCTACTCTAAAGAAGAATTACTACAGGCTGACCAGGGAATTTCATCCTGACAGATACTTTAGTTCTGCAGATCCTCTATTAAAAGATAAGCTTACAGCAATCTTTGATGCATTGACAAACGCTTACACAATCCTTAAAAACTCTTTAAAATCAAAAGATAAAATTTCCATATTGCATAAAGAACAGAAAGATGAACCAACAACATTGAGTGCGGATGAACAGTTTAAACGTGGGGTTGAGGCATTCAAGAAAAGCAACTTCCAGGGCGCTGTTGAAGCATTCAGACTCGCAGCCGGATTAGCGCCAAAGAATGCAAGGTACTGGAGTTATCTTTCCCTGTCTCTTACAAAGATCCCGGACAGTCTCAGTGATGCAGAACAGGCTATACTTGAGGCTGTACGACTGGAACCGGATAATGCAGACAGTCTTGCCAATCTTGGTTTGATTTATACCATGCAAGGAATAAAAACAATGGCTTTGGAGCAATTTAGAAAGGCATTAAAACTCGATCCTGGAAATATTAAGGCAAGAAAGGGTCTTGATAAGATAAAGGGCTAAATCATCGTTTTCTTTTGTATATTCCGCTGCGTCCCCCCCGTTTCTCAATAAGCATGATATCAGAAACAACCATCTCTTTATCAACTGCCTTGCACATATCATAAATGGTCAGGGCAGCAACGGATACCGCAGTCAGCGCCTCCATCTCAACCCCTGTCTGGCCTGTAACCTTTACCTCTGCTTCAATATCTATTTTGTTCTTCGTGCTGTCAGGATTAATATTAATGTTTACAGCAGTGATATTCAATGGATGACACATCGGGATAAGATCACATGTTTTCTTTGCAGCAGATATGCCGGCAATGCGGGCAACGCAGAGCACATCTCCCTTTGGCATCTTTTTGTCCTTTATAAGCTTGAGGGTTGCAGGTTTCATATGAACAGATCCTATTGCAATAGCCTCTCTTTGAGTTGATGGCTTTTCAGTAACATCAACCATCTTCACCCTGCCCTGTTTATCTATATGAGTAAGTTTTTTCAAAATCGTCACCTTTATAGCTAATAAATGATTTTAGGAGAAATTCCAAGAAGACGGCTTAATATATCTGTTTACGCTTATCTTTTATATAAGTTGCTTTAGACTGACCATCGCCTACCAGACGCTCTTCTATTTCAAAAAGCTTTGTTGCGGCAACCAGTTCTCCGAGTTTCTTATATCCATAGTTTCGAGGGTCAAAATCCGGAACCTGTTTGGCGATGTTGTTTCCTACCGGTGCGAGATGAGACCATCCACTCTCGTCTGACGATGCCTCAACAGCGTTCCTTAAGAGATTCACCAGCTTTGTATCCTGTTTTAACTCATTGGCAGATTTTCGTTTTATCGATAGATTATCATCTTCTTTGGATATCAAAACCTCGGTATATATAAATTTGTCACAGGCTGATACAAAGGGCTCCGGTGTCTTTTTCTCACCAAATCCATAAACAACAAGACCAGATTCCCTTAGTCTTGAGGCTATCTTTGTAAAATCACTGTCGCTTGAAACAATACAAAAACCATCAAATTTATTTGTGAATAACAGATCCATTGCATCAATGATCATGGCGGAATCAGTTGCATTTTTTCCTATTGTATAGCTAAATTGCTGAATCGGCTGGATAGAATGCTTAAGCAAAACGTCTTTCCAGCCCTTTAAATGTGTACCTGTCCAGTCTCCATAGATTCTCTTTACGTTTGCAGTACCGTACTTAGCTATCTCAGCAAGCAATCCCTCTATGATTGATGGCTGAGCATTATCTGCATCAATTAAAACAGCCAATTTTTGTGTCGGCCCATTATTCATAATCTCTCCTTAATTCTTTGGTGCCGAAGGCGGGATTTGAACCCGCACAGCCTTGCGACTACTAGACCCTGAACCTAGCGCGTCTGCCAGTTCCGCCACTTCGGCATATCAATTATTATACGACTCTTTCTCTAAAAATTAAATGGCGGGAGGCCTTCTGTCTTTATAACAGACCATTTAGACCTCTCCTTTTCGAGTGTGAACTTCAGGTGAGCAGGTTTTGCCAGGTCACCTAATACATAGCCTGTATTGCCGCTGATCGTTGCTAATACCATAACATCCATATCTGCTGTGGCAGTCTTGTCAGTAACATTTATCCTGAGATTCTCATATTCCACCTTAATATCACTCATCTGCTTAAAGACATATTTCATCGTTTCCTTTATATAGAGATAGTTAAACCCGTATTCATCCTGATAATTAAAAGAAACCTTTGACATCACTGCCTCAAGGTCTTCCTTTTCGATCGCTGCGGAACCTTCCTTAAAAAGCTTTTTTATCCTGCTTTCATCGGATGGCCAGAGTAGATAGAGAATTACAGGAGTGAGCAATAAAAGAAATAAAATTACTATGGTTTTTTTACTCATCTATACGCTCCCCTATTTTTATAGAAAATACTTAGTGTCTACCCATAAAGTCGTATTTTGTCATTGTCCGGCTTGACCGGACAATCCAGAACCTATTGAAAACACTGGATTCCCCGATCAAGTCGGGGAATGACGGATTACGTAAAATATAGTTTATGGTCAGACTCTGTCTGACTCTATGATCGCTCTGTTATTTCAATGATAGAATCTTTTATAACTGTCAGCAATTGCCTGAGATTCTGCTCACTGATGCTTAATGGCGGCATGATAACTATGACATTCCCAAGAGGCCTGATAAAAACCCCTTTATTCCTTGCCTGATATGCAACACGCCATCCTGTCTTTTCTTCCCGGTCATACGGTTCTTTTGTATTTTTATCCCTTACCAGTTCTACCCCAGCCATTAGTCCTGCATTTCTCACATCCCCCACATTTCGTAAATTGAGATTTTCATTAAGCCATTCTTTCAGAATCTCTATTTTTTTCCTGAGTCCTTCCAATACCTTTTCTTTTTCAAATATATCAAGACATGCAAGAGCTGCAGCACAGGCTAATGGATTCCCTGTATACGAATGACCATGGAAGAACGTCTTTAAATCCTTGAATTCTCCAAGGAATGCATTGTATATCTCATCAGTTGCAAGGGTTGCTGCAAGCGGCATATACCCCCCTGTGATGCCTTTTGACAGACACATAATATCCGGAATAACATTTTCATTTTCACAGGCAAACATTTTTCCTGTTCTGCCAAAACCTGTTGCAACTTCATCAGCGATCATAATAATGCCATACCTGCTGCATAGCTCTCTTGCGCCTGCAAGGTATCCGGGAGGAGAGGTTATCATCCCTCCTGCCGCCTGAATCAATGGCTCTATAATGAATCCTGCAATTTCTTCTGAATGTTCCCTGAATATCTCCTCCAGCTTATCAAGGCAGGCAGTTTTACAATCCGGATATTCCTTTCCAAGGTCGCACCGGTAACAGTATGGTGAGGGAGCCTTGTATGTTTTGAATAATAAAGGCCCGAATGCCTCATGGAATATATCCACCCCACCAACACTGACAGCGCCTATGGTATCACCATGATATGCATTCTTAAGGGAGACAAAGACATTCTTTTCATTGATTCCTTTGTGCTTCCAGTACTGGAATGCCATTTTCAGCGCAACCTCGACAGCGGTTGATCCGTTGTCTGAATAAAAGACCTTGCTTAGGGAGGGGGTGTTGCTTGCAAATGACTTCTGAACTGTTTGTATAATCTTCTCAGCCAGTTTTATTGCCGGCACATTGCTTAATCCAAGCAGTGTGCTATGGCTGATTTTATCAAGCTGTTCCTTTATTGCATCATCGATCTCTTTTTTTCTGTGACCGAAGATATTCACCCACAATGATGAAACCCCGTCAAGATACCACTGTCCGTAAATATCCTTAATGAAACAATCTCTCCCTTCGGATATGATTATCGGTTTTTCTTCAAGCCAATCTTTCATCTGGGTAAAAGGATGCCAGATAAATTCCCTGTCAAGATCTTCAAGCCGTCTGTTTTCGTCAATGGTGCTCATTCATTAACCTTTATTCGCTACTAATATTCTCTCAATCCCTGAATAATCCCTGATCACGATTATATCCTGAAAACCTGCATCTAATGCCAGCTTCTTTATTTCCTTTGCCTGATGTATCCCGATTTCTAATATCAGATATCCATTTTCTTTCAGATAATTTCCCACTTCCGGAATCAGCATTTTATAATAATCAAGGCCGTCTTCACCTCCATCCAATGCTTCCCCCGGCTCCCAATCTGTTATCTCAGGCTGTAAGTTCTCTATCTCATCCCTTTTAATATATGGCGGGTTTGAGATAATGAGTCCGGCTTTAAAGGATGATTGTCCAGGAGCAGACAATTTTTCAAAAGGCTCAAACAATGATCCTCTGAGGAATTCTACATTGTTGATATCATTAATTCTGGCATTTTCCTCTGCATAACTGATTGCAACCTCTGATATATCAGTTCCGTAAACCTCTGCATCAAGAAATTCTCTGGCAAGGGCAAGTGCGATGCAACCACTCCCGGTGCAAAGATCAAGGATTTTCAATGTTGACTTTAAATTAATTTCGGAATCAGTAATCCCCCCATCCCCCACTTTTCCGCACTCTGGCGGATTCGCCGAGGCGAAAGAAAAGGGGGGTAAGGGGGGATTTGATTGTTTACTTCTTATTATTTTTACGGCTTCTTCCACCATCAATTCTGTCTCCGGCCTTGGTATAAGGACACCAGGCCCTACCTTAATTTTCAATCCATGGAATTCTGTAAATCCAAGGATATATTGAAGCGGCTCTCTCGCTGCCCTTCTCCGGAGATATTCATATATTTGTAAAATAATTTTTTCAGGGATATCAGGATCCTCTTTATAAAGATGCAATCTGTCAATTCCGAGACAGTGGGACACTATCAACTCAGCCTCCCTGTCAGCATCATTAAGACCGGATATTTCGAGCAACTCTCTTGCAGATTGTATTGTTTCGAGGGCTCTCATGTATTTTGAAAAAGTTTACATCGATACTTTTGTAAATACACCATGAAGTTTCTTTGGCGGGAAATTATAGAACTGGATAAATGTCGGAGTGAGTTTTTTGACCAAAGAAAATATCTTCCAGATCGGATTCCCGGAAGTAATATCTTCAAGCCCGTAAAACACAACCCTTTCTTCTATTCCCTGTTCTCTCATGAGTTCTTCAACATCTATCATTTCCATATATCCCATCTGCATTTCAAAGACCTTAAGACCTTTAGCAAGATCATCTTTGAAAAAACCTGTAATCCCAAAGGGATCATCCCTTTTGAGTATCGAAACAAAGACATTGGTCTCATAAATGACACCATGGAAGAACATTGTCTGTGTTACATAGAAAGGTATATCCTTTACATCCTTGATAAGAAAAAGCGCGGTACCTTTAATCCTTGGCATTGTATCATATACCCTTGTAAATTTAAGGAGAAAATCTTCCAAAGACATGAAATCCATCATCCTGTAAAGCTTTTTTTGTCCCTGTGTATAAAGGATAATCATAACAAACGGCATGAAGGATAGTATTAGAGACCAGTAACCACCATGGGGGATTTTGTAGAAATTAGCTGTAAGATAAGCAGCGTCGACAATCGTGACAAAAATCGAAATTACAGCGAGCATTTTTTTATTCTTCAGATAAAAGATCCATGTCATTAAAATTCCGGTAAGAGCCATTGTCCCTGTAACAGCAAGCCCATACGCAGCAGCAAGACGGCTTGATTCGCCAAAATTTACCATAATGAAAAGAACGGCAAGAAGCAGAAACCAGTTGACTGAAGCAATGTATATCTGGGATTTGCGTTCTTCAGAAGTATAATCTACCTTGAACATGGGCATAAGCCTCGTTGTTATGCCCTGGTATACCATTGAAAAAGTTCCGCTTATCATAGCCTGTGAGGCGATAATTGTTGCAAAGATACTCAAGAGAAGAAAAGGCACGTACAGGATTTCTATATAATGATAAACCATCTCAAAAAGGATATTCTTTGCCTCTGGATGATTCAGGAGATATGCTCCCTGGCCCAGGTAATTTATTACGAGCGATAAAAATACACCTGCCCAGGCCTGTCGAATAGGTTTCCCTCCGAGATGTCCCATATCAGCATACAGCGCTTCACCTCCTGTGGCGCAGAGGATAATTTCCCCGAGAACGATAAACCCGGCAAACTTATTGTCTATAAGAAATTTCATGCCCCAGTAAGGATTCAATGCATTCAATATTTCAGGCGCTTCCGAGATAGCAACGATCCCAATTAATGTAAGAGAGGTGAACCATACCACCATTATCGGGCCAAAGGCCCCTGCTACTTTTTCTGTACCCCTCTTCTGAAAACTGAAAAGTATTACGGCAATAATCATGGATATCAACACCAGTGTGGTTTTGGAGAGACCGTTAAGGCCGGGAATCAGAACAGAGCCTTCTACAGCGCTCATGATACTGATAGCAGGCGTTATTATGCCGTCTCCTATAAGCAGTGATACCCCTGTTATCGCCAGAAGTGTAACAAAGGCTTTGCTTCTTTTGGATTTGATAAGCGGCTGAAGTATCTCTTTAAGAACGATCTTGCCGCCTTCACCCCTGATACTCAGGCTCATGGCAAGCCATGCAAATTGTATCGCAACCAGGATTACCAGTGTCCAGATGATCAGGGATACGACACCCAGGATATTATCCCTCGTGGAAGACAGAAGTAGAAAAACTACTGTTGCTGTATAGATGGGACTTGTACCGATATCTCCAAATACGAGGCCAAGCGCCTTAATGATACCCTTTGCTGATACAGCCTTATCAGTTTTTATGTCCATTTTTTATTTTATGCCGTTCATGAGGCTGTTACAATCATCACAAATCCAATGAACATTATTATAGCTCCTGCGAGCCTCTCTCTGATATTTTTTTCTTTGAATAAAACATATCCATATATGACACCTATTATTATGCTTGTCCTTTTGAGTGATATCATATATGCGACCTTAGTCAGACTGAGTGCCAACATATGAGAGACTACCATTATCGAATAAAAAATTCCCGGCGTAAAAAGATTTTTATAATTTTTGTCCCCGATAAATTTTCTGATATCTCTCCTGCCCATTATTAAAGCTATAGGAGCAAAAACAATGGTCAATACTATAAAGTATGTGGTTCCAAAAAACAAAGGTGATGAATGTTGAATAGCCATTTTTCCCAGAGATGAAGTGATACTATAAATAATGGCTACGCCGATCATCAAAACTGAACCTTTCTCCCTGGTCATGGATTTGAACGGTTTTAAAATACCCCCTCGTATTTCCCGGAGGTTAAGGATATAACTTCCAGCTAAAAGCAGGAAGATACCAGTTCCGCCCTTAAATGAGACCTTTTCCCCAAGTATCACGTAAGAGACAAGTATTAAAAATAAAGGCGTAAGAGACAGAAACGGAAGCGTCAGGCTGAGTGGAGAAAACTTCAATGCCTTAATGTACAAAACCATTGCTATTATCTCAAGGGGTAAGGCACATACAAATGCTGAATAAAACTCTGTATCGAGTCTTGGTACAGGAATGAACAGCCAGAGGATTACAAGGAAAGGAACTGAAAAAAGCAGCCTGAACCATGCAACAAGATACTCATTGTTACCGTTCAATACCTTTTTAGTAATTGCATCACTCGTTGCAAGAGTAAATGCTGAAAGAAGCGACAGGAAAACCCATGAATGCAGCATATGTAATATTAATATAAAATTGTTTTATTTATGAAATAATTATATTTACTTGACATCCATTTTTACTTATGATATACGATATTATGAGTATAAGTAATACATATGATGAAATTGCAGTATATTTTAGAATTCACAATGTTTTTGATGGTTTAGCTTATATGTTTAAATAACTTAAAGAAAGGGGGATTTATGAAGGTTTTAACGCGCAGAGATTTTTTGCGAACATCGGGGATAGCAGCAGCCGGTTTAACATTCAGCAGGTTAGGATTTGATCTGACGCCTGCCTATGTTTATGCAGCCGAACTCAGGACTGAACTCCGGATTAAAGGCGCTAAGGAAACTCCTACTATCTGCTGTTTCTGTTCAGTGGGATGCGGAATTCTGGTATCCACTGATAAATCCGGAAAGGTTATCAATGCCGAGGGAGATCCTGATCACCCGATAAGTGAGGGCGCCTTATGCGCAAAAGGAGCATCATCTTATCAGATAGCTGTCAATGAGAATCGCCTCAGTAAAGTACGGTATCGCGCTCCTTACAGCAATACGTGGAAAGAGGTCACCTGGGAATGGGCTTTGGATAGAATTGCCTCAAATATCAAGAAGAGCCGAGATAAAAGCTTCATGGAGAAGAATGCAGACGGCAAAGTGGTAAACAGGACCAATGGCATAGCCTCTGTTGGAAGCGCTGCTATGGATAACGAGGAATGCTGGCTCTTTCAAAAATTCCTGAGGTCACTCGGCCTCATCTACATTGAGCATCAGGCACGAATATGACACAGCGCAACTGTAGCGGCTCTGGGAGAGTCGTTCGGTCGCGGTGCAATGACAAACCATTTTATTGATTTCCGCAATGCTGACGTCATCCTGAACATGGGAAGCAACGTTGCAGAAAACCACCCGGTTTCCTTTAAGTGGATACAGGCAGCCAAAAACAGGGGAGCGACCTTTATCCATGTTGACCCGAGATACACCCGTACCTCTGCAAAGGCAGATATCTTTGCCCGGCTCCGTTCAGGTACTGATATTGCCTTCCTCGGCGGTATGATCAAGTATATAATCGACAATAATCTTTACGATGATTTCTATCTAAAAAACTACACGAACGCCTCGTTTATTGTAAATCCCAAATTCAGCTTTGATGATGGTCTTTTCTCAGGTTATGATCCGACAAAAAGGTCATATGATCAATCAACCTGGGCTTTGGAAAAAGATGAAAATGGCATACCGAAACGGGACATGACATTGCAGAATGAACGGTGCGTCTTTCAGCTTCTCAGGAAGCACTATTCACGTTACACCTTTGAGAAAGTGGTTTCGATCACCGGAACACCCCAGGAAGACCTTGAAAAAGTATACAAGGCATATGCCTCTACCAGCGCGCCAAATAAAGCCGGTACAGTCCTTTACGCTATGGGATGGACCCAGCATACTGTCGGCGTCCAGAATATTCGTGCAATGTCGATTATACAGAGTCTGCTCAGTAACATGGGCATTGCAGGCGGCGGCATTAATGCCCTGAGGGGTGAGTCCAATGTTCAGGGATCAACAGATCAGGGATTGCTCTTCCATATCGTTCCAGGCTATCTTCCTGTACCAAGGGCTCAATGGGCAAAACTTGAAGATTACAACAAAACAACTCCTGCTACAAAAGACCCAAGGAGTGTCAACTGGTTGAAAAACCGGCCTAAATATGTAGCCAGTCTCCTGAAATCTTTTTACGGCAGTAAAGCAACCAAAGAGAACGATTTTTGTTATGAATGGTTGCCAAAGCTTGATCCGACTCAGGATGCTTCCTGGCTGAACCTGTTTGATCAAATGTATAAGGGAACTTTTACAGGTTTCTTTTCCTGGGGCATGAACCCAGCCTGTTCGAGCGCAAATGCAGGAAAAGTCCGCCAGGCTTTAGCAAAGCTCGACTGGATGGTTAATGTGAATGTCTTCGACAGTGAAACAGGTTCATTCTGGAAAGGTCCGGGCCTGGATCCCAAGAAGATAAAAACCGAAGTCTTTCAGTTGCCATGTGCAGCATTTCTCGAAAAAGAAGGCAGCATCAGCAACAGCGGCAGATGGATGCAGTGGCGCTGGAAAGCGACAAACCCTCCGGGTGATGCAATGCCGGACAGTGAAATAATGTATGATTTGTTTAAAAAAGTTCAGGCCCTTTATAAAAAAGAAAAGGGAGCCTTTTCTGATCCGATCATGAGTTTAAAATGGGATTATGAGACTAATGGCAAATTTGATATTCATAAAGTGGCCAAAGAGATTAACGGTTATTTCCTTGAAGACATAAAGGAACACCCGGTAGATAAGAAAGAATACAAAAAAGGGACACTGGTGCCGAGCTTTGTATTCCTTCTGGATGATGGCCGAACCTCATGCGGAAACTGGATATATTCAGCCAGTTATACTGAGGCAGGCAATATGGCAGCGCGCAGGAAGAAGGATGATCCGACCGGGCTGGGGCTCTACCCTCAATGGTCCTGGGCATGGCCGGTCAACCGGAGGATCATATACAATCGTGCGTCTGTAGATCTTGACGGTAATCCAAGAGACCCTGAAAGGGCTATCCTCAAATGGGACGCTGTCAATAAAAAATGGGTCGGCGATGTCCCTGACGGACCTGCGCCTCCTATGGGTACAGAGGGAGTCTATCCCTTTATCATGAAGCCCGATGGAGTTGCCTCTATCTTCGGACCTGGATTAAAGGATGGGCCATTCCCTGAACATTACGAACCTCTGGAATGCCCGATCGAAAAGAACATCATGTCCGCTCAGAGGATTAATCCTGTTATAAAAATTTTTGAGGGAGCTGCTGATACCTTTACAACATGTGATCCAAAATATCCTTTTGTCTGTTCTACATATCGGGTAACCGAACATTGGCAGACAGGGGTTTTGACCCGTTGGTTGCCATGGCTTGTTGAAGCAGAACCTCAAATGTTCTGTGAGATGAGCCTTGAACTGGGAAAACTCAGGGGCATCCAGAATGGAGATCGTGTAATAGTCGAAACATCAAGGGGCAAAGTCGAAGCTGTAGCCATCGTAACACTGCGTTTAAAGCCATTTACAATAGCCGGACAGACTGTTCACCAAATAGGGATTCCCTGGCATTATGGATGGCTGCAACCAAAGGATGGGGGAGAGAGTGCCAACTTATTGACTCCTACAATCGGCGATCCGAACACCTTGATACCGGAATCCAAGGCATTCATGGCCAATGTAACAAAACTAACTGCTCAACCGGCCAAAAAGGGCAAGAAAGGTTAAGGGAGGTGATAGACAATGGCAGATAAATCTTTTTTTATAGATACAACAAAATGTACTGCTTGCAGAGGATGCCAGATATCCTGTAAGCAGTGGAATATGAATCCGGCAACCAAAACAGTCCAGAAGGGAAGCCATCAAAATCCTGAAGACCTTTCATATTTAACATATAAACTGGTAAGGTTCAGTGAACTGGAGGTTGATGGAAAACCAAGATGGTATTTCTTCCCGGATCAATGCAGGCATTGCTCAACGCCTCCCTGTATGGTGATTGCCGAGTCAATGGGAATAAAGGCAATAACAAAGGATGAAGCAACAGGCGCTGTCCTTTATGATCCAAAGATAAAGGTTAAGGCAAAAGATTTCAATGAGATCAGGTCAGCCTGTCCGTGGGATATCCCGCGCTGGGACGAGAAGACTCAGGGGATGGCAAAATGCACCATGTGCATTGACAGGATTAAGGAAGGGATGCTTCCGGCGTGTGTCAAAACATGCCCTACAGGCGCTATGAATTTTGGGGATCGTGACAAGATGATTGATATGGCCCAGAAAAGATTAAATGCAGTTAAACCAATGTATCCAAAGGCAGATCTGCTCAATTTCGAGTTTGTCCGTACTATCTTTCTTGTTACAGATGAACCCAAGAAATACCATAAGTATGCGTCAGCAGAAGATACAACAGTGATTGCATCATTGAAAAAACTTACAGAGCCGGCGCTTGTCGGATAACGCTGCCTGAAGAATACTTAAAACAGCTTGTTCCGATAAATATCGGGACAAGCTGTTTTTTTTGATTTAACTGATCCGAATCATAGTCCGGGGTTTTCGGTTATAATAAAAAGAATCAAAAATACAGGTTTTCACATGAATAAAACATTGGGAAAAATAAAAGAACTGATTGAGTATCACAAAAAAAAGAATCCTGTTTACAGAGATGTTCTCAATTTCTATAAGAAGATCATGGAAGAGCAGGAAAGTATCATGCCGAAATTAGATATCAAACCTGTTCAGATAAAAAATGATATAAAATCCTTTCAGATGAAAGAGGGATTCCCATTAATCGAAAAAAAGGATTTTCTCATTGATATCACCTCCTCTGTGCAACTCTTTGAGCTGATCTGCCGTATAGGCAAGAACACAAATGAAACGATGAAGAATAATATTCAGGCCATAGAGGAAGCAATAACGATCAATGCTTTAAATCTTAAGGAATTATTAAAGGGATTTTACGATGATTCTTTAATTGACAGGATATCAAAAGAGTTCAATATAGAAAAGACAATATTGAAATTTCTTGTTCATATGAGCATTCAGCCATCCATTCATGCCAATGTAGAAATACTAAAGGATTATATCGATTTTAAAAAATGGCATATGGGATATTGCCCCATCTGCGGTTCCTCGCCAGATATGTCTGAACTGAAAGAAAATGGCCAGAGATATCTGATCTGCTCTTTTTGTGACTTTCAATGGCCTTGGGAACGCCTGAAATGTCCTTTCTGCGAGAATAGCGACCATAAGAAACTTCACTATCTCTATGCTGAAGGACAGGAAGCTTGCAGGATAGATTTATGCGATAAATGCAAACAATACATCAAGACAGTTGATTCACGAAAACTTGATCATGAACCATACCCTGATATAGAAGACATTACGACATTGCATCTTGATATCCTTGCTTCTGACAGAGGCTATAAAAAACCATTACCTTCATTCTGGGGAATTTAGAAAAAGACCTGCTCTGCCTGCCTTTTAATCCTTAATTAGTTCGATCTGGGAATAATAAAGTAGAAATTATTCCCATATTGTGTTGCTTCGTAACCAGCTACCCCGCCATGTATCTCTATGGCATTTTTTATAAAAGTCAGACCATGTCCTGTCCCGGGCCTGCCCATAGTATTCTTGCCGCGATATCCTTCCTCGAATATCTTTTCCCGTTCCTCATTTTGGATATGTGTTCCGGTGCTGAAAACATTATATTTTATGCCATCCCTGCCATTTCCAAAAAAATCTTTGGCTGTCTCACGGCCATAGGATATATACTTTTTCTTCTCTCTTGTTTCAACAATTATTTCCTGGGTATATTTAAGCGCATTTGTAAAAAGATTTGCATACACCTGAGCTATCAATCCTACGTCTATAACGCTTATGACCTCTTCATCGGGAATGCTGCTGAGACGGTCATCTATTGAAATACCTGCCTTCCGGAATTGTTCCATGTAACGTTCCAATTGAGGCTGAACAACATCATTTTTCATATTGCATGCCTTAGTGCGAAGTATCAGCTTGCCATGATCAAAATGACTTCTTCTGAAGAGCGTTTCAAGAAACAGGCTCATATTCTTATAGTGTTTCTCAATATTCTCCAATTCCCCTGTCAACCCCTGATTCACTTCCTGTAGTTCCTTAAAAAGTTTTTCCATATCAGTATAATCATAGACCTTATGATCTGAGTAATCTGAAAGAAGTTTTTCTATTTCTACATTTTTCATTATTTTCGCATTAAGTCTCTTCAGGAAGAGCCTGTATACCATATTGGGCACAATCACATTATGCTCAATATCAGCAACAAGGGATCGAATAAATCTAAGGTGTTCAATATTTTTTGCAGCCAGAAATTTATTATGCATATTGAAACCAATCCGGTTTGCATACTTCTCAAAAAAAAGTTCATTGTGTCTGTCCCGTTCCTCGATCGGATATACTTCCAGTATTCCAAGGATGCTGTCCGCGGCACGAAAAGGGAGTTGGTCAATAAGAAGTTTATTTCCGCGAATAGTCAATACAAGGCTGTTCTTCTCTGTATAATAAGAACTTTCATTAGGTCTTACATCATCCGGGGGATGTGACTTCAGTTCATATCCCTGATTATCAGTCCTTGCAATAAGCAGCATGGCATTTAACTTAGGATCTATTACATAGAAACGTGCATTAAGGTCGAAAAAACTTCTCGGTATTGCTACACACAGGTTATAGAAATCATCGATATTGTCGAACTCCTGCGACAGATCAAAAAAGGTCATTACGGCGATGTTCTCTATTTGCGAGAAATCATAATGCTTATAGTCTCTCTTTTTATTTTCAATACGTTCTAAAATGTCATTCAGTGTATACATGATATTTTCTCAGCCCAAGTGTCGTTTAGAATTTTCGATAATCTTAATTTACCCGAATTCCTGAAATTATAAACATTTCAGCATACAATCAGCAATTCCTGTTCTGTTGTGAAAACATGGATAAAGAATTTTTATTGCAAATTATGTCTGAATTCCCTTAAAATATTTTTAATCTTTAAAATAACAGGAGGTAATTATTATGTGCAAAAAATGTAATTGCGGAAAAGGCAGCAAGAAGAAATAAATAAAGAATAAGTTTCTTTACCTGAACAAAACATTCAACCTAAAGCCCCGGAGAAACCCGGGGCTTTTTTATACTTTCTTCGCCTGGAATTCGACTATCTTTGTTTCTTCTTTTGCCATGGAAGACCTTCCGTCAAAAAGTCCGCCCTCCACTACTGTCAACTTGTTTGTTGAGACATCCCCATATACCTGTCCCTTTGCTTTTATCTCTACGATCTCTTTTGCCTTCAGGTTTCCTTCGATCCTGCCCCCTACTACAATGCCCCTTGCTGTTACATCACCTTTCAGTAAGGCCTTTTCCCCAAGGATCACCCAGTCGGCATTTACGCTTCCTTCCAAGCTGCCATCTATCCTGAGAGTTCCTTTTGTATCAATATCACCTTTAAAATTCGAGTTCGCCCCTATAAGCGATTCAATTTTTTCCGTATTTTTATTGAACATAATTACCCCCCTTTCAGGTAATTGACAGGATTGATGGGCTTGCCATCTTTCCATATTTCATAGTGGACATGAGGGCCGGTAGAATAACCTGTGGACCCGACATATCCGATGATATCCCCTCTTTTAACCTTTTTTGCGACTTTGACAGGGATCGACCTGTTGTGGGCGTAGAATGTTGAAAAACCATGCCCGTGTTCAAGCACAATAAGGTTTCCGCTGCCACCGCTCCACCCCGAAAAACTTACAATACCATCTGCTGTTGCCTTGACAGGATTTCCAGGGCTTGAAGATAAATCTATACCGGAATGAAAATTTTCTTCACCACTCCTCGGGTGCTCCCTTTGGCCATAATGTGAAGAAATCTTGCCAACTACAGGCGAACCCTTCGGTGTAGCAACATAAATGTCCCTCTGCGTCCGTAAATAATCCTTTATTTCTCCGACACTTTCAACTGTTGATTTAATCTGATGCTTTAAGTTTTCCATGTCAATGGAACCACTGTCGGAGGTATCAAGGTTTTCAAGGACTTTTTCCCTGGATTTCAGGGAGAAAAGTCTTTTGAATTCGTTTTCAGCCTTTTTAAGGGCTGTCATGGTTTTGTTCAACTCCAAAAACTGCTGGGAATAATAATTCAGCTTGTCTTTCATTCTGTAATATTCAAAGGTGTCTACTGCAATTGAGAGAACATATACAATACCAAAACAGCAAAGCACTACAGTAGTAAACATCCCGACAAAAGGAACCTTGAAGTTAACAGGCCTGGTTTTACTGTGAGGGATTAACATTATTGTAACAGGGGTAAAGGCCTTCTTCAGGAACCCTTTGATCTTATGAATATCTAACACCCTTCCCTCCTTTCTCGATATTTCCGATTAAAAAGGGGGCATATCCGGATTTCTTCAGCAAAACTACAGCATCTTTTGCTGCACCTTTGGAAGTCACCATAACATACCCTATCCCCATATTAAACGTCTTTCTCATATCTTCTTCAGGGACACTTCCCATCTGTTTTATTAGAGTGAAGATTTTCGGGACAGGCCATGAGTCGGATCGAACATTAGCAGAAAGCCCTTTGGGTAAAATTCTTGGAAGATTTCCTGAAATACCACCGCCTGTTATATGGGCCATTCCCTTTATCTTCAGTTTATCCTTTAAACCCATAAATGCCTTAACATATATCCTTGTTGGCCTGAGAAGCTCTTTACCAAGAGTACTCTTAAGATCAGGAATATATTTATGCACATCTGTTTTCTTCAGATCGAAAAAAAGTCTTCTCACCAATGAGTAGCCATTACTGTGCAGACCATTTGATGCAATGCCTATAATCGCATCTCCCTCTTTAATGGAAGAACCATCAATTATTTTGTTTTTATCAACTATGCCGACTGCGAACCCTGAAAGGTCATATTCATCATTTGTATAAAATCCCGGCATCTCGGCTGTCTCACCCCCGATTAGGGAACAACCTGCCTCCTTACAGCCCTTTACGATACCTTTAATGACATCTGACGCCTTTTCAGACCTGAGTTTGCCTGTGGCAAAATAATCGAGGAAGAATAAAGGTTCTGCGCCACTGGTTAGGATATCATTGACACACATTGCAACAAGGTCTATCCCGACAGTATCATGCCTGTCCATCATAAAGGCTATTTTCAGCTTGGTCCCGACACCGTCTGTTCCGCTCACAAGAACTGGATTCCTGTATTTTTTTGCATTGATATTGAAAAGCGCACCGAAAGAACCGATATTTGTCAGAACCTCAGACCTGAACGTCTTCCTGACCATCGGAGAGATAAGTTTTACAAACCTCTCCCCTTCATCAATATCAACACCAGCCTTCTTGTAGGTAAGTGTTTTCATCTTTTTTTATTTAATAAGGAAGGTTATTAAAAACTTTTATATTATGCATAAATAGGCCACGAAGAGCAAGCTTTTTCGTAACAATGTTTAAGTAGATATATTTATAGATATATTAAGTTATTAAAATGCAGTTAACACAGGCCTTATATTCTGATACAATACTTTTATGCCGATTATTCTTGTCACAAACGACGACGGAGTTCATTCCCAGGGTCTTATCTCTCTTTTCAGGAGCATGCAGAAACTCGGTGACGCTTACATAATCGCACCTGACAGAGAGAGAAGTGCGGTGAGCCATGCCCTGACAATGCACAGGCCGCTTAAGGTAGAAGAATTGAGAAAGCATGTATACAGCATTAACGGTACACCTACCGACTGCGTTACAATAGGAGTAAACAAAATCCTACCGGAAAAACCGGTATTTATTGTATCGGGTATCAATAAAGGAGCAAACCTGGGAGATGATATTACTTACTCCGGCACTGTCTCTGCAGCAATAGAGGCTACAATAATGGGGATACCTGCATTTGCTGTCTCGCTTGTCAGCCTGGAAAAAACCTTTTCAGCTTCGAGCTTTACTGCTGCTTCCAAAATCTCTCTGAAAATAGGTGAATATATCCTCGAACACTCCTTGCCATATGATACCCTTCTGAATGTTAATGTTCCGAATGTAAACACTAAGGGCATTAAGGGGATGAAATTAACAAGACAGGGTAAACGAATTTACGATGATTCCATACAGGAGACCTTTGACCCTCACGGTGAAAAACATTACTGGATCGGCGGAGGGAAACCTTACTGGGAACATGGCGAGGATACAGATATTCAGGCTGTTCAGGACAATTATGTCTCTGTCACCCCCATTCATCTTGACCTTACCAATTATGACGCATTGAAATTTCTGAAGAAAAGGTTTTCATTACATCCCCAGTTCAATGAGGAAGTGCAACACTTGGAGAAACAGCCTTATAGCTGGTACTCTGGGTGGATATGGAAAAAGGATACAGACACATCAGTTTAGAGGAGAGGGATAAGATAGCGGAAATGAAGTCGTTGGGGCAGACGGTGACAGATATGGC
>Ga0315278_10001151_pt1 | contig 22932 bp, 21 predicted proteins | sample YL17G06_0_MG_FD_203880 | JGI IMG/M metagenome (GOLD analysis project Ga0315278, IMG submission 203880) | Sediment microbial communities from Yellowstone Lake, YNP, Wyoming, USA - YL17G06_0 | ecosystem: Environmental > Aquatic > Freshwater > Lake > Sediment | place: USA: Wyoming | collected... | reverse complement strand
CTTGCCGACTGGCGATCGCGCGAAATACTGGCGCGCGAGAGTGGCTGACTCCTCATCGACCTCGCAGGTGATCACAATCCCATCCGCCGGTAACGCTTCCGCAAAACAGAGCGCGCTATAGCCGGTAAACATGCCGATCTCCAACACGCTGGTTGCCTGCACCACCTGCGTCATCATTTTTAGAAAGGCCCCTTCGAGCGACCCGACGATCATCTGCGGAGACTCCATTCGCCGTTGGGTCTCCTCCCGCAAGGCTCGACAGAGGACCGACTCCGGCATGGAATGGGCCTGGGCATAGGCTTCGATGTCAGCAGATACGAGTGTCTTCATCGCTCTGTGGAACACCTGGTTTGAAAACGGATAGTTCGTTGCGTACACTAGCCGAAAGAGACGGATTAACCCGCCCGATCATAACATGACGGTTTCTGGAGGAGATACCCAACTGTGAAGACCCTGAAAACTGTGGAAGCTTTGACGACCAGACTCTTGGAGATCCAGCGCATTAACAGCGCGGCCTCACTCCTCTCGTGGGATCAAGAAACCTACATGCCGGCCGGCGGGGGCGTGGCCCGCGCCGAACAGATTTCGACACTCCAGGGTATCGCGCACCAGAAGCTCGTCTCGCCGGAGATTGAACGACTGCTCGCCACCTGGATCGATCCAGAGACCGGCACCATCCACGACAGCCTCGGCGGCGCCTGGGATGAGCCCTCTCGATCGTTGCTCCGAGAAGTGTGGCGTGACTATAGCCGCGCGAAGAAGCTGCCTTCCGATTTTGTGGTGACGCTGAGCCGGGAATGTTCGCTGGCGCAGCAGGTGTGGACCGAGGCGAAGGAGGACCGCAACTTTGCCATGTTTCTTCCAAACCTCCGCACTATCCTGTCGCTCAAACGGCAGGAAGCCCAGTATCTCGGATACAAGGATTCGCCTTATGATGCGTTACTGGACGTGTACGAACCAGGTTCGACGATCGCCACACTCCGCCCGCTGTTTGCACAGGTTAAGGCACGTCTCGTTCCGCTGCTGCGGAAGATTCAGAACAGTTCGGTTCAGATCGACGATACGGTGCTCTTCCACGGCTTCGACGTGGCTCGACAGCTGGAATTCGGCCGATTGGTCTTGATCGCCATGGGCTACGATTTCGAACGAGGGCGCCTCGACTTGTCGGCTCACCCCTTCACGACATCATTCCATCCGACGGATGTCCGCGTCACTACACGTGTGCACGAACATGATCTCCAATCCTGCTTGTTCAGCTGTATCCATGAAGGAGGACACGGCCTGTACGACCAGGGCCTCGATACGCGCTACTTCGGGACGCCGCTTGGCGATTCGGTCTCGCTCGGCATTCATGAAAGCCAATCTCGCATGTGGGAGAACTGCGTGGGCCGCTCGCGCGCGTTCTGGCGATTCTTTTACCCCATGCTGCAGCAGACCTTCCATCATCAATTGCGTGCCCTCGACGGGGAACAATTCTACGCGGCCATCAATCGCGTGAAGCCGTCGCTGATTCGGGTCGAGGCCGATGAACTCACCTACAATCTCCACATCATGCTGCGATTCGAAATCGAGCAGGATCTCATCGAAGGCCGGACGAGCCCGGAGGACCTGCCAGGGATCTGGAACCAGAAAATAAAGGACTATCTGGACATCGTCCCCTCAAACGATGCGGAAGGCGTGTTGCAAGACGTGCACTGGTCGTTAGGGGCCTTCGGTTACTTCCCGACCTACACGCTCGGGAATCTCTACTCCGTCCAATTCTACGAGCAGGCCAAACTGGAGATCCCGCATCTGGAGGATGAAATTTCGGCAGGACAACTGGTGGTGCTGCGACGTTGGCTCGGGCAGAAAATTCATCGCTGGGGCCGGATGTTTACGCCGGATCACCTTGCCCAGCGAGTGACGGGGAAGAGCCTCGACCCTGAACCATTCTTATCTTATGTTGAGAAAAAATACGAGGAGCTCTACCAGCTCTAAGCGAGAGGTTAATATCCCATCGCCAGATTGAGCTTGGCCAGAGTCGTGGCGGGCACTGTGAACTCCGCCTGCACCTCGATTCGGGACGGCACCAGGAGAGTCGTGTGGAAGACAATATCGCGGATCGGGATCTTAAATTCAGGATCCTGAGGCGTACTCAATTCGACTGACTCGACCGACTGGGTGATAGCCCCGCTATCTTGAGGCCCATAGACCGTCACGACCGCCTTCAAAATCTCTGCAACCTTCTCGTTCGTCTCAACCCCCTCAATGCCCTTCTCCAACAACGGGATGACCTCTTCCCGTGCCTGGTCCGACAGCGTGAAGTTTTCCACCCGTTCTTTCCGTCGCAATGAAGTGAGGTCGTTATCGAGATCCTTGCTGAAGGCCCCATAGGCGAACCGAAAGAATTCAAAGTGAAAGCCCTTGAAGCCCTTGCCGAACATTTGCAGTTCGCACAAAAAGCAGAGCTGCTGTAGCTTCACGTCACTGAGCAGCCCGTGGGGTTCAGCCAGATGCAGAACATAGAGCAGAAGGGCCCGGTCGACCGAAATCTGATTGGGTTTCCGCATGCGATAGTGCCTCGCTCATTCCGTTTTTTTGAAGGCGCACTATAAACAGCACTGAAGATCTCCGTCAATTCTTCTTCTCCGCCTCCCGCTCCGACGCGGCCCCCCTTGACCCGTTGAACAGTTTCGTTTTTAATGAAGCCCCGTTTGGAGGCTTGGTTGTGCCAAATAAACAAGCAAAAGAAATCAAGGCCCTGAAAGAGCACCTGGGCAAGCATCAGCTCAAGCTCACCCGCCAGCGGGAATTGATCCTGAGCGCCTTCCTTCGGCAAGAGCACATTACCGCAGAGGCCATGTATCACCAGCTGGCGAAGTCCGATCCTCACCTTGGGCTCGCGACAATCTACCGGACGCTCAATCTGTTCTGCGATGCCGGCCTGGCGCAAGCCCGGCACTTCGCCTCTCAGACGCAGTACGACAACATTGCGCACAAAGGCCACCACGATCACCTCATCTGCACCGGCTGCCAGAAGATCGTGGAATTTGAAAACGAAGAAATTGAACGGCTCCAGGAAGACGTTGCCACCAAGAACGGATTCACCATCACGACCCATCGGCTTGAGCTCTACGGCCTCTGTTCTCGCTGCCGCCATTGACGAACCGGCTTTTTTTTAGTATCATCTTGAGACAGTTTATCATTTTCAATTCCATAAGAACGCTTATGCCATTCGCATGTTCCCTGCCCACAGTGCGCCGGATAATCCTCTATGGTCTCACGCTGCTCTTCGTCGTTGTGATCTTCGTGCCCTCCGCCCCGGCCGCCGACAAGATCACGATCTACTCCGGCCGCGGGGAACGACTCATCAAACCGGTGCTCGACGCCTTCACGGCGAATACCGGTATTCAAATCGAGCTGTTGTCGTCCGGCACGACGGAATTGGTCAATCGACTAAAGGCTGAAGGCGATCGCACGTCAGCAGACCTCCTGATCACCAACGACGCCGGCAGTTTGGAACTGGCTCGGACAGCTGGCCTCCTCCGCCCCTTGAACATGCGGGAAGTCGAACGGGCCATCCCCGCGCAGTTCCGCGCGCCGGATAATGCCTGGGTAGGGCTCTCCGGACGCTTCTGGATCGTGGTGTACAACAGCACAATGGTCAAACCGGACCAAGTGAAGTCGCTCCTCGACCTGGCCGATCCGAAATGGAAAGATAAGGTCGCGATTCCGAATTCTGGCAGTGAGTATCTGCAAGCAGGCGTATCGGTCATCCGCGCCACCTATGGTGACGAGAAGACCAGGCAATTCCTGCAAGGTCTCAAAACCAATGCGGACGGCCAGGTCTACCAGAAAAGCTCGCAGATCGTGGATGCCGTTGCCAAGGGACAAGTCGCGCTGGGTATCGTGAATCACTACTACGTCTATCGTCACCTCGCCACGCAGCCCAACGCACCGATCGCGGTGTTGATGCCGGATCAACAAGAGGGCGGCATGGGGGCGATCATGAACGTCGCCGGCATCGGCATCGTCAAGTCAACTAAACATTTGGACAGCGCGAAGTTGCTCATAGAATTCCTGGTCGCTCAAGCGGGACAGAAACTATTCGCGGATCTCGACAAGGAGTATCCCCTCCACCCAGACGTGAAGGCAGACCCGGCACTCGTGGAACGGAAGAGTTTCCGCGCAGCGCTGGTTCCCCTCACCAAGCTGGCTGAACTACGCGAACCGACCCTCACGCTGATCGAACAAGTGGGTCTCCGGTAATCGAAGGAACCCACCGTGAGCACGATTCGCCAACAGCTTGCTTCGCCACTGCAACTCTTCGCTTTAGCTACTGCGGGAATCATCCTGCTCCCGCTCGGCTATGTCATCGCGCAAGCCCTCTCGGCCGATCCGGCTGTCTGGAGCCGCTTGTGGGCGACCCGCATTCCCGAACTGCTGTTCAACACCGTCTCATTAGCCGCCAGCGTGGCAGTCATCACGCTGGTCCTGGGTGTCTCAACCGCCTGGCTGGTCACTCGCGTGGAATTTCCAGGTCGCCGACTGTGGGAGGGCGCCCTGGTCCTTCCGTTGGCGATGCCGACCTACGTGCTGGCCTATGTCTACTCCTACCTCTTAGGATTCGGCGGTCCTGTCGAGCATCTCTGGCAACTGGTGACCGGTCCCCAGGCGAGAATCTTTTCTCCCCATAGTTATTGGGGTGCGACGCTCGTCATGGCATTGGATACGTTTCCCTTCGTCTATCTCCTCAGCCGGAGTGCCCTCCTCAGCATGAATGTCTCATTCGAAGAGATAGCACGGACCAGCGGCGCCTCCCGTCTCTCGACCCTCTGGCGTGTGACGCTGCCACTGATGCGCCCCTCGATTGCTGCCGGGGTCGCCCTCGTTATCTTATACGTCGTGTCGGACTTCGGTGCGGTCTCCTTGCTTCGCTACCAGACGCTCACCTATGCCGTGTTTCAACAGATGACCGGACGATCCGACAATACCGCGGCGAGCATCTTGAGCCTATTACTAGTCGGGCTCGCGCTGATTTTTCTGATCACTGAACGGTGGTTCCGGCAACGAAGCCGGTTTTATCAGACCACCGGCCGCTACCGGGCTCCGCAACGGCACCGCTATGGCTGGCTTGGTACCGTCGCCGTTACCGGCTATCTCGGACTGATCGTCGGCGCAGCCTTCGCGCTCCCGGCCTCGCTATTGATTCAATGGAGCCTGTCACCCGAGGCACAAACTACGCTCGACAGCCGGTTCTTTGGGTTCGTCTGGAACAGCAGCATCCTGGCCGCCAGTGCCGCTACCGGCGGTGTGTTGATCGGCTTGCCGCTCGCCTACCTCGCGAGCCGCCGCCCGACCATGCTGAACCTGGGCTGCCTGCAAGCCGCCTATGCCGGTTATGTGCTACCAGGACCGGTGGCCGCGCTGGCCGTCCTCTTCCTCTTTACCAAGCTGGCCCCGGTGTTCTATGGCTCGGTCCTGATCCTCATCGTAGCCTATGTGATCCACTTTCTCCCGGCCGGTCTCCAATCGCTGGAACCGGCACTCCAGCAAATTACGCCAAATCTGGAAGAAGTCGCGCGCACGCTTGGCCTTGGGATGCGTGCTACCTGGCGACGAGTGACGCTGCCACTCGTCCGGAACGGATTTGTCGTCGCCTGGGTCTTGATGTTCCTGCAAACGATGAAGGAATTGCCTGCGACCCTCTTGTTGCGGCCAGTGGGATTCGACACCCTGGCCATTCGCGTCTGGATGGAAGCGAGCGAGGAGTACTTTCAGCTTGCCGCCCCCGCCGCGCTCCTTATTGTCTTACTGAGTCTCCCGGCATTAGCTTTGTTGGTCTCGAAAGATTGGCGCGCAGCCTAATAGGATGCTGAAAAAGTCCACCAGCTTCGTTCTCTCATCGTTCAGACCCTCAACGTACCACGAGGGTACGCCTCGGGCCTTCACTCGCGGCGGCCTTGCTGGGCGGACTTATTGAGCATCCTGCTAAAAGAAGGATTATGATTCAGTGACCTCAGACCATTCCGCAGCACCAAGCGCCTCAGAGAAAGGCACTGTCCAGGGGCACCTCTTTACACCGGCCTCCTCGGTCTTGGAACTACGCTATGTTTCCTGCTCCTACGAAACTGGACGCCCCGCGGTCCAGGAAATTTCATTCGCGGCACGGGAAGGGGAAATTCTCTGCCTGCTCGGCCCATCTGGATGCGGGAAAACAACGATTCTGCGGGCGATCGCGGGATTTGAACCGGTTCACTCTGGTCAAATTTTCTTATCAGGCCAACTCGTGTCGTCGCCGCATGTGATGACTCCTACGGAGAACCGGCGCGTCGGGATGGTCTTTCAGGAGTATGCGCTGTTTCCCCACTTGCGTGTGCAGGACAACATCGCATTCGGACTCCGCAAGCTCACTCGAGGCATACGCGCCGCGCGGGTTCAGGAGATGCTGCGGCTCACAGGGTTGGAGGGATTCGAGCGGCGGTATCCGCATGAATTATCCGGCGGCCAGCAACAGCGGGTCGCGCTGGCTCGCGCCCTCGTCCAGAATCCCGTCGTGCTGCTGCTCGACGAGCCATTCAGCAATTTGGATCCCGACATGGCTGGACGCATGCGCCAAGAGTTGCTCGACCTGTTACGCCGGACGAAGACAACGACTGTGCTCGTGACACACGACCATGACGAAGCGTTTGCCATGGCCGATCGGATCGCCGTCCTCAACCAGGGCCGCTTAGAGCAATTCGATACGCCGGAGATGATGTACCATATGCCGGCCACGCCCTTCGTGGCCGACTTTGTCGGTCAGGCAGACTTTATTCCCGGTACCGTGTCTCAGGGCATGGTCCAGACCGAACTGGGAGAGTTTCCCGACACGATCAATTGCCAGGACGACACCGCCGTGGTCGTCATGATTCGGCCAGACGACATTCACCTCGTCCCCACGGAAGGCGCCCGCTCACGCGTCCTCTCTCGCCAATTCCGTGGCTCGGAGAATCTGTACACAGTCAGCCTCCCCTCCGGTCAAATCGTCCATAGCAGTCAAGGCTCCATGAGCGTCTATCAGGCAGGCACTACGGTGGAAATCCGTGTCCTGGCTACCCATACCGTGCTCTTTCGGCGAGAGGCCCCCCCCCGATAGGCGTCGCAGCCGGCTCGACCGATCGCACGAGAGCATTGACAGGCTTTTTCACGATCTGGCATTGATAGACCCTCACGACGGTTCCCAGCCCCACCGGTCCGTGAATCACAGAGAGAAAGTGAGGCCTTGCCTATGGGCGCGTTACAAAACCTAGTCGACTACGGAATCATCGGACTCCTATTAGCTCTCAGCGTCTGGACAGTGGCTGTCGCGGTGGAACGGTGGCTCTTTTACCGCCGGGTTGATCTTGCCCAGTATCCCAACAGCCTGGGATTGGAAATGGCCCTGACCAAACACCTGGTCATCATCGGCACGGTGGCTGCGAACGCCCCGTATATTGGCTTGCTGGGCACCGTGCTTGGTATCATGCTCACATTCCATACGATGGGTACCTCCGGCACCATGGCCGTCAACGCCATCATGATCGGGCTCAGCCTTGCGCTGAAAGCCACGGCGGTTGGACTGCTGGTCGCGATTCCCTGCGTCGTCATGAACAACGTGCTCCGGCGGAAGGTTGCCGAGCTCCTCGCTCTCCACAAGGAACGCCATGCAGCGAGACATTGACCAGATCAACGTCATCCCCCTCGTGGACGTCATGCTGGTCCTGTTGGTCATCGTGCTGACCACCGCCACCTTTATCAGCAGCGGACAGATTCCAGTCAATTTGGCAAAAGCGAAAGAAGTCGGGGATCACAAAGATGCTCCCATCGTGATCACCCTGACTGCCGACGGCGCGATCTTTCTCAACGACCATGCAGTTCCCGAAGGAGGGCTCCAGGGTGCGCTGACTGCGGAGCCTCGAGAATCGACGGTCGTCGTGCGGGCGGATAAAGTCACCTTGCTCGAACGATTCGTGTCCGTGGTGGATGAAGTGCGAGGGTTGGGGTTTCAGCAAGTCAGCCTGGAGGTCATTCGTCTGTGATCGCTGCTGGGCCACATCGCTTCGGAGGCCGGAAGGAAGCGCACATTCAGGGCTGGCTCGTCTCCCTCCTCTTGCACGGCATAATGGCTCTCGCAGCTATCCTGCTTGTGAAGCAGATCCAACTCGCGCCGCAGGACGAACCATTTAAGTGGAACGTCGCCATGGTGTCGCCGACACAGCCCATTACACCGGCGCCATCACCTCCGAACCAGGCTCCGGCCCCGTCAGTTCCGTCGACGGACCCGGTTCCCTCTCCTCACGTGCGGCGAACTGCGCCGGCACAAACGCCCCCGTCTCCCCAGCCGCTTGCGCAACAGACAACTCCATTGATTTCTGAGCGGACCGTCACCCCGGTGATCACTGAGCCTCCCGCACCAACCTCACCGCAGCCAACGACTCCCTCACAATCAGTGGCTCACACAACACAACCAGCCGAGCCCGTCAGACACGATACTGTGGCACCGATGGTCGCCGAGGCCACATCCATTGAGAAACCAGCCGAACCACCGATGGCGGTCTCTGCGGAGTCTGGTGTCCAGACGGCACCAGCGAGCGTGCCGTCCACAATCCTCGAACAGACAGCAAAATCTGACCAGGCTCCGGTACCAACGCAGATGGCAGCCATCTCCCCAGCACCATCGAACGTGCCGACTACGCGCGACTACGGGTGGCTCTCCGAAGCGATTTTACGGCGTGTGGAAGAGTTGAAACGCTACCCTGCCTCAGCTCGGGTGGATCGAGCCGAGGGAAAAGTTGTGGTGAAGGCCGTGATCAACGAGGACGGGAGCATCGGCGAGGTGGAAGTCTTTCAAAGTTCCGGACACCCCGGTCTCGACAAGGCCGCGGTTGAAACCATGAAGCAGGCTGCCCCGTTCCACTTACCTCGCCCATTGGGACAGGCGCGCATGACGATCAAGATTCCGATGAGCTATCGATTGGACCGGTAGGCCGAATCGGGAACGGGCCACATCCTGCTAAGGCAGGCGAACGCGCTGCTTCAAGCCGGAGGACACGAGCAGATGACCTTCGGCATCAATTATGATGGCCTCGACATCCGGGAGCTGTTCGACCAGTTCCATTCCCCGCTCCGGTCCCATTACGAAAATGCCCGTATCGAGTCCATCGGCCCAGACCCCTTCACGGGCAATCACCGTGACACTCTGACAGCTACGCGCTGGTTGGAGCGTGCGCGGATCAAGTATATGATGATATCGGATCCCGTCCCGCTCAAAGAACCGCTCGTAATCCCCCGCGGTAGAAATAGCTTCGTCCTTCAAATCAATCCACGCCAGCACTGCCTCATCCTCTCGTGGATGTTGAATGCCGACTGGAAACATCATTCCACCTGGCAACCGGCCGAATGTTTTGATATCCCCTGATAGCGCCACAACCCCGGCCACAGCGCCTGCCCTCCTTATTGCGTCGACGGCTTGATCTGCTGCGTACCCCTTACCAATTCCCCCCACATCGATCCGCATCCCAGTTTTCTCAAGAAAGATCGTCCGCTCCTGCACGTTGACATGGACAGCCTGCAGGTCCACCAACGGACGGAGGGCATCCAACTCAGATTCTGTCGGTATTCGTTGGCCTTCAGTCACACGCCATGCATCTACCGCCGGACCAATGGCAATATTGAATCCACCACCGGTCATTTCCGCTGCCTGCATCGCGCGTTGGATAATCGTTAGCGTCTCAGGGCCTACCAGCACGGGCGTCTTCCCAGCCGAAGCATTCACGCGAGAAAGTTCGCTCGTTGGAATCCAGGTGCTCAGGAGCTCTTCCAAGCGGCGGATTTCAGCAAACCCGGCGGTCGCCGCGGCTTGTGCGATCAATTCGCTCCGCGCTATTACCGTGATCTTGACCAAGGTGCCCATCTGCATCTGGGCCCTGGTGATGACGGCCGATTCCTGGATCGGGGCTACCCCCACACAGCCAGAAAGGACGTTACACAGCAGCGTCAGGAGACAGGCCTGGATGTGAAAAGACAGATTCAATTGCTTGGAATGCATTCGTTCCCCTCCCCTAAACCAAAGAGGCGACGAATTATAGGACATGACAGTGCCTAATGCACTTTTCCCCTCGATGATTTAAACGCCATTACCACGCCTTGACTTTAGCGGGTCAATAAGATATTAATAATCGTTCTCATTTTCATTTAGACCGAGAAACATTTCGCAATGGCTGGCACGACGTCTCCTGTTAACCACTCTGCCGCTCGCAACGAGACCCGCTGCGAGTGCGGTCAACTACTCGCTAAGGTGAGCGGACAAGGGTTGGAACTCAAGTGCAAGCGCTGCAAACGCATTGTTGTTATCCCCTTCTCTTCCATCCAAGGATGGAGCACGGTCGCACCATGATCAATCTCTCGACGAAAGGAGTCATCACACCGTTACCCAGGAACGCGACCCGTCCTTGTAGGTTCAGAGACGGCCAGAGACCATTGAGTCCCGAGTCAGACCATCACCACTATTTTTCGGGAGGTTCGCAATGAGGATGAGGTCAATTCTCGGGGCACTGATGGTCTGTCTACTTATGGTAGTTCCAGCCATCGCACAGGACTTGAGCCTTGAAGAACGAGTAAAGCGCCTGGAACAGCAACAGAAGGAAAAAGAAGAAGGCGAGAAACGTGAACGGGCTGGCATGCCTCCTGGTGTGGAAAGACCTGAGGTGATGAGATCTGAAGCGCCAACCGGACAGCCTGGGGTCGGACCGTTACCAGAAGTAGGACGGGAACGGCGCGTGGAAAGTCAGCCGGCGCTGTCTTTCGGTTCTTCCGGATCAGGCCGACTCGTGTATGCCAAACCGTTCGTCGCAGCGCCCAAGGCTATTGTTGGCGGCTATATGGATATTCAATACCGTTCACAGCAAAAGGCCAGCATCGAGAATGGATATGGAGGCACCACGAACACCTTTGATCAGCAGCGATTCGTGCCCTTCATCTATGCCGACATAACAGAGCACGTAAAGTTCGCCTCTGAAATCGAGATTGAACACGGCATCCGAGAAGAAGGCGGGCCTGATAGTTCCATTGAATTCGGGCTTGAATTCGCGCATATCGACTATCTCGTGAGAGAGGCATTCAACGTTCGTGCGGGAATCCTGTTGCTCCCGGTCGGAAAATTTAAGCTGCTTCACGACTCTCCACTCAACGACTTGACTGATCGGCCACTTGTCAGCCGATTTGTCATCCCCTCGACGATGTCGGAAACCGGAGCGGGATTCTACGGAACTTTTTATCCAGGAAGAACAAGTAAAGTGGATTACGAGCTTTACTATACAACAGGGCCCTGCGGGTATGATTCCAACGGAACTCCAAGGGTCAATGAGGCGGACGGCACACGCGGAGCGCGACAACGGAAGTGCGGCACCGCTGCAGATGGATTGGATATCAACAACGGTAAGGCGGTCGTGGGACGCATGGCCTTCAGCCCCATGCTTGGAGTCGAGGTGGCAGGATCAAGCTATTATGGTAATGCTGCACCCAATGGCAATTACAACCCTCTCAGTATCACAGCCCTAGATTGGACGTTTCAACGAGGCCCAATTGAAGTGATCGGCGAAGCTGCCTGGTCCTATGCGAGAGGAAACTCGCGAGCCATTCAAACAAACACGATCGGATTTTCTCCGGGATCCCTATTAACGGGCATTGCCGGGAACAGCGGTCCTGGCATTCCCCCGCAACGGTCGAGCGGTTTCTATATCCAGGGAAACTACCATTTTATGCCGGAGTTCTTATCGAATTGGTCACCAAGGCGGTTTGGCGAAGGATCCACTTTCACTGCCGTCATTCGATATGACCGCGTCAACACGAACCTGGACAACACCAACATGACAGGTGGGATAGCCAATCTGCAGCAAATATCCTTTGGTCTCAACTATCGACCCATTGAAGATGCAGTCTTTAAGATGAGCTACCAGTATCAACCGATGTGGTTTAATCCAAACACAGACTCGCGAATCCATGACAACGCATTTGTGGTTTCAGCGGCGACGTATTTCTAAATCAGCGACCTGGGCCCTCTCCCTTTACAGGGAGGGGGCCCAGAATCAACTAAGGAGCATGACATCCCATGCGAGTGAGTATCATTGCCATCATTGCATCACTTGCATCGAGCGGCTGTGCGACGTTGAGCGGCAGCCAGGATCAGTACTATGTCTGTTCGTACGACACTGCCTGGGAAGCCAGCCTGGAAGCAATCAAAGACCGTCCTGTCACGCTGCAGAACAAGGAGAAGGGACAGATCGAAACGGGCTGGATAGACGTGCCGGCTCCGGAACGGCCATACGGGATGTTTGGACGTGAGGGATTCGACACGAGGGAACGTGCCCGGATGACGATTTCCGTCAAAAAGCACAACGATGTGGTGGCCGTCAGCGTACTTGAAACCCGTCAGCGATGGCATCTGCGTGGTGGCGCAACACAACAAGCCACGAAATGGTGGCCCATTGAACCATCTAAGGAAGCAGAGACCGCGGTGGTCAATCGTATCAACAGTGCACTGAAAGAGAAAGGCTGCACTCCATCATGAACATCGTACTCTTACTGGTCGCCATCGTGACGGTGATGATGCCCGCTACCCCGGTACAAGCCGAACGGGTCTGGGACAGCGAGCTCAAGCGTTACCTCACAGATCAAGAAATGACCCATGCCGAGGTCTTCCTGACAGAAGAGGATGCGCTCAAATTGATGTTCCCCCAATCAGAACGGATCCGGAAAGACGTTCTGAAGCTAAGCCCGGAAAAGAAACTGCAGATTGAGGAACGCATCGGTTGGAAATTCCCGGAAGAATCATTTGAGGTCTACATTGGAGAGACGGGCACCCAGATTAATGGGTATGCCCTGGTCCAGAACACAATTGGCAAACACAAACCAATGACGTATATGGTCGGGATAGATAATAACGGGCACGTCTCGAACGTAGAATTGCTCGTCTTTCGCGAAGCACGCGGCAGCGAGGTGCGAACCAAGCGATTCAACGTACAGTATGAAGGGAAAACGGTCCTCGATCCGGTCCGCATCAACAAGGACATTATCAATATCAGCGGCGCCACGATGTCGGTACGGTCAATCAGTGCCGGCGTCAAGCGTGTGCTTGTCCTCGTCGATGAATTCTATTTGAAACTGGCGGGGGTGGGCAGCGATACTGTGGCCACAAAGAAATCGGAGAAGGGGATCTTCGGCTCCATCTTCGGGAACTAACAGGGGCAGACGACCTTCTCAACCATGCGCAACTTTAACACTCGCTTCCGTCTCCGCGACTCAGACCGGCACATCCGACTGGTCTATACCTTCTTTCTCTTCTTGATGCTGGTTGGCTTTACCTTTTCCTTCTTCTGGGCCCACAGCATGACGGGGCTGTCGCCACAAGGGATCGCCAATCACTACCGGGGGTCGGATGCCACATTCGGCGAACCGATGTCGTTCAGAGAGTTGGCAGAAATCACCCATTTCCACCTCTTTACGATGCCAGTCGTATTTATGATCCTGGCACATGTGCTCTATCTCACCAACGCCAGTAGCCGACTGAAAGTCGTCACAACCTGGATCTCATTCGGTGGCTTGATGCTAGACCTCCTGTCTCCCTGGCTGATCAGCTACGTCTCGCCCATTTTTGTGTTAACCATGCTGACCGGCGATACCCTCATGTCAGTGGGTTTTCTCATCATGATGGCGATCCCTCTCTACGAGATGTGGGTCTTGAAACAGCCGCTGATGGCAGGAAAACACGGGGAAAATGGATAAGCTGGCAGACGTTTCTACGTTAGGCCCTCGACATCTGTACGTTCACTCCAAGATTCACCCTTCTCTGAGATATTAGCCTGCCTCGCGGTAGCCGCATTCTTCGTTGCGGCATTGAACACTACGTCCAACTTGCTTGCTGACCTTCTCGATGAGGAACGGGGCGCTGCAGGTCGGGCAGGCCTTGTTGATCGGACGATCCCACATGGCAAATTCGCAGGCCGGATACTTGCTGCAGGCAAAAAATGCCCGAGCTCCTTTCTTGGTACGCTTCTGAACGAGATCGCCTCCGCAGTCTGGCTGGGGGCATTTGACGCCCAGCGCGAGGGCTTTGGTCATCTTGCACTCCGGGTAGGCGGAGCAGGCGATGAACTTTCCAAACCGCCCGGTCTTCACCACCATCGGGCTGCTGCATTTCTCACACTTCTCATCCGTCGTCAGCTCTATCTTCGGGACAATTTTAATGGTGCCGTCCTCGAGCTTCTCAAAGTTCTGTGTGTTCTTGCAGGGCGGCTTGTCCTTATACGCAGGACAGGCCAGAAACTTGCCGTTCCGCCCCCATTTAATCTCCATCATCTTGCCGCACTTCTCGCAGGGAACATCCGTCGGCGGCTCCACTATGTCCTTGGGCCCAGGAATCGTCTTCGCCTTCTCCAGATCCGTCGCGAACGTCCCGTAAAACTCACGCACCGCCGTCACCCACGGCTTGTTGCCTTCTTCAACTGCATCCAGCTCCTCCTCCATGTGCGAGGTAAAGTCCACGTTGATCAGGTCTGGAAATCCCTTCATCAGGAAGTCGTTCACGGTCCGCCCAGTTTCAGTGGGACCGAACCGTCCCTCCACCTTCTCGGCATATTTACGATCCTGAATCGTCGAAATGATGCTCGCATAGGTGGATGGCCGGCCGATGCCTTTGTCTTCCAATTCCTTGATCAGTAAGGCTTCGTTATACCGAGGAGGAGGCTGGGTGAAATGTTGTTTCGAGAGCACGCCTGGGACAGTCTGGCCCTCCAGGGATACGAGCTGCAGCTTCTCTCCCTCGCTGAGCAGAGGCAACTGGCGTTCGGCCTCATCCTCGACTTCCTGTTCGCCCTTTTGCTTCTGCGCGAAGAGCTCCTTGTCGATCCCCTCCATGTAGACAATCGTATGGCCGGGGAACTTCACCACCGTGCCGGTTGATCGGAAAAGAAACTTCCCGTTCGTCTTGACGGGGCTCGTCTCCACGCGAGTCACGTCGAGGATCGCCGGGACCATCTGCGACGCGATAAACCGATTCCAGATCAACTGGTACAGCCTATAGACATCCAGCTCTAAGTACTGTTTGATGGACTCAGGATCGCGCGCCGCGGACGTGGGACGAATCGCTTCGTGGGCTTCTTGCGCCGCCTTCTGCGTCTTGTACACGTTCGGCGTGGCAGGCAAGTATTCGGCGCCATACCGTTCCTGGATCACCTGACGCGCTTCTGTCATCGCCTCGTTCGAAATACGCGGGGAATCCGTCCTCATGTAGGTAATGAGACCGGTCTGACCTTCCGCCCCGATCTCGATCCCCTCATACAGCTTCTGCGCCAGCGTCATCGTTTTCTTCGAGGAGAAATGCAGTTTACGCGCCGATTCCTGCTGGAGCCGGCTGGTAATGAAGGGCGCGACGGGATTCCGCCTCTTTTCTTTTCGTTCAATCGATTCGACGACGAACTCTTTCCCCTGAATAGCATCGACGACGCGCTGCGCATCGGTCTCTGTCTCAATCAAGGCGTCCTGTCCGTTGATACTGTGCAGCTTGGCTTCGAACGGAGGGGGGTTGGTCCCGGACAGCACCACGGCAATAGACCAGTACTCTTCCGCGCGAAACGCGTCTCGTTCCTGTTCACGTTCACAAATCAATCGCATCGCCACGGACTGGACCCGGCCCATGCTGAGTCCGCGACGCACTTTGGTCCAGAGCAATTGACTGCCTTGGTATCCGACAATCCGGTCAAGCACCCGGCGGGCCTGCTGCGCGTTCACCAACTTCATATCGATCTGCCCCGGCGACTGCAGCGCGCGCTTGATGGCCGACTCCGTGATTTCATTGAAGAGCACCCGGAATACCTTGCCCTCGGTCTTTTTCTTGGACTTAGATTTTGGTTTCCCAAGCAATTCCTGCTCGAGGTGCCAGGCGATGGCTTCGCCTTCTCGATCGGGGTCCGGCGCGAGGAACACCTTGTCGGCCTCCTCCGCCTTTTTCTTAATCTCCGCCAATATCTTCGATTTTCCCTTGATCGTCACATATTGCGGCTCGAAATCGTGCTCCAGGTCAACGCCCAGCTTGCTGGTGGGAAGATCCTTAATATGTCCGACCGAGGCCATGACGGTATAGCCACGCCCAAGATACTTGCTGATGGTGCGTGCTTTCGTCGGGGACTCAACAATGATAAGTGACTTGGCCATGAAGACTCCGGTTCGCTACGAGGCTTTCCCTTTTATCCGTATCAAATAACACACATCCGTGCAACTGTTCGATAATTACGCCCGAGGGTAGCGTTGCCCCGACAACTGTCTCACTCGCTGTCGAGGCTCCAGGGACAAAAGCGAAGCCATCACCGCAGACACTGAGAAGCCTGTGGCCACAATTACGTCGTCCGCTGTGAGCGGCTCATAGGACAGGGCATCATACACCAGCTGTTCCTCTTTGCCCAACTGATCGCCGCGTTCGTTCTTCGTTCGAGAAGGTTGCAAACGCAGGAGCAGCGCCGGTTCAAGCTACGGCAGGACCGCGTCGATGACATCCTGCGCGCGCTCGATCAAGGCCGCACCATCTTTGATCAGGGCGTTCGTCCCGCGACTGGTGTCTTCCTTCACAAAGCCTGGAACTGCAAAGACCTCTCGGCCCTGCTCAGCTGCCAGTCTCGCGGTAATCAACGATCCACTGTTGATGGCTGCCTCTGTGACAAACACGCCCAGGGACAACCCGCTGATGATGCGATTCCGTCGAGGGAAGTGATGGCTGTGGGGTGGCGCGCCTACCGGCACCTCAGACAAGATCACCCCCCGCTCCTCGATCTGGCGACGTAACCCGGTGGATAGGTCTGATCGATCCCGCAGCCCAGCACCGCAATGGTGCGCCCCTGCACGGCAAGCGCGCCTCGGTGGGCCGCCGCGTCAACTCCGCGAGCGAGTCCACTCACCACCGTCATGCCGAGTGCCGCCAAGTCGTGGCTCAACTCTTCGGTCATGACACGCCCGGCTGCCGTCGCACGCCGTGCACCCACGATGGCCATCGCCAGCTCATCATGCTCGGTCAATGTGCCGGTGATGTACAGGAGCGGAGGAGGGTCCGCAATCATCTTCAGTCGCGTGGGATAGCTAGGATCCAGCACGCTCCGGACTTCAATGCACCCACGCTCGATCGCATTGAGCTCCCACTCAAGGCTCCGAAAGGAAGGACTATCAGGCCCGCGTCTGATCGCGTCCGCCAACTGAGAGCTACATCCACTCTGAATCAAGTCATCACGGGAGGCACTCAGGACAGCCACGGGAGAGTGCCAGGCACGAACTAACCGAAGAACCGTCAGGTCCCCCACTCCATCGATCGCTCGCAGACGGAGCCAAGACTCTAACTGCGCCCAGGTCATACGATGGCCAGAAGAAAGCCCCGTGACCTCAGAGGAGAAATCCGCACTTACAGGCTGGCTGAAGGGCTGAATAGGACTCGTCGCAGGGAGCCATGACCCTAGAGAACGGCCAAATCGTACTGCTCCAAGTGCAAGTGTTCATCCGGCATGACGATGATTTTCGCGGCACACTCTCGCTCCACGGCCTCAAGCCCCTGCCGCTCTTCATCCTGCAGCAGCCCGACGACCGAGGGATGGGCGCCGACGACAATCTGCTGCGGCTCGGGACTGCTGCCAATCCGACGAACATCGCGAAATATTTCATAGACCACCGTGGTCGGAGACTTTGTATAGCCCCGCCCTTCGCAATAGTGACAGGGTTCAGAGAGTGAACGCAGGAGGTCCTCTCTCACCCGTTCACGCGAAATCTCGATCAGCCCCAGGTCAGAAATTCTGGACACTCTGGTGCGGGCCTTGTCGGTTGACATCGCATCGAGCAATGCGTGGTACACCTTGTCGCGATTCTTCTCTCGCTCCATGTCGATGAAATCGACGATGATGATCCCGCCAATCCCCCGCAACTTCATCTGATAGGCCACTTCCTTCGCGGCCTCCAGATTGTTTCGGAGAATGGTCTCCTCCTGATCGCGCTTCCCCACGAACCGTCCGGTGTTGACGTCGATGACGGTCATCGCTTCCGTATGATCAATCACGAGATGCCCGCCGGACTTGAGCCAGACTTTGCGACTGAGGGCCCTCGCCATCTCCTGTTCCACGCCCAGATGATCGAAGAGACTTTCATCTTTATCGTACAAATGAATGCGAGCGGTTTGTTCAGGCGAGAATCGCTGCACGAAGTCCCGGACTGCCTGGTACTCCTCACGCGAATCGATCCATAACCGGTCGACTTTCTTCCCAAAGAGATCGCGCACGACGCGGAAACTCAGGCTCAAGTCGGCATGGAGCAACGCCGGCGCCCCCTTCTGCTCACGTTTCGCCAGAATGTCCTGCCAGAGCACATGCAAAAATTCGACATCCGATCGTAGCTCATCTTCTTTGACCCCTTCGCTCACTGTGCGGACAATGTATCCACAGCCGGGATGCCGCACTCGCTTCATAATGTCCTTGAGTCGAGCCCGCTCCTCGTCACGGGCGATGCGACGAGACACGCCAATATGCTCCACATTGGGCATGAAGACGAGATACCGTCCGGGGAGCGACACATACGTGGTGACCCGCGAGCCCTTCGTGCCGATAGGCCCCTTGGAAATCTGCACCATCAGCTCCTGCCCTTCACTCAGCAACTGCTCAATCGGCTTGGAGCTTTGCCGCCGAGGGCCCAGCATATCCCCATCTTTATCGGCATCCTTGTCATCCTCGTCCACATCGACGAGCGTGTCGCCCAGCTCGGAATCCATCGACAAATCCGAGACGTGCATAAAGGCCGCCTTCTCGAGGCCGATATCCACAAATGCCGCCTGCATGCCAGGCAAAACTTTCGCCACTTTCCCTTTATAAATATTCCCGACAAAGTCTTTGTGCTTCGCCCGATCCCCGAAGAGATCTGTGACGACTCCGCCATCCAAAACCGCGACGCGAGTTTCCTCACGTGCTACTGTAATTGCAATTTCTACTCCCATACCGACTCCTTCCGTTCAGTAGAACCGTCGAACCGACGTGCAGGATGAACGCGGGGAATCCCCAGGTTCCGGCCTCCACTCGATACCTCATCGACCGACGGTTCGCACCATAATAAATATATTCTCTCCCCTCGATCCCGATTCATTCGAGACCGCGCGATCACCCTCTCACTAAAAAAAACTCAATCGACGGCGTTTGACATTCAAGAGCAGGCCAAGCGACGCCATCGTCATAATCGTCGCACTCCCGCCGTAGCTCATGAGCGGAAGGGGAATTCCCACGATGGGGAACATGCCCGCCGTCATGCCGATATTGACCACGACGCAAAAGCACAGCATGCAGGTGATGCCGACCGCCAGTAGCGCCCCGAGCCGATCCTTCGCGCGCGCCACAATTTCCAACGACAGCCAGATCAACGCAACAAACAATATCAAGAGAGCCAACACTCCGAGAAATCCCCATTCCTCTGCAAAGACCGAAAAGACAAAGTCTGTGTGCCCCTCAGGCAAAAACTTTAATTGGCTTTGGGTCCCTCCGTAGAGCCCCTTCCCCGTCAGTTCTCCCGCGCCGATGGCAATCCGTGATTGGAGCGCATGATACCCTTTGCCTCCAGGATCGTAGGCCGGATCGACAAAGGCCATAATGCGCTGCCGCTGATAATCATGCAATGACCCCCACATCATCTCCCAGGCGAAGGGGAACAACATCAGCGAAAACAGGAGAATCACACCCAATGCCTTCGACCTCATGCCCACCATCAACAACATCGCGGCATAGATCGCCAGGAAGCTCAACCCGCTCCCAAGATCCGGCTGCTTGAGGATCAGGAGCAGACCAGGCAACACCAACAGCCCCGGGAGTACCACTCGCTGAAGCCAACCGACCCGCGATGCCTTTGAATAGTAGTGCGCCAAGGTCAGAATGAGGACCAGCTTTGCGAATTCCGATGGCTGGAACGCAAATGGCCCCATCGGAATCCAACGTTGCGCCCCTCGGCTGCTCTTGCCTTCAAACAGCACGACGGCCAACAGAACCAGGATAATTGCATAGGCAGGATACGCTAACCGAGCGATTCGATGATAGTCCGAGAGCCACATAACTAAAAACGCGACCGTGCCGAGAACAATCCACACGGTCTGTTTGGCATAAAACGGGAACGCCACCCCCTGGTCATGCGTCACGCTATAAATCGACAGGACGCCGACCCCCAGAATGACAAAGATCAGTCCGATAAAACGGAGATCAAAATTGTCGAAACCACGGCTATTCATTACCCGGTCAATCATCTCGCTCCCTGTCCTCCTGCATTTGCTTCCCGCACAACAACACCGTCCGTGACGCCAGCAGGAGGGGACGACATCAATTTCACATAGGTCTCGATCAGCTCTTTGGCGAGAGGTGCCGAGGCAGACCCCCCGTGGCCCATGTGTTCACCCAACACCGCAACGGCGATGGTGGGCGCTTCGACCGGAGCGAAGGCGACAAACCAGGCATGATCACGGAACTTTTTGGGGATATCTTTCTCGGGACCGGTGCGCAATGCCGTCGTCTGGGCCGTGCCAGTCTTCCCACCAATCGTCACCAGCGCCGACTTTGCCCGCGTGCCCGTCCCCTCTTTTACCACCCCAGCCAACGCCTCTTTAATCAGCGGCATGATCTCAGGCCTCAACTTCAACGTGCGCTTGGGAACCGTAGGCCTTCTCTGCAACTCTCCGGTCGCTCGATCCATCACCGCCTGGACCAATCGTGGACGGAAGGTCACGCCGTCGTTTGCGACAGTGCCGATCAGGCTTGCCATCTGCAGCGGGGTCACATTTACATAGCCCTGTCCGATCGATGCCGAGATCGTTTCGCCTGGGAGCCACGCCTCATTCTTGGCCTTCTGTTTCCAGGCCGCTGAGGGCACGATCCCAACCCGTTCAGACGGCAGCTCAATCCCCGTCTCCTCTCCCAACCCAAACTGATGGGCGAAAGAGGCCATCGTCTCGATCCCCATCCGCTGACCGACGGTGTAGAAATACACGTCACAAGATTGCACAAGCGCGCGCCGGAGATCCACCGAGCCATGCCCGCCGGCCTTCCAGTCATGATACAGGCGGCGACCGAACTGATACCCTCCATTACAATGGATGGAGGTCGACGGCGTCACGGTGTTGGTCTCCAGCGCTGCAGCGGCCATCATCACTTTGAAGACCGAGCCGGGAGGGTACTGCCCTTGCGAGGCTCGATTGTTCAGTGGGCGCCCCTCGTCTTGCACGATCTCGGCCCATTGCTTCGGGGTGAGTTCCCGCGAGAGGACATTCGGATCGAAGCCAGGACGGCTGGCCATGGCAAGCACGTCACCTGTCCTCGGATCAAGCGCGACAATCGCGCCCGATTCCTCCCCCAACAGGTTTTCGGCCACATTTTGCAGCCTCACATCAATCGTCAGGTACAAATTATCCCCGGCATGGGCCTGCTCCACAACCACGGTTCGTTTCTCATGGCCTAACGCATCGACTTCAATACTTTTCTGCCCGGCCTGACCACGCACGAGCCGGTCGAAAAACTTCTCCACGCCATATTGGCCGACAATGCTGCCCTGGTGCAGGTCGGCAAAGTCCGGTTTCTCTAACTGCTCCGGCGACACTTCCCCGACATAGCCCAACAGATGCGAAGCGGTCAAACCACCGGGATAGTTCCGTTGGGATTCGACTTGCACCATCACTCCGGGTAAGTCCAACCGATGAGACTCGATCAATGTTGCTTCTCGAAGGGTTAAGCGATCCTTCACCTTGCGCGGCAGTTGCTTACTACCGCGAGCCGTGAGCTTCTTCCGGACAAGCGCAGGATCTAACCCCAAGAGATTGGTAAGCTGATCAATAAGCAGATCGCGATCCTTGACGTCTTCAAGTGAAACATAGAGCGTGAAGCTGGGAACATTGTTCGCCAACAACACCCCGTTGCGATCGTAGATAAGCCCTCGAGCCGGCTCCATGATGACGGAGCGTGTCCGATTGTTTTCGGAGAGATCGCGGTAGTAGGGCCCCTCACGAATCTGCAAGTGCCAGAGTCGCAGACCCAATAAGGCCACGACGAGCAACAAACCAACGCGCAAAATGATCAGTCGGCGCTGTAGCTCACCGAGTTCAGAATCGTGCAGACCAGCTGTTGCCATGCGTCACAATCAACATTCCGCCACGCCCATCAAAGACCTGCTATTCGGTCCTCAGGCGGGTGACATCAAACCGTTGAGAGAGTAGCCAATAGAACCCCGCCCCCACCACCGCGTCAAAACAGGCCTGAGGGAGGACGATCGACTCGACCATCCACCACATCTGAGACACGTCGAGATGCTTGAAGCTCATCGCGGTGAGCAACCCGCTCGCCAAAGATACGAACAGAAGCCCCACGCCCAGTGAGATCGACGTCACGTGCGACACCTGCCGCCCCAGGAATCCTGCCGAGAGCCCAACGCCTCCGTTCGTCAGGAGACTTAACCAGAGCTCACCGGCTGAAAACAGATTCAGGACCCATCCAATCGCGAGCCCCACGAGAAGTCCTTCCAGTTCACCGGCAAGAAGTCCGACAAGCGCGGTGGCCACAAGCCCCAAATCCGGTTTGATATTCCATACGGTTAGATGTGGCAGCAGCGTCGTCTGCAGGGGGACGAGCAGCAGCACGAGAATTAGATAGAGAAGGAGTTTCATGGTGACGGCTTCCCGAGCAGATCCGCTCCCGCCCCAGCCTTCGTGGACTGTCCATACGACGTCTGAATCACCAACACTTCCTCCACACGACCAACATCGACTTCCGGCATGAGCTCGGCAGACTGGAAGAGGGCGCCTTCCTGTTTATCGATGCGCGTGATCGTGCCGATCGCGAGCCCGCGGGGAAAACCTCCGACAAGGCCAGAGGTCACGACCCGATCACCATCTCG
>Ga0315278_10001150_pt1 | contig 22935 bp, 18 predicted proteins | sample YL17G06_0_MG_FD_203880 | JGI IMG/M metagenome (GOLD analysis project Ga0315278, IMG submission 203880) | Sediment microbial communities from Yellowstone Lake, YNP, Wyoming, USA - YL17G06_0 | ecosystem: Environmental > Aquatic > Freshwater > Lake > Sediment | place: USA: Wyoming | collected... | reverse complement strand
ACCAACAACACCTGGGAGAGACAGTGGACCTGTCTGGCGTTTCGGGGACAGGTCGCCTGACTATAGAACTCAGTACGACCAACGACTGGGCGGAGGTCATCTTCGACAACTTCAGAGCATTCTAGTGACCCGCCCCCGGTGAGCGGTCCACTTCCCAGGCTAGTCTAGCTCGGCTCCGGCAAGGGAAGCCAACGTGTACAGCGCGGATGGAAGATAGGCCTCAACGCGGCTCTGCGGCGAGCAGGAGCGCACGGAGCTCTTGCCTGCGAGCTAGGTCCACGTTGCACCCTAGATCCATGTTCACCATAGTACACGGCCCGGGCGGAGGCTGGGGCCGCGCTCCGCCGATTCTGTGTACCAGTACGCGCCGGATCTCGCCGAACTCCTCAGAGAGAAAGGACCTGCCTGGCCTCGCTGTCTAGTTCGGTGAGAGCTCGAAGATCGTCCACGACGGAGCTCTGGCCGAAGTTCCCAACGGCAATGCAGTCTGGATAGAATCCGCACACCATAGTGGACTACTCTTGGACTCACTGACGTGCGACCTGGGGCGAACCGGCCTTGAGCTACATGCACTCTCGCTGACTACCTGCCCCCAGCGCTCGTGTCGGACCAGGTACCCGGGGCGCTTTGCCTCAGCACCCGGCCCCAACGCGGCCTGACGTGCCTTCTGGGCCGTACATCCCCACGAACGGGGGACAAGCAGTACTAGGGGAGCGTACCGCAGCAGCCAGAATCTGGTCCGCCGAGCTGACCTGCCCCCTCCAGAACGATCCAGGTTGAGTGCTAAGATCGGGGGGGAAGGAGGCCGACAATGAGGCGTGGGGCACGCGAGACGGCAGGTGCCAAGCCGATCAATCCTAGGGCCTTTCCTTTGCCTTCCGCCCCGTCGGGGTGCCGGGTGGTCTCTGACACCGCGTTTCCCCAGTGAGTACGAGGCGGTCAGCACTTGAGGGTGAGATTCAAGGGTGTCGGGCCGACTCCAGAAGAGGACGCACTGAAGGGTGCTCAGACATTCGGAGTTCGAGTCCACTCAGGTCTCGCCTCGCAAATGGGCCTTGAGAAGGCCACCCTGGAACTGGTACCCTGTAGTGGACAAGCTTCGAACTTTCACCGAGCTTGATCCCGAGACAATCGAGGTCCTGTCCCTCTGAGGGCACCGTCCGCGTCGTGCGCTGCGATGCGGGAGGAGCATGCGTGCCGCGACGTGGAAAGCAGTCTTGGCTACTAGCCGCCCGCGCCGGAGCCGTTGGCCTGGGTCACCGGGCACGGTCCAACATGGTGCCCAATGCGTTGCCTTGGGCGAGGGTCTTTGCTACGCTCGGTTTCGTCAGGTATTGGCCAGTGGAGGGGTACGGTGTTCGACCAGCCGGTGGAAGCTGACGACAGAGTCCGGGTCTACTTGAGCTCATCTATGGCCACCCCCGAACATTGTGCGCTCCGTCAGGAGTTGAAGTCGTACCTCCTCGACGAGGACAAGCTTCTGGACGTCTACGCCATCGAGACCCTTGCGAGTGGGTATGGTCCCGACGAACTCATGCCCCACAAGGTGCTCTGGGCCGATGTCGTACTAATGCTCCTGCAAGATGATCTGAGACAAGGGGTCGAGTATGAGTACGACCTCGCGCGACGGAATGGCAAACGTCTGATCGTGCTAGTGCACTCTGGCACGAAATCTAACGAACTCCAGGACTTCATCGCTTCCGTGAAGAAGGAAGGCCACGTCTATCTGGGGAACTACTCAGGGCTCGATGATCTAAGGCCTCTTGCACGGCGGAGCCTTCGCGCGGACGTCGTGGACGTTTATCGTGAGGTGCAAAGACAGCTCTTCGTCTTGCGGAGTCAGGTCAGGTACCTCATACCAAGCCAAGCCAAGCGGGCGCATGCGTTCCTGCGGGAAGAACTCGGACCTGGAAGCAACTCCGCTGCCGGCGATCGCGCTCCAGAGGAGGCAGCAACACGAGCGCTCATGAGGGCCTTTCTCGATGGGGCCGGTTCCATGCCCGGAGAACCTCTTCGTGTGGTCTTTGACGGCGTGCCGCAGGAATACAAGAGAACCGTCCAGTTGAGGTGGGACGGAATCAGCGCTGCACTGGTCGGGGACTACTCACTCGCCATTCAGATGTTCAGGGCCGCCAAGGCGGAGGCGGCCACCGGATGTCTACCGAAGTGGGTGGAACGTGACATCGTGCTGGATCTGCAATACATGGAGGTCTGCAGAGCCAATCGTGGCGAAGCAGGTGCGATCGAACGGTTGGGATCGTTCAAACAGGCGTTGCAGTCACTCGCTGGGTGGGATGCTCGCTCTCCCGTCTACTACGACCTCTATGCGATGGCACACGGAGTTCTGGAGGAGGCCGTTGACGCGGAGTTGCTGGGGGAGAGGACGATCGTTCTGGGCACGAACGTGTTGGATCACCTAGACCGATTATCGGAAGCGCTCGTTGCAGCAACGTGGTTGGGTTCGTACGGCTTGATGAGGACTGTGCGGAGCCTGTTGGGGCAGCTCTGCCTTCACTACGGTTTCATCCAGAACAGCCAGCAGCTATTGATCGAGGGCGTCAGGCAGTTGGCACTCGCGGCTGATCTCTCGCGGCTTGAGAAGTTCCTCAAGACCAGTTCTGCCATCGTTGCCGAGCGAGCCAACGAATCCTTGCTTGCCCCTGGAGCGTTCCCGGGTCTAGACGTGGCAATGCCAGAGCGGTGGCGTGCACGGTGTCTACTCCTCGAGCACCTGGGAGACTATGTTGCCGACGAGAACCTCGACTCAGCCAGGGAGTTCCTTGAGAACTGCTACGAGTACGGTCTGAAGAAAGGGGACAAGGGGAGCGTGATGCGTCAGGCTCTTGGAGCCCTATCCGGCCTCGCATCAAGACTTGACCCTCAATGGGTCATCGAAAGGACGCTCCCGCTCCTGAGCGCCCACCCAGTCCTCGCTCATGAAGCTGAGAGAGCTCTGTCGCAGATCGCACTCCAAAGGCTCAGTGAAGAAGACCTGCTGTCGATCTCGCGCGCGCTCCTTTCCAGGCGAAGCCGGCCTCAGCTGCCAAGTCTGCTTTCGCTGCTCGTCATGATCAGCGACATCTCAGAGAGCGCCGGGCCCTCGATTGCCGAGGCATTCCTAGAAGACTGGCGGACGAGCGCCAGTTGGCTCTCGATCGAGTACTTCGCCCGCAGCAACGCCCACCTCGAGGCACACACCTCCGCTGAGATGGCAAGTGCGGTGTGCAAGGCTATCGACGCTTCCGACCGCGCGGTCGTCGCATCCTCGCCACTCGGCTTTGGCGGCATCTCACCCTGGGGACTCCTTTCGGCGCTTCTTGAGAAGGGTGCCGAGGTTGACGATCAAGAGTTGGGCACCCTTGCCGCCCGCGTGCTGTGCAACACGAGTCAGTCCAGCAACGGAAAACGCGATTGCATGAAGGCTCTGCTTTGGCAAGCCAGGATCGGCCGAACCCGAATTGTCGAGCTCGTCTCAAACCATCTCATCGCGAGAGAGCAGGAAGTCCTCTCTGTCAGGATGGGGGAGCTGCCGTTCTTCCAGGCAAGCCGCCATGAGCTTGAACTCCTACTGGCCGGGGTGCAGGCAGCTGCTCATCCTGAAGCCTGGCCTTCACTCGTCCGCGCGCTGCTGCGGGGAAGCGCAAGCACGAACGAGGACGCGCGGCAGGCGACAGTGGAGCTCCTTCGCCTTGTCGAGAGGCCTGAATCCTCGGAGTACGGCGACACCGTGATCGGTCTGCTGAGCGCCCTCACTCGCGATAGCGCACGAGCCGTGAGAATCGCGGCGCTACACGGTCTCTCGGAGCAAGTACGGCGAGAGACACAGCTCCGCGATCTGGTCGCTGATCGAGTGATCGCGCTGTCTGAAGACAGAGATCCTGCTGTCCGAGAGGCTGTGGCGTATGCCGCTGGAGCATGGCGGGAAGATGACTGGGCACTGTCTGTATTGCTGACACTGAGCCGCGACAGGAACTACAGGGTCCGGCGAACAGCTATGGCCGTGGCGGCATCAGAGAGCTAGCAGTTGGCCCTTGGCGATCAGCCGTATCACAGAAGCGGGCAACGCCGTGGGACTCATAGTTGCACTAGGGGAAATGGCGCACGAAGGTTCTCGGCACCCCTTACGGGACTACTCTTGAACTCCCGCCGCCCGTCTGTTGAGCGGACGTAGTGCGAAGAATCAGCTCACCGTAGTGGACGACCTTCGAACTCTCGCTAAGCTCGCCCCCGAGACCGTGCAGGTCCTGTCTCTGGGGGCGCCCGCCAGCACCCGACGCGTTTGCCTGAGGGGCCGGGCTAGACTACCTCGAGAAGTGGGCTGTTCACCAAGCGCGCGTCAGGAGCACCTCGCTTGCTGTACGCGCGCTCCATCCGAAACGTGAGCCAAGGTAAGGACTCACCCAATCCTTGGACCAGTGCTCGGGAGCAGGCCACGCGTCCGTCGCTTTCCGGGTGTCGTGGAGTGCGCAAGAGCCACGTCATATCCAGGTGGAGGCACAAAACCCGCAGATCCCGCTTTGCTTGAGGCACACAGGGGCCCGCAGTATACTCTCTACTGCTCTGGCGCTTGTCCCTCAATGAGGCAGGGTAAGAGCGGAGGCCATGATTCCCGAACCAGGTCGTGTGTCTTCCGAAGGGGCCACCAAGAGTCCGCACCCCCGGACCGCATTAATAGTCGGCGGGGGAGGCCTCAAAGGTGCCTACTCAGTCGGCGTCCTGCGGAAGTTGTACGACTACTGCGGTGCCGACTGCTTCGATACTATCTACGCAGTCTCCGTAGGGGTCTTTGCCTCAACCTTCTTTGCTGCCGGCCAGGTCGGAACAATGGAGAGCACATGGAGGAACCTGGTGCACGGGTCGCAGCTCGTGAAGTTCTCCCGAATTCTCACGCCCGGGCCCATCCTTGATCTGGACTACCTTATCGATCTCTTCAGGAGCGAGAAGAGCTTCCTAGATCTAGGGCGTCTCTACGAGGCCAAGCCCCGGATTGTATACGTCCTGACGAATTGTGAGACAGGGCGGCCCGAGTACTTCGATGCGAAGAACGAGTCCGTGTTTGACCTGATGAGGGCATCCACGGCGATCCCGTGCCTCTATTCCAGGCGCGTTGAGATCGCTGGGACGCGGTACTTCGATGGTGGAATCGGCGACCCCACACCGATAGAGCGAGCCGCAGCAGATGGGCATGGGAGGTTCGTCGTGGTCCTGAATCGTCCTCGTGCATCCGCCCAAGCCACACCGCCCAGGCAATCCTGGCTGGTGGGGCACTTGTGCCTGCGGAGCAAGGCCGCCCGGCTTTCGTATTACGATATCACCAACAAGCAGCGCAGGGCTGAGGAAATGATGGACCGACTTGCAGGCCAGGGTGAGGCTGCAGTAAGGGTCTTCCGACCGAAGACGCTCGCGGTCGGTAGGCTCACAAGAAGGCGCTCCCTGATAGTGGCGGCCATTGAGCAGGGTATGGAAGATGCAGAGCGCGTGCTGGCCAGCGAAGGGCTTTTCCGTCAGTCTGGCAACGCTGCGAGCAGCCGACATGCAGTGGCGTCTCCGGCGGTGGCCGAGCCATGAGACGGAAGGCAGACACGATGCAGCTTTGTGCTGAGACGCAAGACCTGAGTGACGTGCTGCGCGGCTTCGGCCGGAGACACTCGCGCATTGCAAGAATCGTCAGGTGCCTAGCTCTTGTTCTCCCCATCGCTGGAGGACTCTACGCGCTGCTGGTACCGCTTTGGGGCTCTTCGATCTTCACATGGAGCTACCTCGGGATCTTCGGCATCACCGTCGCCATTCTCTACGGCCGACTACCGTACAAGCCTCAGAAGCCCTTCCCTGCTCCAGCGCGCTTTGACCCAATAGGGATGCCCTGCAGAGAGCCCTTTCCACGCGAGGCTGAGCTGGGCGAAATCCTGCGGCGTCTCAAGTCCTCTGAAGGAGGCCCTTTCACAATACTCTGTGGCCCGTCAGGGGTGGGCAAGAGCACCATGGCCGGGCTCGTGAAGCGGGACCTGGAAGGGCGCGGCTGGGTCGTCTCGGAGCCAGTAGTCGAATACGAGGACATCGAGGAGCTCGCCCTTGGCATCCACCAGTCCCTCATATCGACACGCTCTAGCTGCCACGCAGCAGAGCTCAACTACAACGGAGGGAATCCGCCGCCACCCGCGCGGCTCCCGAATTGCACATTGGTCGTGTTCGACCAGTTTGAGAGCTTTTTGATTGAGGCCAACGCGAATCTCATGAATAGGTTCGGTTCTCTCATTGATCGGCTTGCGTCCGCGGATTCGAGAGTGCTGATCGTAGTTCGCGATGAGTTCTACTCGCGACTCCAGTTTCTGAAGGACAAGGCGGACCTGTTCAAGAACACGATACGAGTCGGCGGGATGACCCTCCGCACTGACAGCGCAGCTGGCATTGATCTCAATCGAAGGCTCAAGGACGTTGTGGAAGACCGAGGCCTGCGCGAAAGGGTGTTTGAGGATCTCGCGTCTTCTCCTCAAGTCCTTCCTCTGGAGGTCCAGATGGTCGGGGTCATGCTTGAGGACATCAACAGGGAACTGGCCGAGAACCGCCAGCCAAGCCTGACGCTCGATCAATACGTCGGAGTCTACGGCGGCAAGAAAGGCCTGATCGATAGGTACTTTACCAGGTATATCGACTCTTCTCCCGACCGAGATGCAGCAACGGCTGTTCTCTGTGCCCTGAGCTCCGAGGGGAGAATCCGACGACGATACGAGATCACCGACCTTGTGGATATCACCCACCGCGATCGATACGCCGTCGATAGAGTAGTGCATCAGCTCAAAGACCAGGGATTGATCAGGGAAGCAGCACATGGGAAGTACGAGCTTGCTCATGACTACCTTGCTGAGCGCTACCACGAACTGAGCGGTCTGCTGCTTGATCCGGTAGATAGGGACAACATCAGTTTCTTCTCAGACAAGACGCGGCAAGCAGGGCACTTGAGATACCACACCAGAGTTAGCACGGCGCACCTGGAATGGTCCGGGGTCAGCGCGCTGTTTCTCTTGACAGCGATCGGCTTGCTGCTCCGGTTCTTCAGTCCCTTTCTGCACATTCAATGGCCCTGGATTGCCTTCCTCGGCGGCGACAACCCCTTTTACGCGGCGCCCGGGTACGGACTGCCATTTGATATCTACTACGCGCCGTGTTTCATTTCCTCGATTGCTTGTGCTTGGTACGTCTGGAGAATACACAACAACTTCCTCCTCTGCCTGCCTCAGAGAGCGCTTCCCTACGTCAGCCTGACGATCAGTCTGGTCATGGTACTGCTGGGAACACTTAACCCTAGGCTCTGGCCGCTCTTTGCTGGTACGGCCGGCCTAGTCATCGCAGTGGCACTAAGGGCTGCAGCTGGGCCCTCTCGTCGATCGTTGGTGTCCCAGCAGGTGGGTTCGATGAGAAGCCTCAGCTACGTCGTCATGTTCAACATGGTGGGGCTGATCGTGCTTGGGTTGTACTTCTACTACCGCATGCCGTCGGAAGCCACTGACAGGAATGCACTCTATCTGCTTGATCTCGGACTTGCAGCTCTCGTAGCGGTTTTTATGGTAGCAGCGACCAGAAACCACAGCAGCAGGTACAGGGGGCTAATACTCCTCAGCTCGTTGAGGAGGCTGACCTGCCCTCAAGAGACCTTTCCAACGTGAGCGCCACGAGCGCCCGACGGTGAGCTTCGCGCCAAGGCGCGCTAGGGGCTTAGAGGCCCTTCTCCCTTCCCGTTGGAGGCCTGTTCCTACGCAGGACAGGTGGAACGCAACGGCCCTCGCATGAAGCACGGCTTCTTGGCCGCCTGTACCTGAGGCGTTGGCCTTCGTCGGCGCACCTGGGCTAGACTGGTGATGAGAGGGACGCTGTGCCGAGGCGGGGCAGTCTCAGGGCCTGGTGTGTTTAGAGGTACCGAGCCAGATAGCTTCGGGCTTGGTTCTATGACCGGGCATGCTCATCTCGTGGCCTCGCGGCGGGATGTCATGTATTCTTGGCACGTAGCTTAGACTGAAGGAGGACTTGGACATGCCCAACACTGCTGTGGCCATGAGCCCGCGAGTCCTCCGGTGGGCGCGCGAACAGGCTGCCCTCTCGGTTCAGGAAGTTGCTCGCCGACTGGGAAAGGACTCGACAGACATCGAGGAGTGGGAAGGGGGAGACTCCGCGCCCACGTATGTCCAGCTCGAGAAACTCGCCTACGAGATCTACAAACGACCCCTTGCTCTCTTCTTCTTTCCAGAACCACCCGTTGAAACCGACTTGCAGCAGGAGTTCCGCACCCTGCCGGACGAGGAGTTCTGCGAGCTCCTGCCCGACACCCGCCTCGCAATCCGAGAGGCTCTTGCCAGAAGAGCAAGCCTTGAAGAAGTGTGTGGCGGCTCGAACCCCGCTGAGCGGTTCCTGCTCCGTGAAGTGCAAGTGACAGCTCCCAGGAAACCTGAGGAGGTTGCTGGGCTCGTGAGAGGCCACCTGCAGATCACGATGAGGGAGCAGGAGTCCTGGCGGTCCACCGATGCAGCGCTCAAGTCATGGAGAGAAGCTGTCGAGCGCGCCGGCGTCTTCGTCTTCAAACGTTCTCTCCGACAGAAGTCGATCTCCGGCTTCTGCCTAGCAAACGCTGAATTCCCTGTCGTATATCTGAACAATTCAACCCCTCAGACTCGGCAGATCTTCACTCTGTTCCACGAACTCGCTCACGCTTTGCTGTGCGTGAGCGGCATTACGTTCCGAGATGATCAGTTCATCGAGAGGTTAGACGACCCCTTCAAGGCGATTGAGATCTTCTGCAATCGCTTCGCTGGGGAGGTTCTCGTCCCCTCCGATGAGTTCGCTCGACATCGGAGCGTCAGGGAGTGGAGCGATGAGCAGGTGAGTTCGATAGCGGACAGCTACAAAGTCAGCCGCGAGGTTGTATTGCGCAGGGCTCTTGATTGGGGGCTAGTGTCAAAGGAGTTCTACAGGCGAAAAGCACGCGAATGGGCTGACCAGGCAAAGCCTCGCGATGGAGGGGGCGGGGACTACTATGCGACTCAGGCCACCTACTTCGGACAGGCTTTTCTAACGCTTCTCTTCACGCAGCGGCAGAGGGGACGCTTCTCAATTGAGGAAGTCGCGGAGCATCTGGGGATGAAGGTGCCTAACGCTCTCAAGTTGGAGGACTACTTCCTGACCAGGAGCCCGGAGCCGAATGACCTACGTGTTTGACACCAGCAGCCTCAGAGTTCTGAGGAACTTCTATCCGCAGCGTTTCCCTTCTTTCTGGGAGCTGTTCGAAGCCCAGGTGGTGAGCGGTGAGGTGATTTCCGTGAGGGAAGTACGCCGCGAGTTGGACATTCAGTTGGAGCAGTGCCACCTTCGCGAGTGGGTCGAGGGACATCCCGAATTGTTCCCGCAACCGAACGCCGATGAGATGCGCTTCGCCGCCGAAATCCTTGCGATTCCTCGCTTCCGAGCACTTGTGGGCAGGAAGGCAGTGCTCATGGGGACTCCCGTCGCTGACCCTTTCGTCGTTGCAGGTGCAAGGAGAAGGAGCGGAAGCGTCGTGACGGAGGAATCGAGGCGAGACAACGCAGTCAAGATTCCGAACATCTGTGACCACTTCAACGTCGACTGCATCAATCTTGAGGCTTTCCTCCAGCAGCACGGCTGGAGGTTCTAGCTACGTCGACCACGTGCCGGAGATCGCGCTGAACGCGTTGCACGGACTCAAGAGGTGGAGCCTCCGGCAGCGGAGGCACTGGCGCGAAGCGAGAAGGACAAGCTCCTTCTCGCTACTGAGTCGCTGGGAATCGGGATCCGACCGCCGTAGTAAGGCGGGCTGAGGAGGACGAATGCCAAGGGGAGCGTCCAAGAAGAAGGAAGCGAAGCCTTACGAGCACAGCGAGGCTACCTCGCCGATGCGACCGGAGGTGGGCACACAGGCGCAGTTCCGGAAGAAGAGGCCGGCGTCGACTTGTCAGTATGACTCGTCCCTTGCGCCAGAGCTGCAATGGGATGACGGGAACCCTGCACGGGAAGAGGGAGAGGCGCTGATCCGAGAAGTGCTTGAGGCGGCGGATCTCCTGACCTCGAAACGTGCGGCAGAGAGGCTGCGAGCGATGTCCAAGCCGTTCCTGAACTGGTCAGGCAAGGCGGAGCGCGGCACGCTCACCGTGCCGTCGATGCCTCTGTTCATACATGAGCGGCTCTCGACGAAGGCGATCATCGAGACACTCAAGAGCCACCGGAAGGATGAGGGCGTCGAGATGCTGGACCTTTTCGGCGATCCCAAGCACAGTCTGCGCGACCAGATTCTCCGCGCCTACGAGCATCAGGACCGCTGGGTGAACCGGATGATCCTCGGCGATTCCCTCGTCGTGATGAATTCGCTCCTACGCTACGAATCGCTCGGAAGCCAGGTCCAGATGATCTACATGGATCCGCCCTACGGGGTGAAGTTTGGCTCCAACTTCCAGCCCTTCGTTCGGAAACGCGAAGTCTCTGACGACGACGGCGACCTGACTCGCGAGCCCGAGATGATCCAGGCGTACCGCGACACATGGGAACTTGGCCTTCACAGCTACCTAACATACATGCGTGACCGTCTCCTGCTGGCTCGGGAACTCCTCGCTCCTTCTGGCTCGATCTTCGTGCAGATCAGCGACGAGAACCTCCACCACGTCCGCGAGGTAATGGATGAGGTATTCGGGGCGGAAAACTCGGTCGCCATTGTCGTCGTCAAGAAGACGGGCGGACTCGGAAGCTCCGGCGTCAAATCAGTGGCCGATTACCTGCTTTGGTTTGCGCGGGACAAGCAACATATGAAGTTCCGCCCGCTCTTTGAGCCGAAGGAGCTGGGCAAGGGTGAGAGCACAGGAGAACGCTACGATCAGCTAATGTCGCCTGATGGGAAAACCCGCCGCCCGATGACGAAAGAGGAGCGAGAGAAACCAGGCCTCGTCCCTCCCGGTTGGCGCGCATACCAACTCGATAACCTCACGTCGGGCGCCTTTCGGGAGAACACGACCGTCCCCTACGAATTTGAAGGCGAGACTTTCCATCCTGGCGACAACGCTTGCTGGAAAACAACCGTTGAAGGGCTCGACCGCCTACAGACCCACGGCCGCTTGGTCAAGGCGGGGCGCACGCTTCGCTATGTCCGCTACCTCTCCGATTTCCCGGCCGTGGAGGTCACCAATGTCTGGGATGACGTCGCTGGAGCCTCCCACAAACTCTATGTCGTTCAGACTTCGACGAAGGTCATCGAACGTTCCCTACTAATGACTACCGACCCAGGCGACCTGGTCTTGGACCCCACGTGCGGAAGCGGGACAACAGCGTATGTGGCCGAGCAGTGGGGTCGACGGTGGATCACGATCGACGTGTCTCGCGTGCCGCTGGCCCTTGCCCGCCAGCGGCTCTTGACTGCGACCTTCCCGTGGTACGAGCTGCACGACGAGAGGCGTGGCCCAGGGAGCGGCTTCGTTTACGAGCGCAAGCAGAACAAGAAGGGCGAGGAAGTGGGGGGAATAGTTCCCCATGTTACGCTGAAGTCGATCGCGAACGACGAGCCGCCAAGCGAGGAGGTCCTCGTTGATCGGCCAGAGGAGACGGGCGGCATCACCCGAGTCAGTGGGCCTTTCGTCGTCGAGGCAACGATCCCGACCCCAGTAGATTGGGAGGGCGACGGCAAGGAGGACAGCGGCACTGTCGCGCAGCACGCCGACCACGTGAGCCGGATGATCGAGGCTCTACGGCTTTCCCCGATGCTCCAGGTTGGCGGCGGCAAGACTGTCAAGTTCACCAAGGTGCGCCCGCCGGCGAAGACGCTCAACCTATCAGCTGAAGCTGCAGTCGCGAACGGTGACGAGAAGCCTGTCGCCTTCGTGTTTGGGCCGGGAAACGGCGCGGTCAGCGAGACATTGGTGCACAACGCGGCGAAGGAAGCGAGCGCGAAGCGATACAGCCACCTCTACGTCATCGGGTTTGCCGTCCAGCCAGACGCCCGGCGCTACGTCGAGGACTGCGAGGCGCTCGCGGGCATCCCTGCCACCTACGTGCAGGCCACACCCGATCTCCTGATGGGAGACCTTCTGAAGAACATGCGCTCAAGCCAGATCTTCAGTGTGTGTGGCTTGCCGGAGATCAAGGTACACAAGGCCAAAGGGAAGGCCATGACAGGGAAGCTTCAGGTCGAGCTCGTCGGACTCGACGTGTTCGACCCGATCACGATGGATGCTGACCACCACGTCGGTGAGGACGTGCCCGCGTGGTTCCTGGACACCAACTACAACGGAACTTGCTTCCACGTCTGTCAAGCCTTTTTCCCGCGCACCGGCGCTTGGGAAGGACTTAGGAAGGCGCTCCAGGCGGAGTACGAGGAGGGTGTCTGGGAGCATCTTGCTGGTACGATGAGCGCGCCGTTCGAACCAGGTGAGACGGAGCAAATCGCGGTGAAGGTCATCGACGATCGAGGGAACGAGCTCTTGGTCGTCGAGAAGGTGACGAGCAAATGAGGAACTACGAGGTCGAAAACCCCATCATCAACTCCCCGTTCAAGGAGCCCGAGGAGTATTGGTACCTTCGCGAGGATGTGCCGCCCGAGAAGCGAAAGGGTCGGCGGCCGCCGATCGTGTACCCGCCAAGCGAACAGCGTGAGCCGTGGGACCTATCTGATGGCACTCTTCGGCCTTCAGTGGATTTCCCCGGTGGTTATGAACTGAGCCTCGTCAGCTTGATTCGGGAGCGGTTGGCGGTCTGGCGCGAGCAGGGGTACCCGGGGGCAACACGCACGACGATCGACCTCCTCCGCCACTGGCGGCGGAGCGATCGGGACCCAAGACATCGGCTCTTCTTCGCTCAGCTCGAAGCAGCCGAGACCGCCATCTTCCTGCACGAAGCCCGCCAGGACCTTCGGCAAGGGATTCGCGTTCCGACCGATGAGCCGAGCGACGACCGGCGGGCCGAAGGGTACACCGGTTTCGGACGGTTTGCGTGCAAACTCGCGACGGGCGGAGGCAAGACGACAGTGATGGCTATGGTCGCAGCGTGGTCAATCCTGAATAAGGTCGCTGACCGGCAGGACAGGAACTACTCTGACTCGATCCTGGTCGTGTGCCCGAATCTCACGATCCGCAGTCGCCTCCAGGAGATCGATCCTCGTCGGGGCGAGGCGAGCCTGTACCGCACTCGCGACCTCGTTCCTCCTCACCTGATGCCCCAGCTTGCCCAAGGGAAGGTGCTCATCACGAACTGGCACGTCTTTGAAAGGAAGTCGACGCAGGATGCCCGAGTGGTCAAGTCCGGGGTGAGAGAAACAAGGCGCGAGACAATCCACATCGGGAAGGCGAACACGACGCTTCGCGGCAAGCGCTACCTCACCGAGGAGACTCTCCGGAGGCAGGCGACGCTTGGCCTGATCCGCATTCTGGATGAGCTCCGCGACGCCGGGGGAAACCTCACGGCGGCAGTCGTTGAGGCAGACCTGTACCTGGAAAGCGACACGGCTCTCGTGAACCGCGTCCTGGGACGGGATCTCGGGAAGAAGGAGAACATTCTGGTCTTCTGCGACGAGGCGCACCATGCCTACCGCATTCGGCCGGAGGCCGGAGGGGGGGAGGGCGAGCTGTTCGACGAGGAGCAAGAGAATGAGTTCTTCAAGGAAGCTACGGTGTGGGTCGACGGGCTCGACCGGATCCACAAGATGCGGCGGATCAACTTCTGCCTTGACCTCTCTGCCACGCCGTACTTCCTCGGCCGCGTCGGCCAAGACACGAACAAGCCGTTCCCGTGGGTGGTGAGTGACTTTGGGCTGGTTGAGGCAATCGAGTCGGGCCTGACAAAGATCCCGCAACTCGCGGCGCGCGACCCGTCGGGCGCAGAGGTGCCATACTACTTCAACATCTGGGAGTGGATCCTGGACCAGCTCACACCAGCAGAGAGGGGCGGGGCGAAGCGGGACCCGAAGCCGGAGGCTGTTCTGAAGTGGGCGGTTCACCCGATCGAGCTACTCGCCGGTCATTGGGAGGGAACCTTCGAGAAGTGGAGAGCCGAGGGGCAGGATCCAAGGCCACCCGTGTTCATCATTGTCTGCAAGAATACGAAGATCGCGCGAGTCGTCTACGAATGGATCGCTGAGGGCAAGGAGCCGAAGGGCATCTCTCCGTTCAGACACAACGCACTGCGGAACCGCGATGGGAAGATTAACACGATCCGGGTCGACACCAAGGTCGTGTCAGAGACGGACAGCGGGGAGGCCAAGGATGACGAGACACGATGGATGCGCCTGACGCTGGACACTGTCGGCAAGCAAGATTGGCCCCGCGATAGTCAGGGAAGAGCCATCTATCCCGAGGGCTTCGACGAACTGGCGGCCAGGCTAGCCAGGCCGACGCACCCACCCGGCCGGGATGTGCGCTGCATTGTCAGCGTCGGGATGCTCACCGAGGGTTGGGACTGCCTCACGGTCACTCACATCATCGGACTTCGTCCATTCATGTCTCAGCTCCTGTGCGAGCAGGTCGTTGGCCGAGGCCTGAGGAGGGCAAGTTACGAGGTGGGTCCGGATGGCATGTTCACCGAGGAAGTAAGCAAGGTCCTCGGCGTGCCGTTCGAGGTGATCCCGTACAAGGCCTCCGGTGCTCCTCCGCAGCCGCCAGTTAGGAGGCACCACATCTACGCGATCCCCCAGCGCAGGGCGGAGTTCGAGATCACCTTCCCACGAGTCGAAGGCTACACGCAGGCGATCCGAGGCCGGATCACAATTGACTGGGCCTCCGTCGCCACGGTACCTATCGACCCAACGCAGATCCCTCCTGAGGTCCAGTTGAAGGCACTCTCGACGACGAACAAGGGACGCCCAACGCTCGTCGGCCCGGGCAAGCCAGAGGACGTGAAGCTGGATAGAGATAAGCTGCGCCTACAGGAGATCGAGTTCGACATAGCCCGAAGCATGACGAAGCTGTACGCGCAGCAACGACCTGACGAGGCACTGGCGCATGTCCTGTTCCCACAGCTCCTTGCGATAGTTCGGCAGTACATTAAGACCCGAGTGAGGCCGCACGCGCCAGGAGACGTTCGCGACGTGGGCTTCTCTCCCTACTACGGATACGTCGCGGAAACGCTTGTGCAGGCCATCCATCCGGATCCCAAGCAGGGTGAGAGCTGCGAGGTGCCGATCTACGAGGCCAGTCGTGGACCGGGCTCAACCTCCGAAGTCGACTTCTGGACCAGTAAGCCAGTTCGAGAAGTGCTGAGAAGCCATCTGAACGCAGTTGTCTGCGATACGGCTCGATGGGAGCAGTCGGCCGCCTACTTCATCGACACCCACGACGCGGTGCGCGCATTCGTCAAGAACGATCATCTCGGCTTTGCCATCCCGTACCTGCACAACGACGAGTTCCATGAGTACATTCCTGACTTCATCGTGCGGCTGGCTACAACTGAAGAACGTTACCTGATTCTAGAAGTGAAGGGCTTCGACCCGCTGCAGGAACTGAAGGCGCAGGCGGCGCAGCGGTGGGTCGCGGCGGTGAATGCGGATGGACGCTTCGGCCATTGGCGGTACGCAGTAGCCACTTCCCCGACGGAGACACTCGGGTCGCTCACTGCTTCTGTGATCCAGACCGAGGAGGCCGATCCGGAATCGGGTCACGTGGATCTGACCCGCCCCCGGTGAACGTCCCGTTCTTGGAGCTAGTCTAGCTCATCCGCGGCAACGAAGGCCACCATCTCCAGCGCTGCCTTCCGCTTGCCAGCACCGGAGAATATGCTAGAATACCATCACTCGCCGTCGGTGTTCATACCCCTCCCTCTCGGGCCAACTTCCTCGCTCGACCATCGCAGAGAAGCTCTCTCTGAAGGAGCAAGAGCTCCATTCAGAGGACCCAAGGCCACTGGCACTTGCCTCGTGGCCCCGGGCGTCCGGGCTGGAGGGGTATGGCCATCACCATCATTGCAGTCACAAACTGGCGAAATCAGAACACACCCTTCGGGATCAAGGAGAGAGACAGGCGCCATCACGTCTACGTGGTCGGAAAGACGGGGATGGGGAAGACCACGCTGCTTCAGAACATGATCGTACAGGACATCGAGCAGGGGCGTGGCGTGGGGGTGTTGGACCCCCACGGCGATCTTGCGCAACGCGTGCTTGATCTCATCCCGCGAGAGCGGATCAACGATGTTGTCTACTTCAACCCACAGGATCTGGAGTGGCCGTTCTCGCTCAATCCGCTGGAGCCCGTCGGCTCTGACAAGCGGCATCTTGTGGCCGCATCGATGATGTCGGTATTCGAGAAGCTGTTCGCGGACTCGTGGGGTCCGAGGATGGCGCACATCCTTCGCAACAGCTTCCTCGCACTGCTTGAACTTCCCGGCTCGAGCCTGTTGGGGATTCCCCGACTCTTATGTGATGTGCGTTACAGAGAGAAGCTCCTCGCGCGGGTCACGGATCCCAAGGTGCGCGACTTCTGGGTGAACGAGTTCTCGACCTATCAGTCAGACTTCAAAGCGGAAGCAGTGGCTCCCGTCCTGAACAAGGTGGGCGCTTTCTTGACGTCCCCGCTGGTGCGGAACATTGTCGGGCAGGCGCGGTCGAAGGTGGACTTCCGCAGACTGATCGATGACGGGAAGATCTTGATCGCGAGTCTTCCGAAGGGGGCCTTGGGAGAGGAGAACCAGATCCTGCTCGGAAGCCTGCTTGTCACCGAGCTCCAGCTTGCGGCCATGGAGAGGGTGGACACCGAAGAAGAAGCGAGGAGGGACTTCCACCTCTACTGCGACGAGTTCCAGAACTTTGCGACGCCGTCCTTCATCGGGATCCTGTCCGAGGCCCGAAAGTATCGTCTGAATCTGACACTCGCCCACCAGTACTTCGGGCAACTGGACACCCGGATCAGGGAAGCGGTGTTCGGCAACGTGGGGACGCTCATCTCCTTCCGAGTGGGGGCACAGGACGCCGAGGAGCTGGAGAAGGAGTTCTCACCAGAGTTGTCCTGGAGGGATTTCGTCCGGCTTCCTCCTTACTCGGTCTACATCCGTCTGTGCATCGACGGGGCGACCAGCAAGCCGTTCAGCGCGGATGGCCTTCCGGCACGTCCCGGACCAGGCAAGAGCCATCGAGAGAAGATCGTTCGCATTTCGAGGGAACGCTACTGCTCACCCCGGCCGGAGGTAGAAAGGAAGATCAGCCGCTGGTATGCGAATGCCGAGCGAAGCAGGAAGAGAAGAGCCTCCTAATCGAACCAGAGCCATCCGCCAATCGGCCGTGCAGTAGCCGGGTTCGAAAGCCGTTCCCTCTTTACAGATTCCTAGCTTATGCTAGAATGCCTATGCCTTCCCTCTCTTAGCGCGCAGACCCTCGTCTTGCGAAGTTTCCCCCTTGGTGGCAGGAGGGAAGGCACTTCCCGAGAGCGTTCTCGTTGGTCCTCGGGAGGTGAGCATCGTGAATGGACATGCTCTCTCACGTGTCGTCCGCAGTCTGTACTTCCGGCGCCAACTGGCGAAGTCAATCCCCACCCTCGAAGCCGCCCTTTGGGAGGAGTTGGCCTCCCGAGGGCTTCCCACCGCACTGATTGCGGGATTCCTCGTCCGCGTTGACGAGAGCGAGCTCGTGATTGAACGAGCGGTGCCCGTCCATCCAGGGCAGTTGCGGCTGCCGGGAGTGAGGTAGACCCAGTCGGTTGGACCCAAGCGCGCAGCAAAGACAAGGCCAAAGCCAAGGAGGTGAACCATGGGCTACATCCGTGCTCTCGAGCACGAGCTTCGCGAGATGTTGGTTGACGTTCCCGAAGAGAAGGCCGAAGCGATCGTGAAGTTCGTGAAGGAGAAGGTCTACGAGTCCTACCAGAACGGCCGCCAGGCGAGCGACGGGAAGTCAGAGCAAACAGACTCGTAGGGTGGCCGTTTCCGTAGCAGGCCAGGGCAAGGGGACGCCTAGTCCCCGTCGTTTCCAGCCCATTTCAGGAGGTGCGGGCGATGACGACCGAGAAGGCGCGGGCGATTCTCCAGGAACTCGCCACGCTGTTCGAGAACCCAGAGCGGCTAGTGGGCGGAATGGCAGCGACGTTCATCCGGGCGGGCGACCGCCCGATCGATCACTGGTCGTGGGGCAACCGATTGATCGCCTGGTTGCACGATACGGCCGACGCGCGCACGTTCCTTCAGTGGAAAAGCGCTGGCCGGTCGATCAGGAAGGGCGCGGGTGCGTTCTGCATCCTCGCCCCGTGTACGAACCTAGTCGCTGAGATCGATGAAGGAGGAGATGAGGTCAAACGAGCGAAGCTGTATGGGTTCCGTGCGGTGCCCGTGTTCCGAATCGAGGACACCGACGGCGAGCCGCTTCCGTCCTACGAGCCGCAAGCGCCGCCTCCGCTCAGCGACCTCCCAGCAAAGTGGGGCATCACAGTTCACTACCAGCCAATCCCCGGGCAGGGGGTCGGCATCACGGGCTCTTTCAGTCCCACGAGGAAGCGGATCACGCTGTTCACCGAGAACGAAGCGACGTTCTTCCATGAGCTTCTGCACGCGGCGGATGATCGGCTCGCGCCGCTCCGCGGTGGACAGGACGCAGACCAAGAGGCCGTGGCCGAACTGGGCGCAGCGGTACTCGCGCGTCTCTACGGCGGCAGGATTGACCGCGACGCGTGGGAGTACATCCAGATCTACCACGAGAAGCCCGCTCAAGCGATCAGGCGTCTGCTTCCCCGCGTGGAGGCATGTCTGGGCTTGATCCTTGCCGGAGCAGGGTGCGGTGCGAGCTAGTTCTTTCGAAGAATCCCAACAGGGGAAGGCCTTTCCTTCCCCTGTTTTCTTTCGCCGGCCGGATTAGCGTTGCCCGCGGGCGAGAGAGCGCTGGGGGAGCGCAGTCAAGACACACGGGTTATCCACTTGACAGATTGGGACGCGTTTTCTACGATGAAGGAAGGCTGATCGATGGAACAGGTCGGCTCGATCGGCGTATCAAACCGAGACGGTAAAGATCACATGCCGTCTTCTTCGCGCTTCCGCGGCGCCTCTTGCGACGGGTGACGCCGAGCTGTGGGGTGAGGCGGAGCGCAGACACCATGGCGTACATCATTTCACGAGACAATCTAGAACGCTTCGGAAACGGGGTGAGCGAGCTCGAGCTGCCTAGCTTCCTTGTCCTTTCTCGTTCGGGGAGGGAGTCGTTTCGACTTGAGCCCCTGACGGAGTGGCTTTCCCGCCAGAGGAAGAGAAGAGTCCCCGAGTTATCCACACCTGGCTCGAAAAGGCGGCAACCGAAGACGGGACAACGGTGAAGAGCGACACGGGATATCGGTGAAGAAGACACGGGACATCGATGCAGGGAATTGGCCGGGAACTCGCAGTACGACTAGCTCGCCGCTCTGCTGAAGTCTCTATCAGCATATACTTAAGGGGGGATTCTTATCTCTCCTATCTGAAGGACGCAGGAATCCCTCTTCCATACCATGCTCGAACGTCTGTCGGATCTGCTGGCTACAAGGTACAAGAGGCTGGCCGTCCCCACCCCATCAGACGGGCAGCCGTCGCGGGATTCTCTTCCTGCGTCTTTGCGTTCGGAAGTGAACGGCCTCGTCTACCCGCTCTTCTTCCTCAGCAAGGAGACGAAGGCGGACTTCATCGAGACGCGGATCGTGCGCCGAGAAGGGGACCGGACCATCGAGGCCGTGTGGCGGGTGACTCCGCACCCGGCGTGTGGCCGACCGGGACCGTTCGCGCATCGTGTTCACCGAGCCGTCGAGCAGTTGATCACGGAGAAGGGATTGCCGGTCGAGAACCCGATCGCGTTCTCCATCCACGACCTGTGTCGGCGCATGGCGATGCCCGCAGGAGGAACCGAGTACCGGAAGGTTCGCGCGGCACTCGTCGCGATTCGCGGGATGCAGATCGAATCGAGGGGTGCCTTCTACGCCAAATCCCTCTCCCGCCACATTGACCAGGTCTTCTCTTTGTACGACCGGATCGTCTTCACCGGCGAGCGCCTTCCCGATGGGAGCACCGCCGAGCGGAACCTGTTGTACCTGGGGACGTGGTACCTGGAGAGCCTGAACGCCCTGTACGTCAAACCGCTCGACTACCGCTACTACCTGAGACTCCACACCCCCATCGCTCGGCGACTGTACGAGCTTCTTGGCGTGAAGTTCTACCGCGTGGCTGACGGGGCGACGCCCCTCATCCGCTACCGCTACTCCACTTTGTGCCGTCTCTTGCCGGTCAAGCGGCACGAGCATCGCTCGAGGATGTACCAGCAGCTCGGCCCGGCGCACGAAGAGCTCGTGCGTGGGGGATTCCTTCAACCCCCGCGGGATGTGCCAGTACGGCACGAGGCCGACTGGTACCTGATCTACCGCCCCGGGCTGAGGGCGTTCGCTGAAATCGAAGCGACAAAGAGAGGGGACCGGAACAGAAACGGGTCGTATGGCGCGAATCTGTCGGGGGATCGCGGTGGCCGCCACGATGTGGGGTGATACCTCACCCCTACATGGGGGCCTGCACTCTTCGAGATACAGCCCCTCGTGGCCGCCCAATGCAGTGCCATTGGGCGTTCGGCCAAAGCCGCTCACCCCCGACTACCCCAAAATCCCCCCACGCTCGCTCGTGCACCCTGGTCTGGCGACAGGACGATGAGGATCCGCGATCGTGGGGCTGTCAGAGCGCGAAGCGCTCTGACCCTCCCGCCCAACGGGACGGGAGGGGGGGTTCGGTCGCCGAAGCGACCTCACCCGGATTTTGGGGTAGTCGGGGGTCTCGCAGTTCCGAGTCACTTCTGCGGCCTGACGGCTCGCACAAGATGAGGAACTGCGGCCCGACAGATTCGCGCCATACGAACAAAACAGGTGGGGACCGTACGCCTAGCCGCCCGGGCGGTCAGGAGTCACCCGGCCCAAGGGCGCGAAGTGGCGCTTCCGCACCTCACCGCCGCATTGCGAGTCCCAGTCTCAACGCGCGCCTCGACGGACCGCCGGGCGTCACGAATACCCCGGGAAATGCGACTGGATGCCAGGTGTGATGAAGTGGGTCGTGACAAAGCGGGATGAGAACGGGTTTAGCCATGATGCCCCACAGTTCTCGCCACTTGAACTCCGTTCACCAATGGGCTAGACTCAGTTCACTATGGATTCTGGACCCAGGGGCGCGGAAGAGCGCGTGATCGAAATGGGCTTAGGAGTGGCTCTCGCCCAGTCGGCGAACCGGCTTGGGATCCTGCTGCGACTGCTCGGCACAGGTGAATCGCCGAGCGCAGGGGATACATCCGTTCCGCCCGACGATCCGGCGGAAGATCCTGGAAAGGGAAGCGACCGCCAGTAGCCAGGAGATGGGCAGGGTGAGTGCTGCTAGGGACAAGTCTCATCGCGGCCGGGAAGCAATGCAACTGGTTTCGAAGATATCAGAAGGTCGGGCAGAACGGAGGTAGGAGGTGAAGCCGATGGGAGGAGCCAAGGGTAAGGCGCCGATGGGACCATCCTATGGCAATCCGGGCGAGCGGAACGTCTCGCTGTCCGCGGTGCAACTGGCGCGGCTGGCGAATGTGCGTCCGCAGGACATCCGCTACTGGGCGAAGAGGGGGTATCTGGGAGCGGGAGAACTGGAAGGAGAGAACTACGAGCTCGGTCAGCTGCCCAAGGCACGTCTGATGGCGCTGTTCACGAAGCGGCTCGAGATGAACGCGGGCAAATCGTCCGAACTTGCCGACGATTTCCTGCGCCTGTACGAGAACCGGCCCGATGCCTTCACGGCGATGATCGCCGTCGTCCAGGCGCTCGATACCCGCATCACCGAATTCGTGAAGCTCATCCTCGATCTCGGCTTGGTTTCCAAGATCGGGCAGATGCTCGAGAAGGAAAGGAAGAAGGTGCCGACATGAAAAGGTCGACGCCCCCCGGGCCGCCTCTCTCCCCAGAGCGACAAACCCAATGCAGGAGCGTCGCAGCATTGTACATCCGCGACGCCTCCCTGTCTACGGGTCGGTATCCCCATCTATCTATCGGTCCTAAGACTCTTCGATTGGACAAGGAGGCACAAGAATGCCAAATCAGACCAGAACTCTCAAACCGATCACCGTCCTGGTTGGCGGCTCGGGCAAGACGCACGACGTCAACGTCCCGCCCGGCCTGACAGTCCGAGACTTGCTGGAACAGCTCAATCTCTCGGGCCATCTAACCAAGTTCGGCGAGGCGACGCCTCTCGGCGAAAACGAGGACGTCTACTCGCGCGTCAACGCGGGCGACAAGCTGATACTGGGGCCGAACACACCAGTGTCAGCGAGGAGGGTGAGGTGAACGGCCCGGCATGTGTTCAGCGGATCGTGAGAACCGTTGCCAAGGCCGGCCGATTCATCCTCGCGTGGAGCCAGAGGGTGGGGGGGATGGAGTCCCCCCCACCTCAAGGCCGTGCGGTGGGCGCGGTTCAGGAGTCGCGACAGGAAAGACAACCACTTGCGGCCCGGCGGTTGGTGATGCACGCCGATCCGGGACGCCCGAGAATCGAGATCGTCGCGCGAAGGCAGGAGGCACCGGTGGTAGTCGCCCGCGCGGGAGCGCGGGTCGTCGTGCGACCCTCGGAAGCCGGAGGAGCAGCACAAGGACGAGCGCCGGCGCCGGACGTTCCCAGCTCGCGCATCACCCTCGTTCCGATCGTTCGGCCGTACTGGGATGTCAACCACTGGAAGCTCAAGGGCGACCGGCTGGCCGGGTTCTATCGAACCCGCCACGGATCGTATGAGGGATACATCAACCACCCGAAGTCCTCGCGCCCGGAGTTCTACATCGTGAAGCCCCCTGAGGAGCTGCGGCATCACCGGCACTGGATCTGCTTTCACCACATCGGCGGGGGCCGCTATTCGATCCACTTCAGCCCGGCGCCGAGCTTCCCCGATGCCGGCATCCTCGAGGTGGAGGAAGTCCTTTTTGAGGCCCTTTCGGGCCAAGGGAGACGAAATGGATGACACGAACG
>Ga0315278_10001148_pt1 | contig 22961 bp, 19 predicted proteins | sample YL17G06_0_MG_FD_203880 | JGI IMG/M metagenome (GOLD analysis project Ga0315278, IMG submission 203880) | Sediment microbial communities from Yellowstone Lake, YNP, Wyoming, USA - YL17G06_0 | ecosystem: Environmental > Aquatic > Freshwater > Lake > Sediment | place: USA: Wyoming | collected... | reverse complement strand
CCGCAGTTTTACCGCACGTTTTGTCGAGAATTGGCTTGCGTTTTGCGGGGGGGGTATACTCTCTGTTCGTCGTCAGGCTCATCGGGAGCCTGACCGGCCACGAGGCCGTGAACGGCTACATCGTTTGATGGTTTGTCCTGACCACCGGCATCGGCATCGCCGCCGCGCCACTGATGCCCGCAGCGGCCGCATCGCCACGGCCTGTCCTTCAGCCACAACACCCACCCCACGGCCGCCAGCCCCATCGCCAGCACGCAACTCTCGATGAGCCAGTCGCGATCCTGCATCGCCGCCCACGCGGGCCAGACCAGCAACAACGCCACCCCCGCCAGCACCGGCCCCCACCGCTTGGGATGCCCAACATCGTTGCAGCCGCATCGCGGGCAGGCCAATGCCGGCAGCACCCGGACCGGGGGAAGCAGCGGCCTGGGCACGACCAGATACGCGCGCGCCGGCGTCCGCGCCAGTATCTCCACCGCCCGTTGAACATCCCCGTCCTGGACAGCCAGGACTCCCGCCTGCAATCCGACCGAGTACACTGCTGCCGGCAGGTCCATCGCCTGGCAGACGATCCCTTGCGATTCGAGCTTCAACGCAGCCAAGTGAGCCTGCAGCGGATCGGGGAACCTGGCCACCACCTGCATGTGACCCGTCTGGGGCCCGGCGTACTCCAGGATGCGAGCGTCCTGTTCCTCGCCGGCTCGCTCGTTGGGCAGACGCTGCTCATCCATCGCTGGCACCGTTGCGGCCACAACCCCCTGCGACACAGTATACCAACCTCGGCGCGTCCCCTTGCTAGCGGCGGCGGCGATCCTTAGATTACCGCGGTCTGGCCGCGTCTGCAGCAAATAACAATTAACAAGCAACAGAGAGCGCCTGACCGCCGCTATGAACATTCTCCTGACCAACGACGACGGCATCACTCATCCGGGCCTGGCGGCGATGTACCGCCAACTTGCGGACATTGGCCAGGTGCAGGTGGTGGCCCCGGAGACGGTGCAGAGCGCCGCGAGCCACGGGATTACGCTGAGGGCGCCGCTGCTGACCAGCCGGGTCACGGTCGAGAACACGTTCACGGGTGTGGCGGTGGACGGCAGCCCCGCCGACTGCGTGAAGCTGGCCGTTTCGCACCTCCTCGAACAAAGCCCCGACCTGGTGATCAGCGGGATCAACTCCGGGGCCAACGTGGGCATCAACGTGATCTACAGCGGGACGGTGGCCGCCGCCATCGAAGCCGCCTTCCTGGGGCTGCCGAGCATCGCGGTCTCGCTGTACATCAAGAAGGAGGTGCCCATCGACTATGCGCGGACGGCCAAGGTCGCCCGCGAGACGATCGAGCTGATACTATCGGCGGGCCTGGGCGCGGGGCAGGCCGTGAACATCAACATCCCGCCGCTGCTGCCCGGCGAGTCGCCGCGCGGCATTCAGATCGTCCGCCAGTGCATCCGCCCATGGGCCGACACCTACGAGCGCCGCCAGGACCCGCGCGGCAACGATTATTTCTGGAACACATCGGCCTACAAGCTCGCGACCGCGGACACCGACACCGACGTGGCGGCTTTGCGTGACGGCTACATCACGATCACGCCGTTGCAGTTTGACCTGACGAATTATTCGCTGCTGCGTCACTGGAGCAATCGCCAGTGGAGGCTGGGGGGCCAATAGCCTGTCATCGCCTCGCGGCCGCGGCTCAGTCCGCTCTGGGTTTTCCCTTGAAGCGTTGCTCCATGGACGGCGCATCGATGAGCGGTCCGCCGAGCGGCTCAACGACGGCCAGCAGCCAGCCCCGCGGCGTCTTCTCCCATTCGAGTTTCCAGCGGGTGATGATCCCGGAGGCCTCGCGGATCTCAGCGACGACCTGCATCGAGACGGCGATCATCCCATCCCTATCTTCGCCGTCGATGGCGGTCACGCGGGCGCTCTTGAGGTCGTATCGCTCGGCGTAATACCTGGCCCCGTCAACGATCATGGCCCCGCCCTTCCAGCCGACCAGAGCGACCGCCGGATGCAACAGGCTCTGGACTTTGGGCCAATCCCGCTTTTCGACCGCGGCGACGAGAGCCCTGGTCCGGGCGATAGCGACTTCCCGTGGGGAATCCAGCAGATAGCTGACGAGGGCAAAGAGCACGCCCAGCGCTGCCAGCCCCAGGCCGCCGTATTTCAGCTTCAACTCCAGCCTGCGATCTCCAGTGATGAAGAGGACGACGCCGACGAAGATCAGTGAGGCGGGCAGCCACCAGGGCGTCTCGTAGATGAAGTTCATGGGAAGGCTAAACCTTTCACGGACGGAGGTCCGATAAACTCCATGGTGCTGCCCCGAAGGGGCGGATGCTCCGGTTTATCTTAGAGCGGGTTACGATGACCGCAAGCGCCGATCCATCCATGCGCTTCGTTGTGCCGCAGTGTTCGTCGCTGCTGGCGAACATGGCTGCGCTGTGGGCCGCCGATCCGGGGTTGGCCGCCCAGATGGAGCTGATCCTGGGGGCCGAGCCGTACCCGGTCGAGCCTTCGAAGGCCGGGGCGCCGACGGTGGCGGTGCCGGACGGGCAGGGACACCGGATGTACCTTCACAGCCGTTATCAGCCCATCGAAGAGGCCAAGCGGCTGATCGATTCGTCTGACCTGGACGAGAAGACGGTTTTCTGCGTACACGGCTTCGGGTTGGGTTACCACGTCGAGGCTCTGTTCGATCGCATCAGCGAAGAGGCGATCGTGCTGGTGTTCGAGCCTGACCTGCGGCTGCTGCGGACGGCTTTCGAGCACCGCGACTTTTCGCGGTTCATCCGCACGGGGCGGCTGCTGCTGTTCGGGCAGCCGGATCGCACGGCCATCATGCTGCACCTGGGCACACAGCAGACGCTGGTTGCGGTGGGGGTGGCGTTGATCAAGCACGCGCCCAGCGTGCAGCTCCACGGCGAGTTTCACCGGCAGGCCGAGGCGGCGATGGGCGAGTTTCTGGCCTACTGTCACACTGCGCTGAACACGCTGGTTCTGAACAGCCGGCGAACGTGCGAGAACATCGCAAGGAATCTTTCGTGGTATGCGGCAGCCCCCGGGATCAACTCGCTGAAGAACCGGCACGCCAACCAGCCGGCGATCATCGTCTCGGCGGGGCCGTCGCTGCGGAAGAACCAGCATCTGCTCGGCAGCGCGCGGGGCAAGGCCGTTCTGATCGCGGTGCAGACGACGCTTCAGCCGTTGCTGGAGATGGGGATCGAGCCGGACTACGTGACGTCGCTGGACTACCACGACATTTGCACGCGGTTTTTTGAGAAGCTACCGGCGGACCTTGGGACGCAGTTGGTGGCTGAGCCGAAGGCCTCGACGGCGGTGCTGGATCTGTATCCTGGGCCGCTGCGGCTGTTGGGCAACGAGTTTGCCGACAGCCTCCTGCGGGAGATGAAGCTGGGCAGGGACCGGCTAAGGTCGGGGGCGACGGTAGCGCACCTGGCGTTCTACCTGGCTGAGCACATGGGCTGCGATCCGGTGATCTTCGTCGGGCAGGACCTTGGGTTCAGCGACGGGCTGTGCTACACGCCGGGGACGAGTTATGAGGATGTATGGCGGCCTGAGCTGGGGCGATTCTGCACCGTTGAGATGAAACAGTGGGAGCACATCGCGCGCGAGCGGCCGATCCTGCGGCGGATCGAGGACAGCCAAGGCAGGCCGATGTACACGGAGGAGCGGCTGTTTTCGTATCTCCAGCAGTTTGAGCGGGATTTCGCGACGTCGCGATGCCGAGTGATCGACGCGACGGAAGGGGGCGCGCGGAAGCGTGGAGCGACGGCGATGGCGTTGGCGGAGGCGTTGGCGCGATTCTGCTCGCGGGCGATTCCTTCTGTGTGCCCGCCGGAGAAGGCGGAGGTCAGCGGGGCATTAACGTATCGCTGGGACCTGCTGGGGGCGTGCATCAAGAGCCTTGGGAACAGGAAGCGCGAGTCGGAGCAGATCCGACAGATTGCCAGGCAGACGCTTCCGCTGTTGCAGGAGATCGGGCAGCACATGGAGGACCAGGGGCGCGTCAACCGGCTGATCGCGGGGGTCGATGCGTTGCGCGGGCACATGAACGAGCTGGGGCCGTGTTACGAGCTGGTGACGATGCTCAGCCAGCAGACGGAGCTGATGCGATTCCGGAGCGACCGGCAGATCGCCGCGTCAAAGGCCACGGGGCTGGAGCGACAGCGGCGGCAGCTTGCGAGGGACATCGCGAACGTCGAGGGCGTGATCGCGGCGGCGGAGCAGTTTCAGAAGTTGATGGACGGGGCGATGGAGCGGCTGTGCATGATTGACGCCTCGAAGCGCAAGGAGCGGGCGGCATGAGCGCGATCACGGCGGTTCTCTCGCTGCTGCATCAGGGTCCGGCGCGACCGTCGAGCGCCTCGCGGCTGTTTCGGCGTGAGCCGGTGCTGTCGTGGACGCTGCGTCGGCTGGCGGGGGCGAGGCTGGTGACGAACCGGGCGATCCTGTGTTGGGACGATCAGCTTCCGGAGGTGAAGCCGATCGCCAGCGACAGCCAGTGTTTCATCCTGTCCAAGGCTCCGCGTTGCCGACTGCCTGTGCTGGAGGCAATCGCGGCTGCCCGCAAGTGGAGCGAGGGGTGGCGCGGGGGGCTGCTGGGTGCGTGCTGGTTCGACCAGGGGTTTCACTCGGCGTGGATCAACGAGATCCGCAAGCACCTTCAGAGCGAGGCGATCCTGGTGGTTGGCGCGGACGCGGGGCTGGTCGATCCAGTGCTGATCGACGGGTTGATTTCGTATGCGCAGCAGCATCCGGCGATCGAGTATTGTTTCAGCCCGGCCGCGCCGGGGCTCAGCGGGGTGCTGATCCGCGGGCCGCTTCTGGAGCGTCTGGCGGCGAGCGGCGGCTATCTGGGGCGTGCGCTGAACTACTGGCCGGACCTGCCGGGGCGCGATCCGATCAGTCAGGAGGAATGCGCGCCGGTCCCGGCGGCGGTGGCGCGCACGACGCACCGGTTCACGCTGGATTCGGACCGGCAGGTGAGGCGGATGGAGCAGATGACGATCAGCCTGAACGGCCAGTTCATGCGGACGGAGGCGCAGGCGTTGGTCAGCACGGCTGACGAATATGCGTTGGCCGACGGGTTGCCGCGCGACGTGACGTTGGAGCTGAACACCCACCGGGCGACGCGGCCGGTCTACTGGTCTGGGCGACACCTGAGCATCCGCCGGGAGACGCTGGACCTGTCGGAGATAGGACGGCTGCTGAACGAGTTGGCGACTTGCGATGACATCCGGCTGGCGCTGGGCGGAGTGGGAGACCCGCTGCTGGCGGCGGGCGTGCTGGACGTCATCGCGGCTGCGAACGAAGCGGGAATTGATTCCGTACACGTCGAGACGGACCTGCTGGGGATGGATGAGGCGGCGATAAGGCGGTTGGTGGAGTCGCCGGTGGACGTGGTGTCGGTACACATCCCCGCGACGACGGGCCTGACGTATCAGACGATCATGGGGGTCGATGCACTGGGCAAGGTCATCGGGAACGTGCGGCTGTTTCTCAGCCATCGAGAGGATCTCAAGCGAGGCACGCCGATCCTGGCGCCGACGTTCACCAAGTGCCGCGAGAATCTTCACGAGATGGAGGGGTGGTACGACTACTGGCTGCGTGCGGTTGGGGAGGCGGTGATGATCGGGGCGACGGACTGCGCGGGGCAGATACCGGACGCGGCCGTGGCGGACATGTCGCCGCCGCGGAGGCGTGCATGCCGGCGGCTGAATACGCGTGTGACGATCCTCAGCGACGGGCGTGTGGTTTCGTGCGAGCAGGATGTGCTGGGCGTCCAATCGCTCGGGCACATCGGCAAGCAGAGCATCCAGGAGATCTGCCAGGGAAGCCTCGCATCGCTACGGGCGGACCATGCGGCGGGCCAGTGGGACAGGCACGAGGCATGCAGGCGGTGCCGCGAGTGGGATCGGCCGTGAACCGTTGCCTATTCCGAGCCGATACAAGAGATAAGGTTGGGATCGCCGTTGGTCCGATAAATGCAGTGGCGAGTGTTGACTTGCCGTGTGTGTGGGAAGGCTAGAACAGGAGCGTACCATGAACATCCTCGGGGTGATCCTTGCTCGTGCGGGAAGCCAGGGCCTTAAGAACAAGCACCTGCTGCCGCTTCTGGGCCGGCCGGTGATTGCGTATACCTTCGAGCACGCGCGGTCGGCGCGGCTGCTGACGAAGACGGTGGTGACGTCGGATTCGCCGGAGATTCTGCAGCTTGCGGAAGAGGCGGGGTTCGAGGCGATTCAGCGGCCGGACGAGTTGGCCACGCCGGAGGCGTCGGTGCAGAGCGTTCTGCTGCATGCGATGCAGACGGTGGAAGCGGGCAAGACGTTTGAAGCGGAGGCCGTCGTGGCGCTGTATGGGAACGTTCCGGTGCGAGGGGAGGGCGTGATCGACCGGGCGATTGCGGTGCTGCAGTCGACGGGGTGCGACTCGGTGCGGAGCTTCTGCGCGGTGGGCAAGTGGCATCCAGCGTGGATGGCCAAGCTCGACGGAGACCACGTGACGCCGTTGCAGTTCGGGACGTTCCACCGGCGGCAGGATCTGGAGCCGCTGTACCTTCATGACGGTGCTGTGGTGGCGGTGACGCGGGCGGCGTTGATGCAGGCGGCGGAACATCCGGAAGACCCGCACGCGTTCTTCGGGATGGACCGCCGGGCGATTCAGACAGCGCCGGCGGAGACCGTCGAGATCGACCAGCTCATGGATTTTTTCCTCACCGAAGCGATCCTGCGACACCAGCAGGGACAGGTGGCGATGCGTAAGGCGTCGTGAGCGGATGGAACATCCCGCGCGGCGCGGTGCGGTTACCAGCAATTGACAACTGCCAGTTGCCAATCTCCAATTGTTAACTGGGTAAGCTCATGACTCCTCTATTTCTGGGTGCGCGCGCGATGGGTCGGGGGCAGCCCACGCTGGTGATTGCGGAGATCGGCGTGAACCATGACGGGTCGGTGATGAGGGCGCTGGAGCTGGTGGAACACGCCGCGCAAGGGGGCGCGGATGCGGTGAAGCTCCAGGTTTTCCGCGCGCGAGCGCTGATGCACGCCAGCGGCGAGCTGGCGGGATATCAGAGGGATCGCTGCGGAGAGGCCGATGCGGCGGCGATGCTGCGGCGGTATGAGCTGGACGAGGCTGAGGTCCTGCGGGTGGTTGAGGCGATTCGGGCGAGGGGGCTGTTGCCGGTGGCGACGCCGTTTTCCCTGAGCGATGTCGATGCGATAGGTGAGTTGGACTTGCCGGCGGTGAAGATTGCGTCGCCGGATGTGGTGAACTGGCCGTTGTTGCGGAAGGCGGCGGGGCTGGGCAGGCCACTGCTGGTTTCGACGGGTGCGGCGACGATGGAGGAAGTGGCGAGGGCGGTGGAGTGGCTGCGGAGTTGGGGAGCGCCGTTTGCGCTGCTGCATTGCGTGAGCAGCTATCCGACGTCTGCGGAGGATGCGAATCTGAGCTGGATGGCGGAACTGGCGGGGCGGTTCGACGTGCCGGTGGGATACTCGGATCATACGACGGAGGAGCTGGCGGGAGCTGCGGCGGTGAGCGCGGGGGCGGTGATCGTGGAGAAGCATCTGACGTATGACCGCGGGGCGGAGGGGCCGGACCATGCGGCCAGCGCGGACCCGGAGCAGTTCGCCGGATATGTGAAGGCGATACGTATGGCGGAGAGGCTGCACGGCAAGGGGGGAAAGCGCGTGCTGGAAGTTGAGTACGATGTGCGGAGGGTAAGCCGGCAGAGCCTGGTTGTGCTGCGGGACGTTGCGGCGGGGCAGGCGCTGTGTGAGGCGGACCTGACGACGCAGCGGCCCGGGACGGGGATTTCGGCGGCCGAATGGGCGGAGGTGGTGGGGCGTCGCGTGCGGCGAGCGATCGCGGCGGGGACGATGCTGGAATGGGGGATGCTGGAGTGAGGGGGTGGGCGGGTATGCTTGAGCTTTGGCTCGTGCAAGACGCGGGTCAGGAGATAGCGTTTGCTGGCAAGTTTCTTGCGGAACTCGGCTGGGGGCGGATCGTACTCATTTGGGGTACAATTGTACCTTATCTGGGTTCGAAGGCAGATTCAGGCGAGACCCAATGCTAGGGGTTGCCTGGCAGAAATGGCGGATTGGGGAGGATCGCTTCCAGTTTCGAGATGAGCTCGGGGACGTGAGCCGTCGCTGCTTGCCAGATGCGGTCCTGGCGGATTTCCCCCTATTCGTGGGCCAGGACGTGTCGCTGCGCGATGATGCGGCGCCAGGGGATTTCGGGGTGAGCGTTCTGCGTCGCTTCGGAAACGCGCCGAGCTGCTTGGCCGATGATCTCGATGGCGCGTTCGACGGCCAATTGCAGCGTGCGGTTGGCCAGATACTGATCATATCTGACACCAACGGTGATCAGGCAAACCGTCTTCGCGGCATCGAGCATGTCCCACAGATAGGCGGGGTCGCGCTGCTCAGGCGGCATAGATCACCTGTTTTTCACTAAGGATGGCGGCGCGGCGGAAGGGATTGCCCAGGCCTGCCTCTTCGACGAGGTCCACATCGCGAGCGAACATCTGCTGGAGCTGGTCGCGCATGTCAACCAGATCGAAAAGGCTCCAAGTCGCTTGCGGAGCGAACGTGACCAGCACCTCCACATCGCTGTCGGGACGGAAGTCGTCGCGGAGGACGGAGCCGAAGAGGGAGAATTCGGTGATTTTCCACCGCCGGCAGAAGTCGGCGATGCGGTCGAGGGGAAGATGGACGTTGGCGGTGGGCATAGGCTAAGCTATCGGCATTCTATCATGAGGAGGTGGGGCTGTGCAGAAGGATGAGGCGGGAATGAAGGCGGCGGGGGCGGTGTGCTGAAGCACACCCTACGGAACTGTTGGATTGAATAGTGGCACTCATCGGATAGGCGATGAGTGCCCCTTACCATACCTTACCGCAATCCCACATCACCGATTGGGTCGGGTCGGGCCCTTGGGATGCCTATCCAGTGCCCACGCCGGAGGGCTGTGGTTATCCGCGCAAAGCGGTGTTTCCGGCTCCCTCAAAAGCTTGGTGAACATTGTCACCTCCTTTCAAGGTTGGGGCAACGCCATTATATCACGTCGATTCTGCAACTCTACGAAATGTCGTGATTTTTCCCAAACTGAACCACTGCTTGATCTTTCGCCATATGGCTTTCTCCCTGACCCACAGGATCACACTGTTCTGCATATGGACGATGCACCGACCGTTACTGGTGCTTCTCCTTCCACCGAGTCAGCAGGTCGAGGGCTTGGCGGGGGGTGAGGTTGTCTAAATCCAATTCTCGGAGGGCGGTCAACAGTTCGGAGGTGGGGTCGGCGAAGAGATCGAGCTGGTTGGAGTCGGGGGCGCGGCGATTGCGGGGTTGATTCACCTGGTGAACGGCCAATTGGCCGAGCAAGTCCTTGGCACGATGGAGGACGGAACGGGGCACGCCGGCGAGGCGCGCGACGTGGATGCCGTAGCTGCGGTCGGTGCTGCCCTCGACGATGCGATGCAGGAAGATGACCTGGTCCTGCCATTCGCGGACGGCCACGTTGAGGTTGCGGATGCCCTTGAACCGCCGGGAGAGGTCGGTCAGCTCGTGGTAGTGGGTGGCGAAGAGCGTGCGACAGCGGACGGTGGTGGCGATGTGCTCGGCGATGGCCCAGGCAAGGGAGAGGCCGTCGAGGGTGCTGGTGCCACGGCCGATCTCGTCGAGGATGACGAGGGAATGCTCGGTAGCGTTGTTGAGGATGTTGGCGGCCTCGATCATCTCGACCATGAAGGTCGACTGGCCCATGTACAGCTCGTCGCTGGCGCCGATGCGAGCGAAGAGGCGGTCGGCCAGGCCGATGGTGGCGCTCTTGGCGGGGATGTACGAGCCGATCTGGGTGAGGATGGCGAGCAGCGCGACTTGGCGGATGTAGGTTGATTTACCGGACATGTTGGGGCCGGTGATGAGGAAGATCGCGTCGTCGGGGGAGAACTTCAGATCGTTGGAGACGAACTCGGAGGCGAGCTGCTGTTCGAGGACGGGATGGCGGCCGTCGATGATGTCGATGGTGCGGTCTTCGGCAAGGGTGGGGCGGCAATACCGGCGTTCATGGGCGAGCGCGGCCAGGCCGGAGAGGCAGTCCAGGCGTGCGATGCCTTCGGCGAGTTCCTGGAGTCTGGGCAGGTGGGGGATGAGGTTCTGGCGGATCTGCTCGAAGAGGCGTTGTTCGAGGGTGATGGAGCGTTCGTGCGCGGAGAGGGCTTCCTCTTCGAAGGTTTTGAGCTCTTCGGTGATGTATCGCTCGGCGCCTTTGAGGGTTTGTTTGCGGGTCCAACCGGCCGGGACCTTGTCGCGGTGGGCATCGGTGACCTCGATGTAGTAGCCGAAGACTTTGTTGTAGCCGACCTTGAGGGAGGGGATGGCGGATTCGGAAGAGAGCTTGGCCTGGTAGGCGGCGAGCCACTGGCGGGAGTTGTGGCCGATCTGGCGGAGGCGGTCGAGCTCGGGGTCGAAGCCGGTGGCGATGACGCCGCCTTCGCGGAGGTGAGGAGCGGGGTCGGGCTGGATGGCGGAGGCGAGGTAGGCGCCTTGTTCAGTGCAGAAATCCCGCGAAGAGGCGAGCTCGGGGGAGACGTCTTGGGCGCGGTCGAGTTTATTGAGTTGGTCGAGGAGCATGGGGACGGATTGCAGGCATTTACAGAGGGCGACGAGGTCGCGTGGACTGGCGCGGTTGACGGCGACGCGTGCGACGATGCGTTCGATATCGCAGATGCCGTCGAGGGACTCGACGACCGCTTTGAGGGCGGGGGTGGATTCGAGGAGGGCGGATATGGCGTTCTGTCGGGCGGTGATGTGCTCGAGGTCGCGCAGGGGGCATCGCAGCCAGCGGCGGAGCAGTCGGCCACCCATGCTGGTGCGTGTGCGGTCGATGGCCCAGAGGAGGGTGCCTTCGGTTCCGCCGCGGCGGGTGGTGCGTTCGATTTCGAGGCTGCGCCAGGAGGACGGATCAATGCTGAGGTAATCCTCGACGATGTGGCGGCGGAGGGGGCGCATGTGGGCCAGGGAGGTTTTCTGGGTTTCTTCGAGATAGCTGAGGATGGCGGCGGTGGCGAAGACGGCGGGGTCATCGTCGGCGAACCCGAAGCCGGCGGCGGTGGCAGCTTGCCACTGTTTGTGAAGCTGCTCCGTGGCATGGTGTTGGGTGAACTGCCAGCCGGGGCGGTTGGTGAGGGCGACGTTGAGCTTGAGGGCTTTGATGGCGTCGGCGATCTGGTGGGGCTGGCCGGAGGGAAGCTCGGGGATGAGGATTTCGGCGGGATGGAGGCGGACGATTTCGTCGAGGACCTGGCCTTGCGAGCCGGTCATGGCGGTGCAGTTGCCGGTGGAGAGCTCGACCCAGGCGAGCGCGGAGCGGAATCCATCGGCGGCGGTGATGTTGAAGGCGACGGCGGCGAGGTAGTTGTCGGATCGGCCATCGAGGAGGGGGTCGTCAGTGAGGGTGCCGGGGGTCATGAGGCGGACGATCTCGCGTTTGATCAGGCCCTTGGCGAGGGCGGGGTCTTCCATCTGCTCGCAGATGGCGACGCGGTAGCCTGCGGTGATCATTCTGCGGAGGTAGGATTCGACGGCATGGAAAGGCACGCCGGCCATGGGGATGGACTCGGCATCATCGAGGCCGCCCCTGGAGCGGGTGGTGAGGGCGACACCGAGGACCTTGGCAGCAAGTCGGGCGTCGTCCCAGAACAGTTCGTAGAAGTCGCCCATGCGGAAGAAGAGGACGTAGTCGGGGTATTGGGCTTTGAACTGCTGGTACTGGCGCATAGCGGGCGTGAGCGCGTTGGGGGGAACGGCGGGCGAGGATGGGACGGAGTTGTCGGGCATCATTCCGGATGGCCACGGTCGGACGGGCGTGTCCGACCTGTGTGACCAAGGTATGGGAGGCCGTCGGTTGGATCAAGAGACTGGGCATTTGGGGCGGAGAGCGCTTATGATGCACGTTCGACGGCCAACGAGGAGTTTCAATGAAGAGAATCGTAAGCGGGTTGCTGATGGTGCTGACGGCAGCATGGGCCGGCGGCTGCGGCATGAAGATGCCGAAGATGGAGATGCCCGAGCTGAAGATGCCGAAGATGCTGCAGGAGGACCCGCCTGAGGTGAAGGTCCAGAAGCGGATCGCCAGCGTGCTGAAGAGCCAGGACGATATCGAGCTGTATCGGGAGGTAGCTGATCTGCTGGAGGTGACGCGGAAGGTGAACTGGGACGGCGGGCGGTTGCTGAAGGAGGTGCTCGATTATTGTTCGAAAGTCGAAGGCGATGAGCAGATGGCGCGGTACCAGCGGCTGCTGGAACTGCTGAAGGCGCCGAAGTCGGCGCTGGTGGATGCGGCGGCCTCGCGGCTGGGCAAGGCGCAGGGCCAAGAGGCGGAGGCGTGCCGGTCGCTGCTGCGATGGGCGTCGCCGCCGGACCCGCGCGGGGCGGCGGATTTCACGCAGTTTTCGCAGTATTTGACGTCCAGGCAGGCGCAGTTGCCGCAGGAGCTGGTGCTATGGATGTACGACCGCGACGCGGCGGCGGCGATGGAGGTGATGATGGGGATCTACGGGACGAGGCTGGCGCCGGCCGACGCGCAGGCGATCGTGATCGCGGCGAGGGTGCTGGATCAGATGGCATGGAAGATACGGGTGGGGCTGGCGAGCGCGGAGGACGATGATGAGATGGCGATGCAGCAACTGGAGACGCTAGCCAAGCTGCCGCAGTGGTGGGCGAGGCTGTACGTGGCGGAGGCGCTGACGAAATATCCGGGGCTGCGGAAGGCGGGGGTTGTTTCGCGGCTGAGCAAGGATGACAACTCGCTGGTGGCGGCAGTGATGGCGCGCCTGAGCGGCAAGTGATAGGAAAGGACCGTCTCATGTGCGTCAATCGCAACGCGCAGAAGCGGCTGGTGGTGGGTATCGGCGAGTTGCTGTGGGATCTGCTGCCCGCCGGGAAGCAGCTCGGCGGGGCGCCGACGAATTTCGCGTACCACGCCAAGGCCATGGGGGCGGACGCGGCGGTGGCCAGTTGCGTGGGCGATGACGCATTGGGGCGGGAGATCCTCTCACGGCTGGATGCGCTGGGTGTGGATCGGCGGCACGTAGCGGTGCATCCGTCGGCTCCGACGGGCACGGTCGAGGTGAGGCTGGACGCGAAGGGCGTGCCGGATTTCATCATCCATCAGAATGTCGCGTGGGATGCGATATCGGGGACGACGGAGCTGATGGAGCTAGCGGGGCGGGCGGATGCGGTGTGTTTCGGCAGCCTGGCACAGAGGGGACAAGCATCGCGGGCGACGATCCGGGAGTTCCTCAGGGCCACGCGGCCCCAGTGTGTGCGCGTGTTCGACATCAATCTCCGGCAGTCGTACTTCAGCCGGGAGATCGTGGACGAGTCGCTGCGCGCGTCGGAGGTGCTGAAGCTGAACGATCAGGAGATGCCGGTGCTGACGGAACTGCTGGGCGGGGCGCTGGCGGGAGCCAAGGGCGAGTCGGAAGTCGTCGAGCAGTTGATGCGCGATTACTCTCTGCGGATGGTGGCACTGACACGAGGAGGAGCGGGCAGCCGCCTATATGTGCCGGGACGGATGTTCGAGCATCCGGGGTATCCGGCCAAGGTGGTGGATACGGTGGGCGCGGGGGATGCGTTCACGGCGGCGCTGACGATGGGGGTATTGCGCGGCGACGAGCCGGCGCGGATCAACGAGACGGCGAATCGGCTGGCGAGTTATGTGTGCACGCAGGCGGGGGCGACGCCGCCTATTCCGGCGGGGCTGATCGGGTAATCATGGCTTGCGGAAGAAGCCGACGGTGGATTGCATGATGCGGTCGCGGAGGACGCGCGGGGCTTGGGCGGTCTGCGATTGCAGGTCTTCGAGGTTGGCCCGGCAGAATCGGCAGCCGAGCTGGTTGATGTGGAAGTCCACATAGTCGTGCCAGGGCTTGTCGAGGGTGTTGAGGAGGTATCCCCCTACCGTGCTGCGTTTGGGGCAGCTCAGGCGCTGCTCCTCCCAGATCTCGGTGAGCAGTGAATCGGCGCAGCCGGGCTCTTCGAGGGCGGAGAGATCCACGTTACGGAGACGCTGGGCGACGCTGGCGCGGAGCTGCTTAAGCCACCGGTGCTTGATGAGCGCGACGTTCTTCTCGTCCATGCCGGCGAGGCGCCCGATGTCCTTGTTGCGGAGCTGGCCATAGAAGAGCATCTCAATGATCTTCAGGTCGCGGAAGTCGGTTTCGTTCTTGAGGACATTGATGAGTTCGGCCAGAGCTTCGGCGAGAGCTTTGCGTTCGATGGTGATGCGTTCATCGCGGCGGGCATAGGCGCTGGCGGTGAGGTCGGGGGCGGCAACGTCGAGTTGGCGGGGTCCGGAGCCATCGTCGTCGGGGGAGTCCTGCATGGCGCAGGCGTTGACTTTTCGCCCGCGCATCCAGTCAATAATGCGGCGGCGAAGGATGACGAAGAGGTAGGTTTCGAGGCTGGCCTCTTCGCGGAAGGCGGGCAGGCCTTTGAGGAACTGGAGGAAGGTTTCCTGGACGAGGTCTTCGGAATCGGCGTGGCCGATGGAGCGGCTGCGGGCAAACGCCAGCAGCCGGCCCTGATAGCGCTCGACGAGCTGGGACCAGGCGTCGGGGGAGCCCTGGCGGATCTGGTCGATGAGATATCGCTCGGCCTGGGTCAGATCATTCATCCATCACCTGCGGCGTTTCACCTCTCGATCACGGTTGCGGGGGCGTCGGTGTGTGAAGGGGACTGCGAGGCCGGGTCGCTTACGGTATTCGGGCCGGGCTGATGCGCCATCCGGATGCATGTGGTGAAGAATAACACCGCGAGGATGCCGAGCAAAGCGAGGGCCAGCGACGTGGTGCGAAGCCGCCAGGTGAAGTAGCCTTTGGTGTAGGCGTTGAGGAACAGATAGAGGGCGTAGATGACAACCAACAGGATGACGACGGAGCCAGCGGTGCGGGCCCAGGTTTCGCGTTGCTCCTGCAGGCCCCAGACGCATTCGCGTGTCAGCCGATCGATATTCTGTTGAGAGATGTCGACGAGGACGGCCTGGCGGTAGAAGGCGCCATAGGGGCGATCGAAGCGCTGAAGGAAGCGGTCCGTGATCAGGCCGCCTCTGGCGAGTTGAGCCTGGATTTTGTTGGCGACCCATCGGGCATTGGAGTCGGACCACAGGCCGGGGATCTGGAGCAGGCGGGCGCGGACGATGTCGAGGATGGCGGCGGTGGCGCTGCCTCTGGCTTCTTCGTCGGCGGCGGCGACGGTCGGGCAGGGGCCTTTGGGGCGGGCGACGAGCCATCGTTGGTTGGGGCGTTGGTTGGCGAACTCGGCGAAGCTGTCGGCCCATGGCTTATCGACGAAAGAGACGGACGCGACGGTGTTCGGCGCGGTCGCCAGCGTGAGTGTGAGACTCCCGCTGGTCGGGGCGTCGGCTGGTGCGGTGCGGTTTCTGGGGGTGTCCATCTTGAGCGCCACCCGCAGTTCACTGGGCCGTGTGCTGGGCGTCCTCGACGGGTTGGCGGGTTCATCGAGGACGCATTGGGTCTGTGGGAACACGAACTGGACGGACGCGCGGATCTCCTGGCAGGCGGCCGGGGGGACCGAAGGCTGGGCGACGATGCGGATGGCTTCGGGGGGCTCGCTGAGCGAGAGCGACAGTTCCTGGGCCCACTTGAGGCCGAGGCGTTTGGCGGCGGCTCGCGCGGAGGGATAGACGTCTGCTTCAAAGCTGTCCTGTTCCCACTGGCGGGACAGGGCGGCGTCGGGGGACAGGGCGGGGCCTGGAGGAGTCTGTGTGGGATCTGCCCAGGCCAAGAGCGACCCAGCCAGCAGCATGACCGTGATGGGAAGGATCGTTTTCACGTTTTACACTCCTCAGGGTTGGGCATGGGACCGGCGATGGACGGGGGCGCCCCACTTGGGCGTGTACAGCAGAGTAATAATGCCCAGCAGTGCGAACACGCCCGCGGGAATGAGGGGGAGCCTGTTGGCTTGTCTGAGAAAGACCTCCAGGGCAGCGGGGAAGGTCTGCCCGGCAGCGGCGGCCCAGTGGCCGGCCAAGGCCTTTTCCAGAAAGCCCAGACAAATGATCAGGTCGATGATGGCGAGGGGAACGCGGATCATGTGCCACAGGTTGGAGGATCGCCGGGAGATCATGAGAAACACGGCGGCGAAGAAGAAGGCGTTGCCGGCCAAGCACATCAACAGTGTCCGGCTGAATTCCACCCAGTTCTGGATTCCGAGTTCTGCGGCCCCGCGCGCCACCTCATTCCGCAGGCTCGGGTCAGGCAGGCCGATGGCGACCATGGCGGGGATGTCAGCGGCATGGGCCAGGCCCAGAACCATTCCCGTCAGGAGCAGCAGGCCGCCGATCAGGCACAGAAGGCCCGAGCCGGCGCGGAGGGCGATCGATCGCGTGTCCGAGGGGAGGCCAGCGGGAGAGGCCAGGTGGGAGCTTGCCGGGGCGGGGGGAAACTCCTGAGGGCGGGAACCATCCTGTGGGGGCGGGAAGGGCATGGGCGACGCGAACGCCGGGGACATGCGGCGAGGCGAGCTGCCGAAGCGGGCGAAGACGAGAATCAGGAACAGCATGGCAGGGAACACGATGAAGAAGATCGCGATCAACGTTTCGTCATCACCGAGGCGCACGTTGCCGAGCATGAGCGCGGAGACCAGGATGGTCTCGAGGCACGTGAACATCAGCAGGGGCTTGACGAGGTATTGCCACCAACTATGGAAGGTTCTCTGGGAGGCCTTCGCCAAGCACAGGCCGCCGAGAACCATGCAGCCGATGCCGGAGGCGATCATGGCGACGAGATCTTCGTCACGCACGTTGGTGATGCCGGCGCCAATGACCAGCATGAGGCCGAGCGACAGCAGGAGGGGCAGGCCGATGAGCCAGAGGATGCGTGCCCAGTGCGGCACTTCGGTGGCGCGGGTGAAGGAAGCCGGCAGAGGCATGACCGCGGCGGGCGAGAACGCGGCGAGCGTCTGGGGCTGATGAGGGGGGGCGGGAGGTCGCGGAGGGAAACCGGGGGTGGCGTCGGCGGCGCGATCGCCCGGTTCGGGCTGCGCCTTGCGGCGACGGGCGGCGAAGGGGGCCCATGGCGCCAGGACCTGCACGACGAGAGATGTGCCCGCGAGCACCGCTATGGCCAATTCCTTGCTGCCACCGCTGAGTAAGGAGACGATGAAGCCGAACAGGCCGGCTTTGAAGGCGTGGCCGAACGAGATGCGCTCAGGTCGTTCCGGGACGACGCATCGCATCCAGTCCATGAGGAGCAGAGGCACGAGGATGGCGACGGCGGTCCCCCCCAGCAGATTCGCCGGAACGTGTGCGGAGGCGTAGATCGGCATGCAGAGGAGCATCATGAAGACCGTCGCCAGGCCGCCCAAGGCCAGGTGCTGCATGGCGGTGGATTCGTGGGCGAGCTGGGGCATGAGGCGGCGCTGGGCCAGGCGTATGCCCAGTGCAGCGCCGCCGATGGCCAGCGCGACGAGGCCGGCAGCCATGGCGGGATCGTCCACCCCATGGGGTTGCAGGATGGCCATGACACCGGCGATCACGGCTATGACGCAGAGCGCGAGGACCTTTCGCTGTTTCCTGGGCATTGGATCGTGGGTGGGGTCGGCGAAGTCTGGTCGCGGGGCGGATTGCGGGTCGGCTTCGCCGGGTGCGCCGGCAGCCGGGGGTGTGCGCTGGCCCAGGCTGCCCATGCGCCGGCCCAGATCGTCACCCCACTGGCCCATGCGCTGGCCGAACTCGCTCATACGCTGGCCAAAGCGGTCGGCCCAGGCGCCCACCTGCTGGCCGATGTCCCTCGGAGGGGGCGTTTGGCCTGACAAGGGAGGGGGGGTGGCGCTGCCTCCGCCGACGGCGACGCGTTCGGCGACACGCTGCGCGATCATGCTGAGGCTGTCCGGCGAGAAGCACGAAACGCTCTGCTGGACGTGCTCGGCGCCGAAGACGGCTTCGACGATCTCCTGCACGCTCTGATAGCGTTGCTGCGGGTCACGGGCCATGGCCTTCTTGATGACCGAGGCGAAAGGCTCTTCGATGTTGGAGACATCGGGCTCGGCGGTCATGTGTTTCATGAGGATTTCGCCGGCGCTGCCGCCCAGGTACGGCACCTGCCCGGTGAGCATTTCGTAAAGCATGACACCGAGGGCGTAGATATCGATGGAGCGGTCGTACTTTCCGACGCCGATCTCCGGGGCCATGTAGTGCACCGTGCCGACGGTGACGGTCTGGCCGGAGTGCTGGCTGGCGGCCATGGCCTTGCTGAGGCCGTAGTCGCCGATCTTCACGTAGCCGTTTTCATAGAAGATGTTTCCGGGCTTGAGGTCGCGGTGGACGATGCCGCACTCGTGGAGGTAGGTCAGGCCCTTGACGATCTCGCGAAGGAAGAAGGCGGTCTTCTGCATGCCCAGGCCGGATGGGGATTCGTCCAGGAGCTGTCGGAGCGACGGCCCGGAGACGAATTCCATGATGACAAAGGGGGTGCCTTCGTCGTTGTGCTTGACGTCGAAGATGGTGACGAGGTGGGGGCTCTTGAGGTTCATGCACTGGCTGACGCCGCGCAGCTCGATCTGCTCGTAGCCCTGGACGACCTTGAGGGCGACTTCGCGGCCGGAGTCGGAGATGGCGTAGTAGACCTCGCCGAATCCGCCTCGGCCGGCGGCACGCTGAATGGTGTAGCCTTCGAGGGGTTTGTCACCATATTTGTATCTGAATCCCCGCATCGCTAACGCTCCTGCGACACGACGCACTTGTAGGGTTACTACCCGAGAGTAACAACGAACGTCACGGAACCAATGCCGATATGGCTGCCAATCGGTATGGCGGCGGCCTTGTCAGCGGGCCGGCCGTCAATCGTCACTTCATCTTTGGTGCGACAGAAGAGCTTTCCGTCGCGGACATACAGCATAGCCGGTTCGGCCAGTTCGTCAGCGCGGATGTGACTGCCTGGGCCGGGGCCGAGGATCAACTCGCGGTCGAGGAGGATGACCTGGCGGACGTCTCCGCGCGGCATGCGCGCGCTGTGCAGATCGAGGAGAGCGGTGGTGCTGGCGGGCGAGGGGAGGCGGAAGGTCAGGCGGCAGCGTGGCGAGAGCAAGATGCGCTGGCCGCTGGTCAGCAGCTTGCCGCGCTGCTGCGGGTGATTGGCTGAAGAGAGGAAGTAGTCCTCTTCGATGCGATGGATGCAGACTGGGGGGACACTGGATTCGGCAAGGAGGCCCAGGTCGGGGGCTGGAGACGAGCTGAGCGGCCCGATGGTGATCCGCGGCTGGCGAAGGACGAGGAAGCTGCCCACGCCGTCAACCTGGATCATGAGCTTAGGCGAGACGTTCCCGTCCGCTGAAGGAAGTCGCGCCGGCGCTATCGCTGGCGCGGCCGCCTGGCGATGCGGGATCTCGTCTGTTTCGGGAGGAACGGTTGGTTGGGCCGTGCGGTCGTCAAGCAGGCCCAGAGGTGAGCATCGCAACTGGTCGGTGGCCTGGCTGGCCTGCTCGAGGCTTTTCAATGCTGAGGTGATCCAGGCGGCGGAGGGCAGCAGGGCGGCGAGGCGGCGCAGGACCTGCTCGGCCTGTCGAGGCTGGCCGGCCTGGAGCGCGCTCCAGGCTCGGCGGCACTGGTCGAGCAATCGCTGCACGCGTTCGGCGTCGACGGTATTCTCGGGCAGCCGTGAGAGGCGCTTGAGCAGGGAAGTTGCCAGATCGAGGCGGCCCGACTCGATGGTCTCCTGGGCGCGCTGCGCGACGAGGCGGGCCGTCCGGGCGGTGATGTCGCGCAGGCGGGAATCGGACACGCTGTTGCTGCCGGCGCGGGCAAGCTCATCGATCGCCGCTTCCCAGTCATCGCGATCCAGCGCCGCGGCGGCTTTGTCAGCGATCGCCTCGGCGGCGGTGCGACGGGCGGCCAGGTCCTGCAGCAGAGCCGCCGCCTGGCCTGCGCCGTCGTGCACGCCATTCAGAATGCGCTGGCCGACGGAGAGCTGGCCCTGCTGGATCTGCCGCTGGGCGGCGGCGATGACCTGGGCGTGCTGCTGCTCGGTCTGTCTCTTGTCCAGCAGTGCCGCGGCGACGGCGGCTCGGAGGTCGGCGACCTCGGGCACGTGGCCAGCCAGACGCACCGCCTTTTCGCAGTCGGCTCCGGCGAAGGCGACTTGACCGCTGGCCAGAAACGTCCGCCCTCGTGCGGCCAGAGCCCTTGCCACTCGGCCGGCCAGGTCCTGGCCCTTTCGGTGCTCCCGCAGATCCGCGGCTCCCGCCAATTCGCAGGCTTCGTCGAGCCGGCCGTCGGCCAGGGCACATTCAGCTTGTTTGATTCGCAGGATCAACACGGTAGTCGCTCCGACAGAGACTATAGCTTCACGCCACGTTCCGGCTACCAACGCCGCCTGCCCGCGGCCGCTCGGACCCATCACCTTTGACCAGACGCATCTGACACCCGTCGGACTTGCCGCTAAGAGAGTAACTCAGAAACAGCTCCAAATCCCGCAACATGCGTGTCCGCAGCTCGTCCAACCCGGCGTCGAAGGGTCGGCGTATATCGTCCACGACGACGGGTGTGATGGTTCGGTAGGACGTCATGATACACCTTCTCATACAGGGGTGACTGGCGGATGATGGCGGCGACGGGATACCGTCAATCGTTCCGGCAGTTGGCCTGGCTGACGGCCCTGCTCTCTTCCACCGCCGCGGGGGTCGAGTGCTCAGCCTGGGCATCCCGCTTGGGCGTGCTGAAGTGCTCGTCGACAGCCATCATCAGATCCTTCTCGTTGACCGCATCGACGGGAATGGACTCGGTAAAGCGAGCCTCGTGGGCCAGAACGCGCTCAGCAATGTCGAGCTGCTTCTTGACCTGTGCGATCACCTTCTCGGTCTGGGCGATCTTGCTGGTGTCGATGGCGAGGTTGGAGCCGACGGAGGCAGCCTGAACCAGGCGGTATTGGCCTTCGAGCGCCTCGATCTTGTTCTCGAGCAGCGACTTCTGCGTCCGGGTGCGTTCGATGGCCTGCACGCCGGCAACCAACGCCTTCTCGCGGTTCTCCAGGAGGCGGGTTTTGCCGATCAGGATCACCTCGGCTTCCCTGAAATGGTCGAACTTGCGGGCCAGATCCTCCTTGAGCTGGTCACGTGTGTAGTTCAGCCCGCCGAAGGTGAAGCTCACCTGCGAGGTGGCCAGGCAGTTCCGCAGCTTCTGCACGCGTATCTGCTCTTCAGACAAGGCTTTCTGGCTCTGAACAACGTCAGCCTTGAGGTTGGCAATCTCCACTTCCTGTTGCGCGATCAGGCGGACGTTGGCCTGCATCTCGGGGATGATGTCATCCAGGAGATCCCTGGCCCGGGCGAGTTCGAAATCGATCGGCACCGAGTCCTTAACCGCTGTACGCACTGACTTTGCGGAACACCTGACGTAGCTGACCAGGTCTTTCCCGAAGATGAACCCGCCAGCCAGCGCCAGCCCAATCCCTCCGACCACAATCCATTTAATCGTTTTGAAGATCATGACGACTCTCCGGTTGAACGCCTGCAAACCACGTGGTCGACCACCGGCCACAAGGGGGCTGTCGAAGGAGAGCGTCACTTATTGCAGTTCAGGGTTTCCTTCAGGCCGCGGCACTGTTCAGGCCGGGCGGATTCCGGGCGGGCCTCTGCTTGCCGGCCACTTGTTCCGTGTTGAGCAGACATGCAAACTCTGCTCCGATAGACCACTGCCCTTTGCCGGCGCTTTCGCAGCGCATGAGGGTGTAGAGCAGCGAGACGGGCTTGCCGTTTTTCTGGGGCAGTTGGATGATGAACTGCCGGCCCCTGGGCATCTTCTTAGCGCAACTCAGGCCCATGCCGCGAGCTGAGACGTCGCGGAGGCACGCGGGTAGTGGCGGGTCGATGATGCCGGCCGAACAGGGCATGATTGATACCGTGTTTTCGCGCTTGATCCGAGTCGCTCTGCGTCTGTCGCTGGGGCTTTCTTCGGCCAATGCGGCAAGAGTCATCCCCAACAGTGCTTCGGTGGCCTTTTTAAGGATGCTTTCGTACGAAGCGGCGTCGTCCAGGCGCACGTCGAAGAGCGGCGCCAGTTCCAGTGTTCTGCGTCCGATATTGCAGAGCACGGCATCGCCTTCAATTTCGCTGAGCGCGTGCCGCTCGACGCAGAAGCGACGCACCTGGGCGATGGACATGGCGGGGTTGGCGTCGACGAAGATGTCGGCGCAGCGGCCTGCGAGCGATGCCATTTCCGCCATGGTGCGCTCCATGCCCTCCTCCAGCGTTTCCGGCTGATGGTGGTAGGCCATCGGAACACTCAACAGACTGGGCAGGTTCCAGTGTTCGGCCAGGATCTGGGAGGCCTGGGCGTGTGTCAGCCCGAGGGTTCTGAGTTCAACATCACCCAATTCCGAATGGTTGGCGGCCTGGCTGCAGATAGCGCCGTACTCGTCGCCGACGACGTCGTCGAGCACAAGCATGCCCAGGTCCATGAGCATGCCGACGAGGAAACAGATTTCGTGCTGCCCCCGGTGCAGCTTCTGGGCCAGGATCCCCCCGGCGGTCGCGGCGTAGATGCTGCGCTTCCAATAATCCACATAACGAAAGGCTTTGGGCTTCCGGTCGGCCAGATTCCGGGCGATGCTGAAGCCCAGCACGAGCGTGCGCAGCGCCTCCAGGCCGAGGTATCCCGCGGCATGGCGGATGCTGGTGATGCGCTGGCTGTGCCCGTAGAAGCTGGAATTGACGGTGCGGAGAACCTTGCCCGAGAGGGCGGGGTCGCTGGAGATCGCCCTGGCGACCTCGTTGATGTCGGCGGTGTCGGAACTGGTGAGCCTGACCACCTCGATGGCAACCGCGGGCAACGAAGGCAAGGAAGGGCAATCACGGATGCGGCTGATGAGATCTTGGCTCACGTACACCTCTTGGCGAGCCAGGTACTGCTGGTTCTGGATCTC
>Ga0315278_10001147_pt1 | contig 22964 bp, 17 predicted proteins | sample YL17G06_0_MG_FD_203880 | JGI IMG/M metagenome (GOLD analysis project Ga0315278, IMG submission 203880) | Sediment microbial communities from Yellowstone Lake, YNP, Wyoming, USA - YL17G06_0 | ecosystem: Environmental > Aquatic > Freshwater > Lake > Sediment | place: USA: Wyoming | collected... | reverse complement strand
GGCGCCGCCGATTCCGAAGAAGCCGCCACAGACGCCAACGGTGAAGCCGATCAACAGGAGGATCAGCACGTTGAACTGGATGCCGGCGATCGGCAAGTAGATGTTGAACATGTCCATGAGAGATGCCTCCCCGCTCACCGATCTACTCGTGGTGCTCGAGCTTGCCGAGGTCGATGCCGAGCCGGCCGACGAGTCGGTCTACGCCGAACCCGAGGATGAGCCCCATGCCGACCATGGTCGTGACGACCACGGCGCTGTAGAGCCAGAGGTTCGTGTTGTAGATGTCCGCCAGCCACTTGCTGAGTCCCGGCTGCAGACCCCGCGTGTCGGCGACATTGACCAGCTTCTTCGCCGGCTTGCCGCCTACCGCCAGCGCGTCGCTCGCAGCCAGGGAGTACGCGAGCACCCCCAGGCCCAGGGCGGCTCTCCGCCAGCGCCCGATCGCCCCACCGGTTCCCGATCCGCTCATCCCTCACCTCCTCCGGTCGCCTCGGGGCCATGACCGCCCCGCGCGTTTTCGACTACGGCGATGATCGCCGTGGACAACGTCTCGATGTCTGCGGGTTTCTGCAGGAAGTCCTCGGCCCCGATCTGCATGCCTTCGATGCCGGTCCTCACGGTACCGTGCCCGGTCAGGACGATGATGCGAACCTGCGGCGCCACGCGGCGCACCTCGCGCAGCGTCGCGAGACCATCCATGCCCGGCATCTTGAGATCGAGCAGCACGACGTCGAACTGCCCTTCTTCCACGCTGCGGACCGCATCGGCCCCCGAGAAAGCCGCCGCCGCCGAGAAGCCACGGCGCTGCAGTCGGGTGGCGAGTGCGGTCGCGAAATCGACCTCGTCGTCGACGACCAGCACGCGGATCGGCGTGGAGCCGGCCTCGGGCCTCGTCAAACGGCCTCCTCCCTGCGGCGCCCGATCCCCCCCGGGTGGCGCCCAGCCGTGCTCCACCCCCTGCTAAACACGGGGATCGAACGGACGCACCGACAGATCCACGCCGCTGACCCCGTCCACCGCCGCCACGATGCCGCGCAGCTCCTTCTCCAGGCGATCGCTGGTGCTCGCCAATCGCGCCGCCTGCGGGACGTCGCCGAAGACCGTGACCGTGCCTCGCTCGGCCTTGACGGTCAGGTCGAGCCCGCGCGACGCGGCGTGGGTGGCGAGCGAGAGCTTCACCCGGGACGCGAGAGCGAAGTCGGCGAGCTTCGCCTTGGTGTCGTCGCCGACCTGGAATTCCGCCTGGCACGCCGTGGCGACGACGACGTTGCAGGCGCTGCGAATCGACATCGACTCCAGGCTGAGCACGAGGTCGTAGAGACCCGGTTCGCGGAGATCGACACCGTACAGGAAGCGCCCCCAGCGGACGCGCTCCTCGTCGACTTTCTGGATGTAGGCGTGGGCGGCATCAGGTTTGAGGTGCTGGCGCTCCATCACCGCTCGCAGGCGCATCGACAGTGGAGCGATGAGACGGACGCGCAACACGGCCGGAATACCGCGCAAGAGCAGGTGGCCCGCGTGCCCGTGATAGACCACGCTGCCGCTCGCAACCAGATCGGCGAGCGCCGCCTGGACTCCAGCCACGTAGAGGTTGCGCTCGGACGTAAACCTGTCCCAAAGGCCGGGGCTCTTCTCGAGAGTCTGGCTGAGCTGCTCCGCCGACACACCGATCTTGCCCGCCGCCGAAACCAGAATCTCGCGCCCAATACACGGCACCCCGAGCGCCGACGCGACGCACTCTGCAAGTGCTTGCCCACCACTCACCGACCCGCGGGAGATGGTAATAATCGACATCGTCCAGCCTTTCACATGCCCGTGACAACTCTAGCGGTTTTTGCAGGAACGTCAAGGAAGGAACGCGCCGGCCATCGAGCCTGCTCGGCCGCCGTCCCGGGCCGCAAACGCCGCACGGGTTGCCGTCGTACACGGGCACACGGCGCCCGCGGCGCGCCGACACATCGCGGTCCGAGCCGAGCGAGCGCCGACGGAGTGTTCTAAACTACATGGTCTGAGGTGGGTATGCCGGTCACGGTCGTCGACAAGGTCATCGAGATCTTCCTGGGTTCAAAGCACGAGCGGGAGACGAAACGGCTGGCGCCGCGCGTTGCCGCCATCAACGCTCTCGAGCCGCAGGTGGCTGCGCTTTCCGACGACGAGCTGCGCTCCCGGATCGCTGCCATCCGCGGCGAGATCCGCGGCGCCTCCGCCGAGCTGCCGTCCGAGTACGTCGAGCGGCGCACGCTCGTCCAGAGTGTTCTCGACGACCACCTCGATGAGGTTTTCGCGATCGTCCGCGAGGCGGGCAAGCGGGCGCTCGGGATGCGCCACTTCGACGTCCAGCTCATCGGCGGCATGGTGCTGCACGACGGCAAGATCTCCGAGATGAAGACCGGCGAGGGCAAGACCCTCGTCGCCACGCTGCCGCTGGTGCTCAACGCGCTGACCGGCCGAGGCTGCCACCTGGTCACCGTCAACGACTACCTGGCCAAGCGCGACGCCGAGTGGATGGGAAAGCTCTACACGTTTCTCGGCCTCACGGTCGGCTGCATCCAGAACCAGATGGGCGACGCCGAGCGGCGCGCGGCGTACGAGTCCGACATCACCTATGGCACCAACAACGAGTTCGGCTTCGACTACCTGCGCGACAACATGAAGTTCGACGTCGCCAACATGGTCCAGAAGAGCCACATCTTCGCGATCGTCGACGAGGTCGACTCGATCCTCGTCGACGAGGCGCGCACGCCTCTGATCATCTCCGGCCCCTCGGAGGTCTCCGTCGGGCTGTACTACGAGGTCGACCACATCATCCCCAAGCTCACGAAGGGCGAGGAGATACGCGACAAGTACGGCAACAAGTCGACCACCGGCGACTTCATCGTCGACGAGAAGGCGCACGCCGCCGCGCTCACCGAGGAGGGCATCGCCAAGGCCGAGAAGCTGCTCTCCTGCCCCAATCTCTACGAGCCGTCCAACATCGAGACGCTGCACGCGGTGCAGCAGGCGCTGCGCGCCCGCTCGCTCTACCAGCTCGACCGCGACTACATCGTCAAGGACGGTCAGGTGATCATCGTCGACGAGTTCACCGGCCGCCTGATGCCCGGGCGCCGCTGGTCCGACGGCCTGCACCAGGCGGTCGAGGCCAAGGAGGGCGTGAAGATCGAGGCGGAGAACCAGACGCTGGCCACGATCACGCTGCAGAACTACTTCCGCATGTACGAGAAGCTCGCCGGCATGACGGGCACCGCCGAGACCGAAGCCGACGAGTTCGCCCACATCTACGGCCTCGACGTCGTCGTCGTCCCCACCAACAGCACGATGGTGCGCGAGGACCACCCCGACGTCATCTACCGCACCGAGAAGGAGAAGTGGAAGGCGGTCGTCGAGGAGATCGGCGAGCTGCGCGACAAGGGCCAGCCGGTCCTCGTCGGCACGGTCTCGATCGAAAAGTCCGAGAAGCTGTCGGAGCTGCTCAAGCGGCGCGGCGTGCCGCACGTGGTGCTCAACGCCAAGTACCACGAGCGCGAGGCATCGATCGTCGCACAGGCCGGCCGCCACGGCGCCGTTACCATCGCCACCAACATGGCGGGCCGCGGCACCGACATCATCCTCGGCGGCAACCCCGACGGGCTCGCCCGCACCGAGGTCGACCCCGCGCAGGACCCGGAAGGCCACGCCAAGGCGCTCGAGAAGTACCGCGGCAAGCTGGCCGAGGAGCGCGCCAAGGTACTCGACGCCGGCGGGCTCTACATCCTCGGCACCGAGCGCCACGAGGCGCGGCGCATCGACAACCAGCTCCGCGGCCGCTCGGGCCGCCAGGGCGACCCCGGCACCTCGCGCTTCATCCTCTCTCTCGAGGACGACCTCATGCGTATCTTCGCCTCCGACCGCCTGCGGGCGGTGATGCTCCGGCTCGGCATGGAGGAGGACGTTCCGATCGAGTCGCGGATGGTCTCCCGCTCGATCGAGCGGGCGCAGAAGCAGGTGGAAGGGCGCAACTTCGAGATCCGCAAGCACCTTCTCCAGTACGACGACGTGATGAACAAGCAGCGCGAGTCGATCTACCGGCTGCGCCGCAACATCCTCGACGGCAGCGAGGGCCGCGACTGGGTGCTGCGCGCCGCCCGCGAGATCGTCGGCTCGGCGATCGCCACCCATTGCCCCGAGGACAAGCACCCCGGCGACTGGGACCGCGGCGCCCTCGAGAGCGAGATCAAGGAGATGTTCGGCATCTCGCTCACGGCGGCCGACATCGTCTGGGACAAGGTCAACCGACCGCAGCTCGAGGAGGCGCTCGCGGCCGCCGTCGAGGCGCGCTACGAGCAGCGCTCGCAGACGCTCGGCGAGGAGCAGTTCCGCCAGCTCCAGCGCTACATCCTGCTCTCGGTGCTCGACGCCCAGTGGAAGGACCACCTGCTGGTGCTCGACCACCTCAAGGAGGGCATCGGGATGCGCGCCTACGGCCAGCGCGACCCGTTGGTCGAGTACAAGCGCGAGTCGTTCGACCTGTTCCAGGAGATGATGGAGCGCATCGAGGACCAGGTGGTGCAGTACCTCTACCGGGTCGAGCTGGTGCAGCAGACGCCCGAGCGGCGCCGGCCCGCGCAGCGCGCCACGGCGGTCAAGGCCGAGGCGTCGGGGCTTGCCGGCGGGGAACGGCCGGAAGCGAAGCACTCCCCCACCTCCGGCCCGCCCACCACGGTGCGCCGCAGCACCCCCAAGGTCGGCCGCAACGACCCGTGCCCCTGCGGCTCCGGTAAGAAGTACAAGAAGTGCCACGGCGCCATCGCGGGCGCCGGGGCGTAGGCGCTGCCGCCGGCTACGTACCAAGAATCCCGTCTGCGTAGCTCGGTTGGAACAACCTTGCGCTCACTGAGTAGGAGGCGTGCAGACGATGTTCAGCGTTTCCGTCGCGGACGCCTCGTCGATCTGGTGGGTATAAAGGTACAGCTTCCTCGAATAGGTGTATGGGCACGGGGCCGGAGCTGTTTCGACCTCCAGTCCCCAGGGTTGCGTGTCCGGATCTCCGGGGCGGCTTTCACAGGAGGAAGAAGAGGGGCATGACCAACCCGAATAGAAGTAATCACGGTAGGTTAGGGTGGGTCCGGCCCCTGGGTAGAACAAGGACGCGCCCGGGACCCCGGTGACACTTCCCTTGACCAAGATCGTGTAGCTCGCACAGTGGTTCGGGTCCTGAGAGAGCCTAGGCCCAGCGGTGCACGCTGCAGACGCGACAGTGATCCTCGGCAGGATCTTGGCAGCGCGAATCGAGAAGTGGGCACCCGAGACGGTGTCGGGGTTCACGACTGCGATCTCTGTCGACGGCGCTTGTGCGTTACTCGGATAGAAGTAGGTGATCGTGTCGTGGATTGGGTTCTCTTGGCCTCCGTGCATGTGCAGGCTCGCGACCTGATAGTCGCTGGCCATGACCCATAGCCCATTGTCTTTCGGCCGCGGAGAGACTTGAACGTACAGCAGCTTGCCGTCAAGGTTGTTCGCCTGGTCGATCAAGAACGGCACGGCGCTGGCCGGAGGTGCCACTATGTCGCCGTAGCCAACTGAGCAGTCGGGCGACGACGTGCACGTGTCAGGCCGCCACGGAGGACGGGTCGGCGGCGCAAACGAGAAGCTCAACTTCTCGCCATCATCGAGCATGGAGATGGCCTGCAACTTCGTTGTCGCCCATGTGTAGTAGGTCAGCGCGGCGGCGAGGTACTTGTTGCTGTCACCAAACCTCTGATCGTAGAGACACGTCCACTGGGGTGACTCGTGGAGGGCCTTGAAGTCCGCCACGCCCGTAAGAGAGGGAGCGGTCCGATCGGACACGTCGTTGATGACGTCTGCGATAGAGAAACCAGGGCAGTGCGAGCTGATCATCTTCCAGAACGCGAAGTAGTCGTATCCAGACGAATACTTGCTTCCAAGGCCATCCTCCAGGATCGGCCGGAGAGGGAGAGTGAACACCATCCTGTAGCTGTTGATGTCGTCGAACACCTCATCCTCGAACCACGTCGCGGTGCCTTCGACAATCCAGTTGGTTTCCTTGTGCTCGACGAACGGCGTGAGGTTGATGGAATCCTTCTTCATCGTTCGCGACTGGGCATGGTGAAAGTACTCGTGAGCTGCGACGACTTCCATGTCCGCACGGAAGGTGGCGTCCTGACGCGCAAGGTGGAGAACGTCGAAGAACTCCCCCGTGTCTGAGAACGTGCATCCCGCCATTCCGTAGCACCTGCTTCCTCTTGGGAAGTCCTCGACTATGACATCGATCCTCGGGTCAGAGCTCATGCCCATGGCGCTGAATCTCGCGTTCGCCAGCGCGAGCCAACCGAGGAGATCCTCAATGGCGGGCCTCGGGTAGCCCCACGCGTTGGTGCGAAAACCACGGACGGTGACCACGATCGGGCTCGGGTTCAGGTCTGTGCCAGTCAGTGTGCAGATCTGGGTGTCGACGGCGCTGTACCCTCCTTCTTGTGGTTGTGGAACACACACGACTGGGGCGTTAAGGGCTCTGGACCTGGCGACACGAGGCTGCAGGCTGGAGCTGTCCGCGGCATGGGCAATCACTTCCGCCGCTCCAACGTCGTACCCGACGAAGCTCAAGCCGCCAACGCGGTCGACGAGAACCGTCGCGGCCCCTGGCAGCAGGACTTTCAGTCCATAGGAGGAGGACGCCCACTCGCGGTCGCTGCCTCCTGTCTCGTCGACCAGGGCCTCCCGAGCTCGCGCCCAAACATAGAATCGCACCGCCTCGGGGCTGACCCCGGCCGGCAGGCCGGTGGTCGGCATCGTCACCGTGATGTGGTCTCCCGGAACCTGGACGGGGGACACTCGGAAGAAGTCCGAGATCCTGCCGATGTTGTTCGGCACGGGCGGGGCGTCGGGCGAATCCACCGTGGTCACCGTCACACCGGCCGGCACGGTCGATGGAAAGGTGAACCTGAGGTCTTTCAAGGACCCCACTTGTGTGACCGTTACTGCTGTGTCCGACACGGACGTCGTGAGCGATCGTGTCGCCGCGACCTGCACGGTGAAGGTGACGCCGGCATTGAGCGCGCCGTCGGTCGCTGAGACCTCAATCGAGGCCTGCTGGCCCTCCATCATGAGGGGCGGGGTCCAGGTCAAGACCCCTGTGCTCGCGTCGATCGTCATGCCGTCGGGACCCTGGACGAGGCTATAGGTGACCACACCGCTACCGGTGTAGGCCGTCCCTACATGAAGCGCGGAGGGAATCATCGACAGCAAGGGCGCTTCCAGTACGGGCGGGGTGATTTTGAGGGCAAGTCGCGTGAGGTGACGAGCTACAGGATGGCTGGTCCCAGTGCTAGTCGCCGAAACCCCGCCGAGAGGATCAGGCGCGTCGTGTGCGGCGGTTGGACGCGAGGGCATCGTCAAGAGAGCACAGACGAAGGCTATGCCGATCCCTGTCCGCAAGGAAAGAGACACCGGGAGAGTCATCTTCTCATCTTCTCACCTTCTCTCTGCTCCGACCGATCGTCTCACCGGCCCAACGCTGCGTCAACTGCGCCGGGCGCTTGCGCAGACGATTGACTCGAGTTGACGGCAAGAGGCGAATATCAGATAATCTGACTATGCGAGTAACTGCTTCCTCCGACACCACGAGGATCGGGAGGCGTGGGACCGTCGTCATCCCGGCGCGAATGCGTCGCCGGTACGGGCTCGAGGAGGGCGCGCTCGTCATCGTCGAGGAGAAGCCCGAAGGGCTCATGCTGCGCCCGGCGACCGCCTATCCGATGGAGATCTACACGCCAGCGCGGATCGCGGAGTTCCTGCTCAACAACGCCGTGGACGAGGATGACTACCGCCGCGCGGTCGACGAGGTCCGCCGCCTCGGTGTCGACCCGGACACGGTGCCGCACCAGCAGCCTTGAGCCGGGATCGGGTCTTCCTCGACGCCAACGTGCTGTTCTCGGCGGCTTACCGCGCCGACGCGGGCCTGTCGCGCCTGTTCCGGCTGCGGCGATGCACTCTCGTCACCTCCGACTACGCGGTCGAGGAGGCGGTGCGGAACCTCCCCGACCCGGCGCAACGCGCCCGGCTCGACGTGCTGCTCGAACGCGTCACGCTGGTTTGCGGCACCTTCGACAACGTTCCACTGCCCACTGGCGTCGCCTTGCCGGACGATGACCTCCCCATCCTGCGGGCTGCTATGGCGGCGCGCTGCACTCACCTGGCGACGGGGAACCTGCGCCACTTCGGCAGGCATCTCGGGACGAGGGTCGGAGGTGTGCTGATCGTGCGGCCGGCCACCTACCTCGCGGCGCGCCGCGCGTGAGCTCATGCGCCGCACTTACCGTTCACGGGGAGCACCTCAGATGAGTGAAGAAGAAACTCCGGCCACAGGCGTCACCGGGCCTTCTCGGAGACCGGTTACCCGAGTCGCCGCCACCTGCGCCGCGGCGCTGCTCGCCGTGATGCTCGCGCTGGCCGTGGCGGGGTGGCTGGCGCTGCGGGCGAGCCTGCCGGTGCTCGACGGCGAGCTGCACCTTGCCGGCCTCGCCGCCCCCGTGACGGTGACGCGCGACGCGCTCGGGGTGCCGACCATCCGAGGCGGCTCGCGCGCCGACGTCGCCCGCGCTACCGGCTTCCTGCACGCGCAGGAGCGTTTCTTCCAGATGGACCTGCTGCGCCGCAGCGCGGCCGGCGAGCTCGCGGAGCTGCTCGGCCGCCCAGCGTTGAAGTGGGACCGCGGCATCCGCATTCACCGCTTCCGCGACGTCGCGCGGCGCACGGTCGCGCTGCTCGAGCCCGGCGAGCGCGGCCTCCTGCGCGCCTACTCCGAAGGCGTCAACGCCGGCCTGGCGGCGCTCGGCGCCCGGCCGTTCGAGTACCTGCTGCTGCGCGCGGCGCCGGCGCCGTGGCGCGAGGAGGACTCGTTTCTCGTCGTGCTGGCGATGTTCATCGACCTGCAGGACCCGGAGGACCGGCGGGAGTCCGACCTCGGCGTGCTGCGCGACGTGATGCCGGGCAGCGTGTTCGACCTGCTGGCGCCGATCGGCACGAGCTGGGACGCTCCGCTCGTCGGCGAGGCGCCGACGCCGCCGCCGCTCCCGGGGCCCGAGACGCTCGACCTGCGGAAGAGCGCGACCGCGCTTCCAGCGCCCAGCGCCGCGCTGGCCGTCGCGGAGCGCGTGGCCGCAGGCAGCAACAACTGGGCGCTGGCGGGCTCGCGCACCACGCACGGGGGCGCGATCGTCGCCGACGACATGCACCTCTCGCTCTCCGTTCCCAACACCTGGTACCGCGCCGAGATCGTCTGGCCGGGCGGACCGGTGGGCGCCGAGACGCGCGTTGTCGGGGTGACGCTGCCCGGCACCCCGGCGGTCGTGGTCGGCAGCAACACCCGCGTCGCCTGGGGGTTCACCAACAGCTACGGCGACTTCACTGACCTCGTCGTCATCGAGCAGTCCGCCGGCGATCCCACGACCTACCTCACGCCCGCCGGCCCGCGCCGGTTCGAGCACACACGCGAGGTGCTGCACGTCCGCGGCGGCGCTGAAGAAATCGTCGACGTCGCGGAGACGATCTGGGGACCGATCGTCGATCACGACCGCCTCGGCCGGCCACGCGCGCTGCGCTGGACCGCGCACGAACCGGAGGCGATAAGCTTTGGGCTGCTGCGGGTCGAGCGCGCCGCCACCCTCGAGGAGGCCCTCGACGCGGCCAACGCCAGCGGCATCCCGGCGCAGAATTTCGTGTGCGCGGCGGCGGACGGGAGGATTGGCTGGACGATCGCCGGCCGCATCCCGCGCCGCGTCGGGCTCGACGGCCGCGTGCCGACCTCGTGGCGCGACGGCTCCCGTCGTTGGGACGGGTGGCTCGCCGCAGCCGAAGTGCCGCGCGTCGTCGAGCCGCCCACCGGCGCGCTGTGGACTGCCAACTCCCGCACGCTGTCCGGCGCCGATCTCGCGCTGCTCGGTGACGGCGGCTACGGTCTCGGCGCCCGGGCGAGGCAGATCCGCGACGACCTCGCCGCGCTCGGCCGCGCCAGCGAAGCCGACATGCTGCGCATCCAGCTCGACGACCGCGCCTTGTTTCTGGCTCGCTGGCAGCGGCTGCTGCTCGACGCCCTGACGCCGGCGGCGCTCGCTGGCCACCCACGGCGGGCGGAGGCGCGCCCGCTCGTCGCGGCGTGGGGCGAGCGCGCCGCGGTCGACTCGGCCGGCTACCGCATCGTCCGCGCCTTCCGGCTCGAGCTCACCGCCCGGGTGCTCGGCGCCCTCACCGCACCGTGCCGCGCCGCCGACCCCCGCTTCTCCACCCGCGAGCTGGGGCAGGCCGAGGACGCTGTCTGGCGCTTGCTCACCGAACGCCCACCGCACCTGCTCGACCCGCGCTTCGCCGGCTGGAACGAGCAGACCCTCGCGGCGCTCGACGCGGCGCTCGCCGACATCGGCAAGGACGGCCGGCCGCTGGCGGCCCACACCTGGGGCGAGCGCAACACCGCCGCGATCCGCCACCCGCTGAGCGGCGCCGCTCCCCTGCTCGGCCGGCTGCTCGACATGCCGGCCGACCGGCTCCCCGGCGACGGCAACATGCCGCGCTTCCAGGCGCCCGCCGACGGCGCCTCGGAGCGCATGGCCGTTTCGCCCGGCCACGAGGAGAGCGGTTACCTGCACATGCCGTGCGGCCAGAGCGGCCACCCGCTGTCGCCGTTCTACCGCGCCGGCCACGCGGCGTGGGCGCGCGGCGAGCCGTCGCCGTTCCTGCCCGGCCCCGCGGCCCACTCCCTGCGGCTCTTGCCGTAACGGCGTCCGGCCGGCGGTCGCGCCACTGCCCGGCGCGGCGACTGTGTCGTAATATGAGCGGCATGAGAGCCTCCACAGCCATCGGCGTCGGCGTCCTCATCGCAGTTGCAACCGTTGTCCCGTCGTGCCGTTCCGCGAGCCGGGCGCGACTGGAAGGGTCGCAACGGGGAGAGACGAGGAACGGCTGGATCCCCGTCCGCCTCGTCGGCAGTCCGGCACAGATAGGCTACCAGCACGGCTACCTGCTGGCTGCGGAGATCGACGACGCGCTCAAGGTGATCAAGCTGTCGATCACCCACCAGACCAAGCGCGACTGGGCGTTCTTCCGGACGACGGCGAAGGACGTGCTGTGGCCTCACATCGAGGACGAGTACCGCGAGGAGCTGCGCGGCATCGCGAACGGGTTGGCAGCGCGAAGCGTCGATGCGGACGTCTGGGACGTGGTCGCGCTCAACGCAAACATCGAGCTGACCTACTACACCGACGTGCTTGACGCGAAGAAGCAGTCGTCGGCGCCGGAGAAGTGCAGCGCCTTCGTCGCCACAGGAAGCTGGACGCGCGACGGCCGGCCGGTGATCGCCCACAACAACTGGTCCGGCTACCTCGAGGGCGAGCGCTGGAACATCATCTTCGACATCCGTCCGGAGAACGGCCACCGCATCCTCATGGACGGCTTCCCCGGCCTGATCCACTCCGGCGACGACTTCGGCATGAACGACGCGGGGATCGTGATCACCGAGACGACGATCTCCGGGTTCCACGGATTCGACCCCGGCGGAGTGCCGGAGTTCGTGCGGGCCCGCAAGGCGATGCAGTACGCGGCGAGCATCGACGACTTCGACCGCATCATGCGCGCCGGCAACAACGGCGGCTACGCCAACACGTGGCTGCTCGCCGACGTCAAAACCGGCGAGATCGCGCGCCTCGAGCTGGGCTTGAAGCACGTCACGCTCGAGCGCACTCGGGACGGCTACTTCGCCGGCGCCAACTTTCCGATCGACCCCAAGCTGACCGCGGAGGAGACCTCGTTCATCCCCACCGACCCGACGATCTCGGGCTGCGCCAGGCGGGCGCGCTTCGAGCGGCTCATGCCGACGCTCAAGGGGCAGCTCGACGTCGCGGCGGCCAAGCTCATCATGGCCGACCACGTCGATGCCGCCGAAGGCAATACCGACGCGCCGAGCGAGCACACGCTATGCGGGCACGTGGACCTGTCGCCGCGCGGAATGAAGCCGTGGCAGGACGAGTTCGGGCCTGCGGGCACCGTGCAGGCCAAGGTCGCGGACGCGACCGGCGTCGAGCACATGGAGCTGGAGGCGGCAATCGGCCATCCATGCGGCGTCTCGTTCGTGGCTGCGGAACACCTCGCCCGCCACCCCGAGTTCGCCTGGCAGAAGGAGCTGCTCCGCGACCTGCCGTCGCAGCCCTGGACGTCGTTCTCCGCCCGCTGACCGGGCGGCGGACCGGCGCATCGTCGTAACCCAAGCTGCGCTTGCATTGCCGGTACGGATCATGGACACTTCGCCATGCCTGACCACGACATCCCGCTGGCGCTCACCTTCGACGATGTCCTCCTGCTTCCTGCCAGGTCGTCGGTGCATCCGAACCAGGTCGACGTCTCGGCGCGGCTGACCGCCGACATCATCCTCAACATCCCGATCGTCTCGGCCGCAATGGACACCGTCACCGAGGCGCGCATGGCCATCGCGATGGCGCAGCACGGCGGCATCGGCGTGATCCACCGCAACATGCCCGTCGAGCGGCAGGCCGAAGAGGTCGACATGGTGAAGCGCTCCGAGTCGGGGATGATCGTCGACCCGGTCACCGTGCGCCCGTCCCAGATCGTGCGCGAGGCGCTCGACCTCATGGCCCGCTATCGCATCTCGGGGCTGCCCGTGGTGGACCGCCAGGGCCAGCTCAAGGGGATCCTGACCAACCGCGACCTGCGCTTCTGCTCGGAGTTCGACCGGCCAATCACCGACTTCATGACCAAGGACGGCCTCGTCACCGCCCCGGTAGGCACCACGCTCGAGCAGGCGAAGGCGCTTCTCCACAAGCATCGCATCGAGAAGCTGCTGGTGGTCGACGAGGAAGGCAACCTCAAGGGGTTGATCACCGTCAAGGACATCAAGAAGGCGCAGGAGTACCCGCTCGCCTCGAAGGACCGGCTCGGCCGCCTGCGCGTGGCAGCCGCCGTCGGCGCCGGCCCCGACCTCGACGACCGCTGCGCCGCCCTCGTCGGCGCCAAGGTCGACGTGCTCTGCCTCGACTCGTCGCACGGCCACAGCGAGGTGGTGATGGCGGCCGCGGCGCGTATCAAGCAGAGGTTCTCGTCGGTACCTCTGATTGCCGGCAATGTCGGCACGTTCGAGGGCGCCCGGGACCTCATCGCGCTCGGCGTCGACGCCGTGAAGGTCGGCATCGGGCCCGGCTCGATCTGCACGACGCGCGTGGTCACCGGCGCCGGGGTGCCGCAGATCACCGCCGTGATGGAGTGCGCCCGCGCCTGCCGCGAGGCCGGCGTGCCGTTGATCGCCGACGGCGGCGTCAAGTACTCCGGCGACATCAGCAAGGCGCTCGTGGCCGGCGCCGATACGATCATGGTCGGGTCGCTGTTCGCCGGCGTCGACGAGTCCCCGGGCGAGCAGATCCTCTACCAGGGACGCACGTTCAAGTCCTACCGCGGGATGGGCTCGCTGGGCGCGATGAAGGAAGGCGCCGGCGCGCGCGAGCGCTACTTCCAGGGCGATGAGGAGCCCGCCAAGCTGGTGCCCGAGGGGATCGAGGGGATGGTGCCGTACAAGGGCTCGGCGGCGATGCAGCTCACCCAGCTCGTCGGCGGCCTGCGCGCCGGGATGGGCCTGGCCGGGTGCCGCACCATCGCCGAGCTGCACGAGAAGGCGCGGTTCATCCGCATCACCGCCGCGGGACTGAAAGAGTCGCACGCCCACGACGTGGTGATCACGAAGGAAGCGCCGAACTACCGGGAAGAGCGCTGAGCCTTCGCAAGATCGCGGCCCGTGGCCCGTGGCCCGTGGCCCGTAGCATGGGAAACCAGGTGCAGGCGAGGCATTCCGGCCTCTTGCCGCGGGACGCCGAGCACGGCCGGTGCTTCTCGTTCACAATGGTGGAATGCGCCGAGCGCTCCCCCTCCTGATCGTCGCCGGCTTCGCGGCGGCGGCGCTGGCGCTGTACTGGCCGGCGCTGTCGCTCGCGCTGATGGGCGACGACTACCAGTGGGTGCAGCACGCCCACCGCGCGATGCACTCCCCGTTGCTGCTGCTCGCCGACCTCGACTCCTTCTACCGGCCGGCAAGCACCTGGACGCTGGCTCTCGACCGGCTGCTGTGGGGGTTTTGGCCCGCGGGTTTTCATCTCACCAACGTGCTTCTGCAGGGTCTCGCCGCGGCCGGCCTGGCTCTCGCCGGCCGCCGCCTCGGTTTGCCTCTGGTCGCCGCCCTCGCCGCCGGCGCCCTGTGGCTGGCGACGCCGTTCACCAGCGAGCCGGCGATCGCGGTCGCCATCCGGTTCGAGAACCTGCTGCTGCTGGCCTGGCTCGCGCTGATCGCCGCCTGGCCCGGGCCGGAGGAAACGTGGTCTCGCGGTCGCGTCGCCGCGGTCGCCGGGGCGACGCTGCTGGCGGCCGCAAGCAAGGAGACGTGGGTCGTCACGTTCATCCTCGTGCTCGCCCTCGAGCTGGGAACGCGCCGCACCCGTCCGGCCGCCGCGCTCAAGCGCAGCCTGCCGTTCCTCGGGGCTGCCGCGCTGTACGCCGTCATCTACTTTCTCGCGTTCCCCTCCGACAAGGGCTACTTCGAGATGTCGTTCGCGCCTCTGGCCAAGGTGCCCCACATGCTCGCGGCGTTTCTCTTCCTCGAGCCGTTCACACCGGCAGGGTTCCTGCTGACGTGGCGCGGGCTGCTCGCCCTCGCTCTCGCCGGCGTAGCGGTCGGCCAGGCGATTCGCAGGCGTTCTCCGGCCGGGCTCGCCGGCATCGCGCTCGCCTTCGCCTCGCTGCTGCCGACGCTCCTGGTGCCGTACCTCCCGACGCGCTACACCGCAATCCCGTACGCGGGCTTGGCACTGCTGGCCGTCGCGACGATCGTGAGCGCTCCCGGCGCAACGCCCTCGGTTGTGGCGAGGGTTGCCCGGGCAGGCGCGGCGGTCACCGGCGTGCTCTTCCTCGGCGCCGGGATCGTCGGAGTCCGCAACGAGATCGTCGACGCTGCGAGAGTGTCGGACGCTCACACGAGGCTGCTCGCCGAGGCCGCGGCGGTCGCGCCGCAACTGCCGCTCGACCGCCCGGTCGCCGTGGTCCGCGCCGAGGTCGACAACCCGCTTCGCGCGATCGCCCGCTCGCCGCAGGGCCTGGCCAAGCTGTTCTTCGTCCGCCATCCCGATCCCTACGGCCTCATCGACGCCGCCGCGCTGTTCGAGTGGGTGATCGCACGCGAGGACGTGGTGGTGCGGCGCTACGACGACGGCGACACTCGCTTCCTCGGCGAGCGCGGCGCCGTCCTCCTGCACGAGAGCGGGCGTTTTGCCTGGGTCGATCGCGCCGCACGCGACGTCACGCAGGAGGCGCGGCGCTGGCGGGACCGGCAGATGCCCGTCCGTTGGATCCGGCGGGGGCCGGCGCGTTGAGGCCGAGGCCGGTCGTAACCTACAATCGTCATGTGAAACGCGCGCTGATTACGGGGATAACCGGACAGGATGGGTCCTACCTCGCCGAGCTGCTGCTCGCCAAGGGATACGAGGTGCACGGCCTCGTGCGGCGGTCGTCGACGTTCAACCGCGAGCGCATCGACCACCTGCGCAACGACGCCGGCGTCCGTGGCCGCTATTTCCTGCACTACGGCGACCTCTCCGACGCCGACTCACTGCACAACGTGGTGGCCGCGAGCCAGCCCGACGAGGTGTACAACCTGGCGGCTCAGTCGCACGTTGGCATCTCGTTTCTGCAGCCCACTTACACCGGCGAGGCGACTGCACTGGGCACCATCCGCGTGCTCGAGGCAATCCGCCAGGTGGCGCCGCTGGCACGCTTCTACCAGGCATCCTCGTCCGAGCTCTACGGCAAGGCCGAGCAAGCGCCGCAGAACGAGCGCACTCCCTTCCACCCGCGCTCGCCGTACGCGGTCGCCAAGATGTACGCCTTCTGGGCGACGGTGAACTACCGCGAGGCGTACGGGATGTTCTGCAGCAACGGCATCCTCTTCAACCACGAGTCGCCGCGGCGCGGCGAGAACTTCGTCACCCGCAAGATCACCCGCGCCGTCGCCGAGTTCGCGGCCGCCCGGCAGGAGCCGCTGGCCCTCGGCAACCTCGAGGCGCGGCGCGACTGGGGTTTTGCCGGCGACTACGTCGAAGCGATGTGGCTGATGTTGCAGCAGGAGCAGGGCGATGACTTCGTGGTCGGCACCGGCGAGACCCACTCGGTGCGCGAGTTCTGCGAGGCGGCGTTCGCCGAGACCGGAGTTCGCCTGCGCTGGTCCGGGTCCGGAACTGCCGAGACGGGCGCCGACGCCGCGACCGGACGCACGCTGGTCGTCGTCGACCCGCGGCACTTCCGGCCGGCCGAGGTCGAGGCGCTGCAGGCCGACCCGCGCAAGGCCGCCGCCGCACTGGGGTGGCGTCCCCGCGTCGCCTTCCGCGAGCTGGTCAAGATGATGGTGCTCGCCGAGGACGTCGGCGCCGCCCGCCCCGGTCGCGGCGGGGCGCCGCGGGCCACGTGAGCGAGGGAGGCGGGACACGTTGAACTGGGAGAAGCTGGCGGTCCTGGTCACCGGCGGCACCGGGTCGTTCGGACGGCGGTTCATCGATGTCATGCTGCGGGAGTTCCACCCCCGCAAGCTCATCGTGTTCAGCCGCGACGAGCTCAAGCAGCACGAGATGCGCATGGCCGGCCTCGATCATCCGAGTCTGCGCTATTTCATCGGCGACGTCCGCGACCGCGACCGGCTGCAGCGCGCGTTCCAGGGGATCGACGTCGTCATCCACGCCGCGGCGCTCAAGCAGGTGCCGGCGTGCGAGTACAACCCCAACGAGGCGATCCTCACCAACGTGATGGGCGCCCGCAACGTGATCGACGCGGCGCTCGACAGCAGCGTGTCTCGCGTCATGTCGGTCTCCACCGACAAGGCGGTGAACCCGATCAACCTCTACGGCGCCACCAAGCTGTGCGCCGAGAAGCTGATCGTCCAGAGCAACGCGTACGTCGGCACGGGAAATACCCGCCTGTCGTGCGTGCGCTACGGTAACGTGATCGGCAGCCGCGGCAGCGTCATCCCTCTCTTCATCGCTCAGCGCAAGCAGGACTTCGTCACGGTCACGGACCCGCGAATGACCCGCTTCTGGCTAACCCTCGATCAGGGCGTCCGCTTCGTCATCCGCTCCATCGAGCGCATGACCGGCGGCGAGGTGTTCGTGCCGAAGATCCCGTCGGTACGCATTCTCGACGTGGCCGCGGCGGTGGCGCCCGGCTGTCGAGTCGTCGAGATCGGCATCCGCCCCGGAGAGAAGCTGCACGAGGTGCTGATCTCCGAGGACGAGGCGCGACAGACGCTCGAGCTCGACGACATGTTCGTCGTGCAGCCGATGCACCCGTGGTGGTCGAGCGAGAGCTGGACCCAGGGGCGCGCCCTCCCGGAGGGGTTTCGCTACTCGTCCGACCGCAACGACCGCTGGCTGGCCGCCGGCGAGCTGCGGGACCTCGTGGATCGCCTCGAGGCCGACCCGTGAGCCGCCGGCTCGCCATCGACGGCGGCCGCCCCATCCGCAAGACGCTCCTGCCCTACGGTCGCCACTGGATCGCCGAGGACGACATTGCGGCCGTGGCGAGCGTACTGCGCTCCGACTGGCTGACCACGGGCCCCGCGGTCGCCGAGTTCGAGCGCGTCTTCGCGACCGCCACCGGGGCGGCGAGCGCGGTTGCGGTCTCCAGCGGCACCGCCGCGCTGCACGCGGCGATGTTCGCGCTCGGCGTCGGCGAGGGGGACGAGGTGATCGTGCCGGCGATGACGTTCGCCGCGACCGCCAACTGCGTCCTCTACCAGGGCGCCACGCCGGTGTTCGCCGACGTCGACGACGGCACGCTGCTGCTCGGCGCGGTCGACGCGGAACGGCGCGTCACCAAGCGCACGAAAGCGCTCGTCGCCGTGGACTACGCCGGCCAGCCGTGCGACTACGACGCCCTGGCGGATCTCGCGAAGCGCAAGCAGCTCGCGCTGGTGGCGGATGCCTGCCACGCCCTCGGCGCCATGTACCGCGGGCGCCGCGTCGGCAGTCTGGCGCAGCTCTCCACCTTCAGCTTTCACCCCGTTAAGCACATCGCCGCCGGCGAGGGCGGCGCGGTGACGACCGCGGAGGAGCCGCTGGCCCGGCGGCTGCGGCTGTTCCGCAACCACGGCATCACGACCGACTCGCGCGAGCGCGAACAGACCGGCTCGTGGCAGTACGAGATGGTCGAGCTGGGCTACAACTACCGCCTCACCGACCTGCAATGCGCCCTCGCGCAGAGCCAGCTCAAGAAGCTGCCGGCGTTCCTCGCCAGCCGGCGCGAAATCGCCCGCCGTTACACCGCGGCGCTCGCCGACATCCCGGCGGTCGCCCCTCTCGTGGTCCGCACCGACGCGCAGCACGCGTACCACCTGTTCGTGGTCCGGCTGCGGCTCGACCAGCTCCGCGCCACCCGCGCGCAGGTGTTCGCCGCGCTGCGCGCCGAGGGGATCGGCGTCAACGTCCACTACGTCCCCGTCCACCTGCACCCGTTCTACCGCAAACGGCTCGGCACCGGACCCGGGCTGTGCCCCGTCGCGGAGGCGGCGTACGAGGAGATCCTCTCGCTGCCTATGTTCCCGGCGATGAGCGACGCCGACGTCGACGACGTCATCGCCGCCCTCGTCAAGGTCACGGGAGCCTACTCGCGATGAGCGTCGCCTTCGTGGCGGAGGTGTCGAGCAATCACAACCGCGACCTCGATCGCTGCTACGGCTTCATCGACACCGCCGCGAGCATCGGCTGCAGCTCGGCCAAGTTCCAGCTCTTTCGCGTGAGCGAGCTGTTCGCCCCCGAAATCCTGGCGTCGAGCGAGAAGCTGCGCAACCGCGAGGCGTGGGAGCTGCCGGTCGAGTTCCTGCCGGCGCTGGCGGCGCGCTGCCGCGAGCGCGGCATCCGGTTCGCCTGCACGCCGTTCTACCTCGACGCGGTGTCCGAGCTGCTGCCGCACGTCGACTTCTTCAAGATCGCCTCGTACGAGCTGCTGTGGGGCGACCTCCTGGCCGCCTGCGCCGCCACCGGCAAGCCGGTCGTCCTGTCCACCGGGATGGCCACGCTCACCGAGGTGGAGCACGCGGTCGGCGTGCTGCGGGGCGCCGGCTGCCGCGACCTCACCCTGCTGCACGCGGTCTCGGTGTACCCCGCAGAACCCGACACCTGCAACCTGGCGGCGATCGACACGATGCGGCGAGCGTGCAACTGCGACGTCGGCTGGTCCGACCACACCGTGAGCCCGGCGGTCATCCACCGTGCGGTGCACCGTTGGGGTGCGAGCATGATCGAGTTTCACCTCGATCTCGAAGGCGCCGGTGAGGAGTACGCCACCGGGCATTGCTGGCTGCCGGAGCAGATCCGACCGGTGATCGCTGCGGTCGTCGCCGGACTCTCGGCCGACGGCGCCGGCGTCAAGCAACCCGCCGGCAGCGAGCTCGGCGAGCGCGAGTGGCGCGCCGATCCGGTCGACGGCCTGCGCCCCCTGATCGTCACCCGCGAACGCTGGAACGTCTGAGATGCGCGTCGCCGCCGTCATCCAGGCGCGCATGGGCTCGTCCCGCCTGCCGGGGAAGGTGCTGCTCCCGCTCGCCGGCCAGCCGGTGCTGTGGCACGTGGTGCACCGACTCCGGAAGTGCCGCACCGTCGACGTCGTCGCGATCGCCACCAGCACCGGCGCCGGCGACGATGCCATCGCCGAGTTCGCCCGCCGCGAGGGAGTCCCCTGCGTTCGCGGACCGGAGGACGATGTCCTCGCCCGCTACGTGCTCGCCGCCGATCAGCTCGGCGCCGACGTCGTCGTGCGGGTGACCGGCGACGCCCCGCTGATCGATCCTGCGACGATCGACCAGTTGATCGAGACGATGCTGGCTCGCGGCGCCGACTACGCGACCATCGATCCGAGCCTGCCGTCCATCCATGAGGGTTTCGACCCGGTCACGACACGGGCGCTGCGCCTGCTCGCCGCTCATGCCGGCTCCGACCCGGCGGCCCGCGAGCACGTTACCGCGTACCTCAAGCAGCATCCCGATTTCGTGCCCATCGCGCTTGTCCCCGCCGAGCCGGCTTGCCAGTACGCCGGCGCCCGCCTTTCGCTGGACACCCCAGCCGACCGTCGATTCCTCGAGGAGGTGTACCGCCGGCTCGGCGTGCCGGCCGGCGAGGCCGACGTGCGCGACGTCGCCCGGTTGCTGCGCGCGGACCCGTCTGTAGCCGCCATCAACGCCCACGTGACCCAGAAACGCGCCGGCGAGGCAAACCGCTCGGTCCTCATCCGCTGCGATGGCGACGAGCGCGTCGGCCTCGGCCACGTGTCGCGCTGTCTGGCGATCGCCGAGGAGCTGCGCGACACGCTTGGTTGGGGTGTGACGTTCGCCCTCGCCACTGGCGATCCGGGCAGCTTGGCGATCGCCCGCGCCGGCTTTCCTGTCGAGCGGCTCGCGGATGACGGCGAGGAGCTCTGGCTCGACTCCGTGATCGCCCGGCGGCGCCCCGACGCGATGGTCCTCGACGTGCGCACCGCCCTCGATCGCGCGGCGGTCGAGCGATGGCGGCACGGCGGCGTGGTGACGGCGATCATCGACGACACCAGCGATCGCCGGCTGGCCGCTGACCTCGCGTTCTTCCCGCCCGTGCCGCAGATGCGCCGCCTCGACTGGACCGGCTTCACGGGTCGGCTGCGGGCCGGCTGGGAATGGGTGCCACTGCGTCGCGCCTTCGCCGACCGGCCGCGCGCCGGCGTCCCAGCGCGCCCCACGGTCCTCGTGACGATGGGCGGCAGCGACCCCGCCGGCCTGACCTCCAGGTCGCTCGCCGCCCTTCAGCGAGTCACCGGAGACCTCGATCTGGCCGTCGTGCTCGGCGGCGGATTCCGTGACGGCGGACTCGCGCAGCGCGCCGCCGGCAGCCGCCATCACGTCACTTTGCACCGCGACGCCGCCGACATGGCGACGCTCATGGACCGCGCGACGGTGGCCCTTGCCTCCCTCGGCGTCACCGCCTACGAGCTCGCCGCCTGCGGCGTCCCGGCGGTGCTGCTCTCGCTCACCGACGATCACGCCGAGTCGGCGAGCGCCTTTCACGAGGCCGGCATCGCCGTGAGCCTCGGCGTGCATGCGCGCGTCACCGACGAGGCCATCGCCGGCGCCGTTGCGGCGCTGCTGGCCGACGACACAAGACGCACCGCAATGAGCCGGCGTGCCCGCTCCTTGATCGACGGGCGCGGCGCCGCCCGGATCGCCGCCGAGATCGCCGCCGCCGTACACGCTTAGCCCCTTACTGCTCATCGGATTGCACTCCATGTCGCCGCCCCGACCGACCTGATAAGCTGGTCGGGTGCAACGCGCCGACAGCTCCGCCGCGGCTCACCCTGGCATCGTGATTCACGAAAGCGGCGCGTTTCGGATCGTGCGCTGCCAGACGTGCGCGTTCGTCCACGCCACGCCGCTGCCGACCCCGGCCGAGCTCGAGCGCACCTATCGCCACGACTACTACGCCACCGAGAAGCCGCTCTACATCGAGCGCTACCTCGAGGACCGCGTCTGGTGGGACCTCGTTCACGACGATCGCATCGACGATCTCGAGAGCGTGGTCGGCTCCGGACGGCGGCTGCTCGACATCGGCAGCGGGCCGGGGCTGATGATCGAGCGGGCGCGCTCGCGCGGATGGGAGGCCGTCGGCATCGAGCCGTCGGCGCAGGCGGCCGCGCACTCGCGCGCGCAGGGGCTTACCGTCGTCGAGGAGTTTCTGGACGAGCGCACCGCGACGGCGCTCGGCCGCTTCGACGCGATCCACGCGGCGGCCGTGCTCGAACACGTGCCGGACCCGGCGGCCATGGTCCGCCTGATGCGCGGCCTGCTCCGGCCGGGCGGCGCGCTGCTCGTGGTGGCGCCGAACGACGAGAACCCGTTCCAGCACGCGGCAATCCACGGCGGGCGGCTGCACCCGTGGTGGATCGCCCCGCCGCACCATCTCAACTACTTCACGCCGGACTCGCTGGCGGCGCTCGTCACGCGCTCCGGGTTCGCGGTCGTCGAGATGAGCACCAGCTTCCCGATCGACCAGTTTCTGCTGATGGGCGACCGTTACGTCGGCGACGACGAGCTCGGGCGCGCGGTTCACAAGCGCCGGATGGCGTTCGAGCTGGCGCTCAAGGCGGCGGGCAAGAACGACCTCCGCCGCGACCTCTATCGCGCCCAGGCGGCGCTCGGTATCGGCCGGGAGATCAGCGTGCTGGCGCGGAGCGCGGAGCGCCCCGCATGAGCCACCCCGGCTACCGGCCCGTCGCCGAGCTGCATCTCGACTCCCCGCGGGCCGCGGAGATCTTCCGCCGCCACGAGCGTCTGCCGATCATCGACTACCACAGCCACCTCTCGCCCAGGCGCCTGGCCGGCAACGAGCCATACCGCGATCTCGCCGAGCTGTGGCTCGACGGCGATCACTACAAGTGGCGGGCGATGCGCTTCGCCGGCATCGCGGAGCGCCTGTGCAGCGGCGAAGGCGGTCCGCGCGAGCGCTTCGACGCCTGGGCGGGGACGCTGCCGCTCGCCGCCGGCAGCCCGCTGATGGCGTGGGGTCGGCTGGAGCTCTGGCGGACGTTCGGCATCGAGGAGCCCCTGACGCCCGACTCCGCCGATCGCATCTGGCAGCTTACCGGCGACCGCCTGCGCCAGGGGGAACTGCGGCCGCGCGCGCTCCTCGAGAAGGCCGGCGTCGAGCTGCTGTGCACGACCGACGACCCGGCGGACGACCTCGCGGCGCATCGCTCGCTGGCGAGCGACTCGACGTTCCCGATCAGCGTGCTGCCCACGTTCCGGCCCGACGCCATGCTCGCGCTCGCGGGAAGCGCGCCGTTCCGCTCGTGGGTCGAGCGTCTCGGGGCGGCGGCGGGCGTGGCGCCCGGCACGCTGTCCGGGTTCGTCGAAGCGCTGA
>Ga0315278_10001143_pt1 | contig 23009 bp, 20 predicted proteins | sample YL17G06_0_MG_FD_203880 | JGI IMG/M metagenome (GOLD analysis project Ga0315278, IMG submission 203880) | Sediment microbial communities from Yellowstone Lake, YNP, Wyoming, USA - YL17G06_0 | ecosystem: Environmental > Aquatic > Freshwater > Lake > Sediment | place: USA: Wyoming | collected... | reverse complement strand
ACAGCGATTGTCTGCTGGACAGCGTCTGTGAAAAAGGATAATCCGTGATCACGATGGAACTGGCCTGGCGCAAAAATTCCTTGGCAAGACCTTTGTGGGCCTTGAGCATCATGCTTTTGGAATCGGCTTCAAACAAATAAATGGCGGCAATCTCGAATCCCAGCTGCATGGTGACCTGGTCCAGGATGGTGCCAAGAAATTCGGGCAAAGAATCGGCCTGATTGGCGGAGCAAATCAGCAGGTTGAGTATTTCCAATTGTTTGTTCTTTGTCTTCTGCGCCTCTTCGGCCAGTTTGCCGACGGAGACATCCTCGACCGTGCCCTCGAAAACAACCTGGCCGTCATCGCTGCGGATCAGCTTGGCATTTTCACGGACATAGATGGGAGTGCCGTCCTTTTTCACCCACAGCGATTCCAAACCCTTGATTTCGCCATCACGCTCCAATTGGGCGATGAACGCCGCACGGGAATAACTGCCGGCCCAAAAATCTTTATCGACATTTTTTGTCGCCAATTCGGCGAAGGATGAAAAACCCAGCATGGCCAGCAGGGCCGGATTGGCGTTAAGTATCTGGCCGGCCGCGGTGGTGCGATAAATACCTATGGGAATATTTTCAAACAGCTTCCGGTAACGCTCCTCACTCTCGTGCAGCGCTTTCTTGACTTTCTTATAGTGCTTGACGTCAACTACGACCAGTTCCCGTGTACTTTCTTTTTCATCCATGCTTGGCAACCCCTATTCGCGACCCTTACATAGTACAAACCGGGATACCTTTTGTCAAGGTTCTTTTCCAGGACAAGCGGCAGTGCCACTACTTGGATTAAGCGGAAGCCGATTTGGTATAGTCAAACTATAGTCACACTGAATGGTTTCAGCGACATATAGAACTAGCTGAAACCATAGTGTGACTATCTAGTTTGACTATACCAACACTAGATGTTTTTGGCGGCTGAAAGAAATAGCCAAAAACATAGTGTTGGTATATAATCACCTTGGCAGTCATGGACAAGAAACAAGACCAAACATATTTTTTCACAGCGCCGATCGGTTTTTTTGATTCGGGCATCGGCGGCCTTTCGGTCATGCTGGCAGTCCGGCGCATCCTGCCCTTTGAAAACCTGGTTTACTTCGCCGATTCGGCCCACTGCCCTTACGGCAGCAAGGGCAATGATTTTGTCCGCCAGCGCTCCCTGGCCATCAGCAGCTTTTTACTGGAATACGGAGCCAAGGCCTGTGTCGTGGCTTGCAATTCGGCCAGCGAAGCGTCCCTGGAATTGCTGCGCCGGACTTTCACCGGCTGGGAGATCATCGGTGTCGAGCCGGCGCTTAAAACAGCCCAGGGTATGAGTAAAAACAAAAAAATCGGCGTCCTGGGCACGTCATTGACGTTGAAAGGACGCCGCTTTTCCCGGTTGCTGGAAAACTTTTCGGCCGGCCTGGAAGTCTACACCCAGCCGGTATCGGGCCTGGTGGAGCTGATAGAAAACGGCCGCTTCAATGATCCCCGGGTCGAAACCATCCTCAAAAAAAATTTGGGACCGCTGCTCAATAAGGGCGTGGATACCATCGTGCTCGGCTGCACCCATTATCCGCTTTTGCGGGAAAAAATCGCCGCCATCTGCGGTCCACAGGTCGAATTGATCGATACGGCCGAACCCGTGGCCCGGCAATTGTGGCGCCGGCTGGTTCTCTGCGGCCGGCTCAATCCCGGTCCCCTTTCCGGTCAAAGCGAGTATTTCAGCAGCGGCAAAATCCGAACCGTGACCCGGGTGGTCAGGGAAATCATGGCCGACCCGGCTGTTTTGGTTTTCCCCAGCGGCATCTGACCATGAGAATCCTGCCGATAGCTTCGGGAAAAGGGGGCGTAGGCAAAACCACCCTGGCCCTGAACCTGGCACTGGCTTTGGCCAAAACCCACAAAACCGTGCTTATCGACCTGGATACCGGCACCTCCAGCCTGAGAAATTTCCTCGACGTGCCGGTCGGCAAAGATCTTTTTCATTTCCTGAAAAAGGAAGCCCGGCTGGAAGAATGCCGGCATGCCTTGCCCGCAACCATGGACCCGGACCGAGTCTTTGCCAATTTCAATTTCATCGCTTCACCGCAGGGATTCGTCCAGGATATTGTCAATTTCAGCCCCGCGAACAAGCAAAAGTTGATTCAGGGCATCAACGGTCTGCAGGCCGATTACGTGATCATCGATTTGAAAGCAGGCCTGGATACCAATGTCCTGGATTTTTTGCCCATCGCCAACAGCGGCATCATCCTGTTCACGCCAGGGTTGCGGGCTGCCACCATGGCTGCAGCCGAAATCACCAAGGCCATCCTCTTCCGCATGCTGGGCATCATGCTGATGTCGCCCTTGGTGCAGGACAAATTTTCCCTAACCGCCAGCGACCCGCAGGCAACGCTTTTCCAACGCCTGCATGATTATTTGCAGAATGGTTTTGACCCTGATTCGAAAAACCTCGATGATTTCATCATCGAAGCAGCGGCCCGGTTCCCCCAGGATAATTTTGTCCGTATTTTCCGTTATTACGTGGAAAATTTCAAAGTCTATTATGTTCTGAATAAATTCAACAGCGTGGCCGAATCGGTGGAAAACACCATCAAGCCTTTTGTGGAAAACATTTTTCGCACCGTTTCCGGCAAAGTGAGCTTTCACAACCTGGGCTGGGTGGTGGAGAATGACGAAATCAAGAAGTCCGGCGAAACCGGGACTCCTTACCTGCTTCGCCGCCATTACCAAAAAATGCAGGCGCCGTCAAAAGCCGTGGATTTTGACGCTTCCCTGCGCGCCATGTGCGGTTTGGAAACAAAAAAACGATTGCCGGAGCAGAAACGAACTTTGGCCTCCGAGCTCAGCAGCCAGATCGATCTGTTGCGCATGATTTACATCTGCAATGCCGGCAAGGACCCGGAAACCAACCTGAATTTCATCGCTTCCAGAATCGGGGAATTTTCTGCAAATTCCAACCACCAGTTCGGCATGAAACGCATTTATTCGGAACTTGAATTTCTGGAGCGTTTCAGACAGAATTGCCTGAAAGCGTAGAAAGAACTGTTGTTTTCAGTCCGGTTCCTCAAAATCAGAATCGCTGCTGCTATCCAGCATGGCGTTCAGATTGCGGACCGCTCGTTGAAAAGTTTCGGCCAGGCGGCGGTAATTTTCCATGAATTTGTCCAGGAAAGGATACTGGGCCTGGTAGCGGTCGCCCAGGTTAAACGCCAGCCGCTGGTCGGTATCCAGGCTCTGGCCGGTCATGTTTTTTTTCCAGGCATTGAAAGCACTGAAATGATCAGCGCCCGCCGGCGGGATGAACCAGCGCCGGTCAATGTTTTTTATTATTCGCTGCGTTTTTTTACTCAAACCCGATTGCCGCAATGCCCGGTCCAATGTTTCCCGGTCCGCATGGGGAGTTTTTTTTAGCTCTGCTTCGAGTTTGGCAACTTGGGAAAGCAGGTATTCGGCTTGATCGCATTCATACTGCAGCGTATTGATAATTTCCAGGGACATGCCCAATACAAATTGTTCGATCAGGGTTTGGGATTCACGGTCCGCATCGGCAGCAGCCGGGGTTTGAAAAAATTGCCGCAGCCAGGCTGCCAGTTCAGGGGCGGAAAGCCGGTTAGGCGGCAGCCGTTTTTTTATTTTCTCATAAGCCTGTTCAATATGAAAATCAAAGCCGCTCGCCGATCCGTCATGCAGGTTTCCAGCCTTCTGCACGAGAAGCCGCAGGGCTTCCTCGAACATGGCCTGGTGCACCTGATTTTCATCCAGGCAAGTATTTCCGTCTGGAGCATATGTCTGGCCGTTCAGGGCCAAAACGATGAAGAAGACAGTACAAACTATCCGCCGACTTAGGCGGATTAAGTTTGTATGTCCTTTTAGGACAGCCATAAAAGCCATGCCGCGGCTGGCGGTTTTTTTCGCGTCCATTGCTGGCAGGGACAACTCCACCTCACTCAGATTCAATTTTCCAATCGAGTCTGACACGTGGCCGTATTATAAACCAAACTTGAAAAAAAAGAAGCCTATTGAAACATTGTCATGTTTATTTGCGTATAAAAATCTTATTGACAAATACTTCTTTTTTATCTATAGTTTCACTATAGTCACGCTAGATGGTTTCAGCTGATTACAAAATAGCTGAAACCAGAGTGTGGCTATCTAGTGAAACTATAGTGCGGAAGTTTTGAATTCTTATATCAGTATTTTTTAAGGAGTGCCAATGAATATCAAGCATGAAAAAACAAAGCAAATCTTGGCTTTGTTCGAAGAGATCAGCGCCATTCCCCGTTGTTCGAAAAACGAAGAAAAAATCGCCGCTTTTTTGCTTGACTGGGCAAAAAAGAACGGCCTGGCCGCCAAACAAGACAAGGTGGGCAATGTACTGATCCGGGTTCCGGCCACGCCGGGCTACGAGACAACCGGGACGGTCATCATCCAGGGACACATGGACATGGTCTGCGAAAAAACCGCCGATTCCACTCACGATTTCAGCAAGGACCCGATCCGTTTTGTCTATGAAGGAGAATGGTTGAAAGCCGACAAAACCACTCTGGGAGCCGATAACGGCATTGCCCTGGCCATGGCCATGACTCTGGCGCTGGATAAAAATGCCGCCCATCCGCCCCTGGAATTGCTTTTTACCATTGATGAAGAAACCGGGTTGACCGGCGCCAACGCCCTGCAGGGTGATTTTATCGACGGCAAGATTTTGCTCAATGTTGATTCTGAAGACGAAGGAGTATTTACGGTCGGCTGCGCCGGCGGCCGCGATACCCAGATCAACCTGGCGCTGCAGTATGAAGATCCTCCGGCCGGATATGTCATGGCCCGTTTGAAAGCCGGCGGCATGACCGGCGGCCATTCTGGAGTCAATATCAATGAAGAACGGGCCAACGCCATCCGCGTCCTGGTGCGGATGATTCTGCAGTTGCAAAGCGAAACCGATCTGCGCCTGGCCGATATTGCCGGCGGCACCGCGCACAACGCCATTCCGCGCGATGCCTGGGCCGACATTTTTTTCGCCAAGGACAGTTTCAAAAATCTAGAAAAAACAGTGGCCGATTGGGACCTGGTTTTCAAAAAGGAATTTAAAAATACCGATCCCAACCTGAAACTCAGCCTGGAACCGATGCCGGAAACCACCGGCAAACGCGCCTTGACCGCCGAAAGCAGCCCCAAGATCTGCAACCTGCTTTTTGCCCTGCCGCATGGCGTGGCCGCCATGTCCACCGATATGCCTGGTTTGGTGGAAACCTCCAACAACCTGGCCAATATCAAGATCCGCAACAGCAAGCTGGAGGTCATTCTCAGCCAGCGCAGTTCGGTCATGTCCCGTTTGCACGCCCTCACCACCCGGGTCGAGATCATCGGCCGCCTGGCCGGGGCTGAAGCCGTCAGCGGCAACGGCTATCCCTCCTGGCAGCCGAACATGCAATCGCCGCTGCTGGCCCGCTGCCAGGTGGTTTACGAAAAACTTTTCGGGAAAAAGCCGCACGTGGAAGCCATTCACGCCGGCCTCGAATGCGGCATTATCGGCGACAAGAAAGCCGGCATGGATATGATTTCCTTCGGGCCGACACTGAAAAATCCCCATTCACCCGATGAAAAGATCCACGTGGAATCCATCGGCAAGGTCTGGGATTTCCTGGTCGAATTATTGAAAACTTTCAAATAACTTTTTTTTGCGTGATTGACCTTGCGGACTTTATTGATTAAAATATGTCCATGAAAAGAAGAACTTTTGTTAAAAATGGTTTGCTGTTTTCCGGGGCGCTGACCATGCCGTCCCTGCTGGCCGGTCAGGCAAAAGCGGACGGACCTTTGGTGGCGCAGGTGCAGGGCGAATCGCCTTATGCCATCACCCAAAGGGCTGTGGCTGAAATCGGCGGCATGGGCAAAATCATTGCCCGCGGTGATGTGGTCATGGTCAAGCCCAATATCGGCTGGAACCGCACGGTCGAGCAGGCCGCCTGCACCAACCCCGAAGTATTGCGGGCGCTGATCGAATTGATTTTCATCGCCGGGGCCAAAAAGGTCATTGTCATGGACAACACCTGTCACACAGCCGCGGACTGCTACGGGCACAGCGGCATCGAAGCCATGGCCAAAAAAGCCGGGGCCGAAGTCCGCTACTGTGATGAAAACCGGCTGGCGACCCATGACTTCAAGGGCGAAACCCTTGGCAAATGGCCGGTTTTTCGTGATTTTCTGGAAGTCGACAAATTCATCAACGTGCCGATTCTCAAGCACCACGGCAGCTCGGGATTGACCATCGCCATGAAAAACCTGTACGGCATCCTGGGCGGCAACCGCGGCAAGCTGCACCGCGACATGGGCGAAAACATCGCCGACCTGGCCAGGGGTTTCACCAGCCACCTGGTCCTGGTCGACGCCTACCGCGTGTTGCTGCGCAACGGCCCGGTGGGCGGCCGGTTGAGCGACGTGGAACTGCGCAAGACCGTCATCGCTTCGACCCATATCATGCACGCCGATGTGGCTGCCACAGTCCTTTTCAACAAGGATCCCAGGCACATGGAGTTCCTGCAGGCGGCTTACAGCCGGAAAATGGGCGAGATCGAAATAGCCAAAATCCCCCTGAAAACCGTTTCCATCTAAGGGAACCGTGAACGCCCAAAAAGGGAAGCAATGGCAGCGGCTGCGCATCGGCAGCCAGGTGGTGTTCACATGGCTGTTTTTCTTTTTGCTGCTGAAAAGCGGCGGCATTGCCGTCGGGCGGCTGCCCTATACCGGCTTTTTCTTTTATATCGATCCCCTGTTGCTTTGGGTAAATATTCTGAGCGGACCGTTTTTGCAGGCCTTTTTGCTCGCCCTGGTCCCGCTCCTCCTGACCCTGGTCTTCGGCCGGTTTTTCTGCGGCTGGATCTGCCCTTTCGGCGCCCTGAACCAGTTTTTCACCTGGCTGGGGTCCCGGCGCAAAGAGAAAAAAATCGGGGTCAGCCATAAATCGCTGCGCTGGAAATATGTGCTGCTGATCGTGCTGCTGGTCGCTTCTTTATTTGCCACCCAGTGGTTGGGCTGGTTCGACCCTTTCTCCCTGCTGACCCGCAGCAGCTCGGTCACACTTATTCCCGGATTGAATTTTCTTACCCAGCATGCCCTGGAAATCGGCGCCGACAACCAAAAGCTGGCCGGCAAAATAGTCAAGCCGTTCTACGACTTCAGCCGCGATTTCCTGTTGACCGGCAAACAACGGACTTTTATGCAGGCCTCAGCCATCGGCCTGATTTTTTTCGCTTTGCTGCTGCTGAATTTTTATCGGCGCCGTTTTTTCTGCAATGTGTTGTGTCCCCTCGGCGCCCTTTATGGTTGGCTGGCCAAATATGCGCTTTTCCATTTGCCGCTCAATCAGAATTGCACCCGCTGCGGCCTTTGTGCCGGTCATTGCACCTACTACGGTAGCCCCTTCCAGGATTATCTCAAATCCGAATGCGTGCTGTGTCTTAATTGCCTGAAAGATTGCCCGTTCGCGGCCATTGACGTACGCCTGCAACTGCCGCGCGCCGGCAGGCGGCCGGCTTTGGACATGGGCCGGCGCCGGGTCCTGGCCGCGGCCGGATGCGGCATGGCCGTTGCGGCTCTGCCCCAGATCGGTGTCTCGAAAAAGAGCAAAACCCATGCCTTTATCCGCCCGCCCGGGGCCGTCGCCGAAAAAGATTTTCTTAAAAAATGCGTGCGCTGCGGCGCCTGCATGCAGGCCTGCCCGACCAACGCCATTCAGCCGGCCGTTTTCCAGGCCGGCCTCGACGGCCTCTGGACGCCCGTCATCATCCCGGTCAACGGCTATTGCGAGTACGAATGCCATCGCTGCACCCTGGTCTGCCCGACCCACGCCATCGACAACCTGACCCTGGAACAAAAAAAGCAATTCAAGATCGGCACGGCGGTGATCAACCGCAGCACCTGCTACACCTACGCCGACGGCTACAATTGCGCGGTCTGCGAAGAGCATTGCCCGGTTCCGGACAAGGCGATCAAATTCCGCGAAGTGGAAGTCAACAATTTCCGCGGCAAACCGAAAAAAGTGCAGCAGATCTACGTCGTCCCGGATTTGTGCATCGGCTGTGGCATCTGCGAGAATGTTTGCCCGCGCACCGACGCCCCGGCCATTGTCGTCGGCGCCGAGGAAGAACAGCGCGAAACCCCCTATTAATCCTTGCCGACCCGGACCGAGCGATGCTCCATACTATTGACTTCATGGTAGATTTGTATTATTTTACAAGCAATGAAACTCGTCATCGCCTCTGATCATGCCGGTTTTGCATTGAAAGAAAAAATCAGGGAATTTTTGCATTTGCAAAAATATGCGGTTGAAGATTGCGGCACTTTTTCAGACGCATCGGCCAACTGGGTGGAATATGGAGCCAAGGCGGCGGCAAAAGTTTCCGCTGATCCGGATAACACCATGGGCATACTGATCTGCGGCTCGGGCATCGGCATGTCGATCGTGGCCAACAAGTTTAAAAATGTGCGCGCGGCGCTTTGCCATGATGAGTATGCCGCCCGCATGGCCCGCAGCCACAACAATGCCAATGTTCTGACCCTGGGGGCGCGGGTGCTTGACAGCGAAAAGGCCCAGCAAATCGTCACCGTGTTCCTTCATACCGCTTTCGAGGGCGGGCGGCACCAGCTCCGCCTCGATTACCTGCAACATGACATTGAAGACAAGATTTTTAAAAAACATTGATTAAAAGGAGGCACAATGCCCGTAGATAGCAAAGATATTTTCGCCATCGTCGATAAGCAAAACCATTGGCGCGGCCGGGAATGCATCAATTTGATCGCCAGCGAAAACACGCCCAGCCAGGCCGTGCGCACCATCCAGCTCAACGATTTCATGGGCCGCTACGCCGAAGGCCATCCCAACGTCGGCGCCAAGATCAACCGCTACTACCAGGGAACGCTGTACATCGACCAGATCGAAACCATGGCCAGCAAGGAAATCAGGGAACTGTTCAACTGCGCCCAGGCCGATGTCAGGCCCTATAGCGGCAACAACGCCAACACGGCCATCGCCCTGGCCTATTTGCGCGGCGGCGATTCGGTCATCGTCAACTCCACCGATTCCGGCGGCCATATCAGCCACAGTTATTTCGGCGTCATGGGCCGGCGCATTCAGACCCGCGGCCAGGTTTTGAAACCCGGCAAAGACAATTCTGTCAATCTGCATTTTTTCCCCCTGACCGCTGACCGCTACCATATCGATGTAAAAAAATCCATCGAGCTGATCGAGCAGGTCAAACCGAACCTGCTGGTCATGGGCAAAAGCCTTTACCTTTTCCCCGATCCGGTCAAGGAACTCGCTCCCATATGCCGGGAATTGGGAATTCCGATCCTTTACGACGGAGCCCATGTGCTGGGCCTGATCGCCGGCGGGCAATTCCAGGATCCGCTGGCTGAAGGCGCCACCTGGCTGACCGGCAGCACGCACAAGACTTTTCCCGGACCGCAGCGCGGCATTATTCTGGGCAACCTGGACGCCGAGAACGAAAAGAAATACTGGGGAGCCGCCGACCGCGGCGTCTTTCCGGGCACATCGAGCAACCACCACCTCTACAGCCTGCCGGCCCTGCTGGTGGCCATCCGCGAAATGAAGACCCACGGCAAGGCCTATGCCACCCAGATCTGCAAAAATGCGGTCGCATTGGCCAAGGCCGTCGAAGCCGGCAACGTCCCGGTCGAAGCCAAGGAATTCGGTTACACCCGCTCGCACCAGATCGCGGTCAATGTGTCGGCTTTCGGCGGCGGAGTCAAAGCGGCGCTGGCCCTCGAAGCCAATGATATCATTTGCAATTACAATATGCTTCCCGGCGATGCCGACCCGATGAACCCCTCTGGCCTGCGCATCGGCACTCCGGAAATGACCCGTTTCGGTATGAAGGAAAAAGATTTTCCCGAACTCGGCGAACTGATCGCCGCGGCCATCAAGGGGCAGACGGTCAAGGACAAGGTCAACCGGCTGCGCGGCCGTTTCCTGGAAATGGAGTACGTGTAGGGATTTCCCGGCGACAGGAAAAACAACTCATCCCCCGCCCCTTCTCTTGCGAAGAGAAGGGGATCAAAGTTACACCCCTCTCTTTTGGAAAGAGAGGGGCTGGGGCAGCACAAACCATTCGCCGATTTTGGCGAAGTTGGTTTGTCTGCCCCCTAAGGGGGGTGAGTTAACAACAAGACAAATTCTCGATTCTTGTTTGCATTGTGCCTCAAATTATGGTATAAAATATTCCCCGGTGGGGCTGTAGCGCAGTTTGGCAGCGCGTCTGAATGGCATTCAGAAGGTCGGGAGTTCGAACCTCCTCAGCTCCACTTTTCTTCCTTTTTCATCTTATGGCTAGTTCATCCAAAGTTCGACAAATAATCAACTCTGCCATTGGGCCATAGCGCAGTTTGGCGGCGCGTCTGAATGGCAATCAGAAGGTCGGGAGTATTGGCACTCTGATTTTCCACGAACTTTTAGATCTGGAAAATCAGCTAGTGCCAATATACCAACACTAGATGCGTTTCGAACTTACATGACTAAGAAACGCATAGTGTTGGTATTCGAACCTCCTCAGCTCCACTTTTATTTCTCTCCCATCTGACAAACCAATCAAATTTTCAATTTAGGATTCAGATTTCGTACTTTTCTTCCATTATTTTAAGCCCTTCCAAGAATAATTTCTTGAATTTCCCCTTAAAATTGTCGGTTTCAAGCAATATTTTTTCCTTTCCAAGCCAATTTAGCACAACCAAGGCATTCTCCATATCCTTGATCATTTTCAATTCACTGTCTCTGCCCTTTCTCAACTGGGAGATGGCAATCTTGTGAATGGTCCATACAGCCGGTCGGGGAAGTTGGACGGGGATCCTTCTATAGATTAGGGTGATACAGTTTTCCAGCAGAATTTTCTGATAGGGAATCGGGTTTGCTACGATCCCCAATCCTGGCAAGAGAAAGGGCTCAACAACATTCCGTCCCGGCTCGCATAAGAACTCGATGCTCAGGCTCTTGGCAATGGAATCGGGTGCGGGAATATACTTCTCAGCTTTGCTCAAGATGCCTGATTTCGGGACATAGCCGAGCTTGGTCAATGATTCTTGAAGAGCGATGCCAGGACTTCGCCGCAGGTCCCTCGGGCGATGAATGGAAAAATCGACATCACTGGTAGTGAAGGTGAATCGGCGAATGGGATAATGTTCGCGATAGACCACAAGGCACCAGCTGCCGATCAGGACCAAATGCTCAAGAGCCCCTTTATGCTGAAATTCATTCAAGAGGCCGACAAATTCTTTTTCAAACTCAAACATGTTCGAAGGCCTTCCTGGCGATCTTCGCCTGTTTTTTTAGGGCCAAAATCTCTTTTTTCAACCTGGCCAGTTGCTCCTTAGCTTTTTGGACCTTTTCGTTTTCCGCCTTAAGTTTTTTTAAAGCTCCTGCCAAATCAAAACTGCTGCTCCCGAAAAACTTCGAAACCGACTTGCTCCCCTGGCGATACTTTTTATAGTAATAAACCTTTCCCTTGATGTTCCTGCAATAAATGGACGCAGATGGATTGTTCTGAAGGAAGTTCAGGATCACCGCGATCCGCTCCTGCAGGTTCGCGATCTCTTCTTCCAAGTAAACTATATTTGCTTCCAATCCCATCCTACACCACCTTCTATCATTTTTATCATAATATGTGGTGTAACAAAAGTCAAGCGCGCTACACCACATTTTACTTTATTTTTTATATTTTGTGGTGCAATTAAAATGTGAAATAAAGTGATTGATCCTATTCAGCTTTTTCTTATAACATTCAGAAGGTCGGTATTGCCACTCTGATTTTTCGAGAGCTGTCAGGCCTGAAAAATCAGCCAGAGGCAAAATACCATTTCTAGATGCTTTCTCAACAAAAACAGGTTGAGAAAGCATAGAAACGGTAGAGCCTCCTCAGCTCCACTTTTATTTCCTCCATTATCAAGAACCTCCTTTTTACCCGTAATCACGGTTATTGTCTTTTTACGGTATTATTTAAAAATCCTGGGCACAAGCCGATCGTCTGGTTGTTCACGCGCAGGACAACCGCGTCGTTCACCTCCTGGTAGCCCTGGTCTTTTTCATGTCTCAGCAAGTTACAAGTGATCCCGGAACGATCCCGAACAGCGCCTTGACCGTCTTACCCGCAATGGCTCGAAATCCGCTGAAGTCACCCGAGTAAATCTGTTAATTCTAAACCGGACCCTCACGCCTCGAGCAAGGCGGCGAGCTTGCGCACCGTCCGCGGCGCCGAGCCTTCGTAGTGGTTGTTGATGTTGATATAGACTCGTTTTCCACGCTTGCGCATACGCTGCACCATGGGGACGATATGCCCCAACTCGACATCCTTGGGCTCTATGATGAGGCTCCAGTCGTCGTTGCTCCTGGCCTCGATCCCCTTGCGGTCCGAGCCCATCAGGCGGATGACGACCGTGCCGGTCAGCCAGTCCGCGAACTTCTCTTCCAGCTCCCATATGGGCGGCATGTAGTAACCCTGGCAGAAAACATGGTGGACATCGTGGCCGCGCAGGAGATCGAAATAGGCATTGTCGAAATAATTGGGATTGCGGCATTCGACGGCCAGCGCCACCTGCCGCGGCCGGGCGGCCAGGAAAGGTTCCAGTTTTTTTAAAAACTCGGCCTGTGAAGGCACTTTCTGCTTGTTCAGGTATTCGAACTGCAGCATCACCAGTGCGACCTTGCCGCTCATGGGTTCCAGGCGCGCCAGGAAATCCCGGAATAAACCGGTCGATAGGAAATGGGGGTTGGCCAGCAACGGCTCCGACTTTCCCTGGCGATAATGGTGGGTCAGGGTGATGCTGTTGGGCGCCTTGACCGTGAAACGGAAATCGTCGGGGACGGAACGGGCATAGCGCTCCGCGTCGGCCGGCCTGGGCAGGGTGGCCTTGTCGCCGGAAAACAGCGACCAGAACCACTGGTCTATTTCAACCGTATCGAAATGGCGCGCGTATTCCTGCAAATGATCGAACCTGCCTTTCTCTGGATAGACGATCCCGCGCCAGGAGTCGTATTTCCAGCTGCAGGTGCCGATGCGCAATTCCGCCATGTCTCCATTATAACGGTAGCGCCTGCAAAATAAAAGGGGAACCCCGCGGGCCGTACCGGGGATGTCCGATCTCGACCCTTATGGCAGCGGTTCCAGTCCGGAAATTTGCCGTGCCCTTTTCAGCAGCGTGGATTGCGGGAAGGCTTCGCCGAATTGACGACAGCGGAATTGGGCCGCTTCGCCCAGCCCTTTTTCGGCCAGGATAGTAATCAGCTGGACAAAAGCCTGCTCGCGAATGGTGCCAGCGGTCGTCGGCTCGACGATGATCATTTCCAGGGAACGCGCCGCGCCCTCAAAATTACCCTGGCTGTGAAAGATCCTGGCCAAACGGTACTGCAGGCCGGGCTCGAGCATGCGGTTGTAGACCTGGAAATATTCCGCGTATATTTCGGCGGCGCGCTGGGGGTCGGAACGCAGGGCCAGGTTGATCGCCTCCTGGAAGTATTCCCGGCCTTCGGGGCGCCGGGAGACGGCTTTGATCCGGGCCAGCCCCAGCAGGGCGGCTTCGTTTTGGGGGTTGATGGCCATGGCCTTGAGCAGCTGTTTTTCCCCGCTTTCGCCATAGACCCGGTGCTCGATGGCCTTGATGCCGGCCTCGGTGAAACTTTCCCCGGCCGCGTCCCGGTGCAGGTTCAGGTGAGCGGCAATGGACATCCCGGCCACCATGCTGCCAATGTGCGCCCAGTAGCCGGTATGGGAAATAGTCCCGGTCAACTGCCGGAAACCGCCCCTCAGGTCCATCAGGAAAAATAAGCCCAAGGGCAGCAGCGAATTAACCCTGAGCTTGAAATTGATCAAACCAAACACAGGAATGGGGATAACCAGCTTCTTGAAATAGCAGCGGACCATGAACACGCCCATGATGCCGCCAATGGCTCCCGATGCTCCCAGGCCATGCAGCGTGCTTGAAAAAAACAGGCGGCCAACGATCACGAAGGTCAGACTGCCCAGTATGCCGGTGAGAATATAGAGAAAAATGAATTTCTTGCTGCCAACCCTCTCCTCGACCGCCGGTCCGAAGGCCCAGAGAGCAGCCATGTTGCCCCAAAGGTGCCCGGCGCCACCATGCATGAACATGCTGGTGAGAGGGCTGACCAACAGGTGCCATCCTGTCCTGGCCAGGGGCATGAACATGTAATTGTCTTCTATGGCCCTTATTTGCTCGGGCGGCAGCAGCCGCGTGCCGTAATAGATGGCGACGTTGACCAGGACCAGGGCGATGGTGGCCCTGGGAATGACTGTTTTCCTGCCCCCTTCGGCATAGGGAATCGGCATCAGCGTGATCTGTTCTCGCAGCACTGCGCCGAAACGGTCGCCGCTCTGGATCGCTTTGAACCAGGAAAATATGATAAAAAAAAAGGGCGTGAGAAAAGCAAAAATCTTCCAGTAAACATAAATAAAATCACGGAACACATAGATGGCGGCAATCAGCAGCAGGGCCTTGATTAGATACATTATTTCTTCTTTGCCGAAAGCCGGCGCAAGTTCGGGTATGGTTCTCCGGTTCACCATTATCTCCCTGTACCATATCCTGCTGCTGTCATGTTCATCGCTCCCATTGTATCTGTTTCGCGTTTTCCTGGCAAATGGATTGCCACGAGCTGACGTCGGGAACTTTGCTTGACTTGGTGACTGCGGTTTTTTTTAACAACGATCCGTTTCCGGCATCCGTGTAACGTTTGGCTGCATCGTGCAAAAAAGACCTGCTGCCAGGCCGGGCAGGGACCGCTGATGATTTCCGGAATCCATGGATCTGGCCCGGAAGTTCATGCTGTTTGAATTTTCCCGGGCCCTATGCTACATTGTCCATGAATCCGTCAGGGAGGTGCAAAAATGACAGGATATAAAGTCGCAATGGAGAAAAAGACGCTCGCCAACAACTATTTCAGGCAGGTATTGTTCACCGGCAAATATACGCAGCTGGTGGTCATGTGCCTGCAACCCGGGGAGGAGATCGGCAACGAAGTGCACAAGAAGGTCGATCAGTTCTTTCGCATTGAGCAGGGAAAAGCGATCTTCATTTTCAAAGGCAAGGAAAAACACCTGGTTAAAAACGGCGACGCCGTGATTGTCCCGGCCGGGACCTTCCATAACGTGATCAATGCGTCGAAGACAGCCAAGCTGAAGCTCTATACCCTTTACTCACCGCCCAACCACCCCGACAAAACCATACACAAGACCAAAGCTGCAGCCGAGAGAGCCGAAGCGAAAAAGCACCACAAATAAGGCCTGGAAGCAAGCAAGGAGTTCGACCAAGAATACGATCTTCATAGGCGGCAAGCCGATTTTACTTTGGCTTCCATTCCCGGTGCCAAGTGCAGGCCGGCGCATTCGGAACAATGGATGATATCAATAAGGAATAATAACCTTGTAAAAATAACGGCCTTCCCCTAGAATAAAAGACATGAAACCGAAAATACGCTGTTCAATTCCCGGGACGAAAACCCTGGCTGTGATCGTTATTCTGATCTTCAGCCTGCGCGACGGCCTGCCCAGCCCGCGCCCGTTGACGCCGGCAGCGGGACCGGAAATAGACTCGCCCGGTTTTATCACCCACATCGACGCCACACACGACCTTGGCCGCAAAAGGAGGAAATTTCCCTGGCTCCTGCTTGCGGCCGGGGTGATGGTCGCGGGGGGCGCGCTGTTCCTGTTCAGGGATTATATTTTCGCCCCCGGCCCCAACCTCGATTTTCTGCCGCTCGAATTCCCCTTCCAGGACTGGCACCGGGTCACGCGCATGGCTGCCTTTGGCGTGCCCAACTGGAGCGGCAGCGAACCGCACAGCGGCATTGACCTGATCGTCACCGCTCCGGCCGTGATCATCTCGCCCACGGCCGGAACCATCGCCGCCATTGAGACCAAGGAAAACCCGTATTCCCATCCGGTCGGGCAACTGATCCTCGGCATCGACATCTACATCAACCGCCAGCGGACGGTTTCCCTGGCCATCGAACCCGGCACCACCAGCGCCGGCCTCAAGGCGCAGCAGATCGCAGCCATCCTGGTCAAGAAGGGAGACCGGGTCCAGGCCGGGACGGTGATCGGCACCCTCCTTGTCGGAGAACAGGGCTACAGCCACATCCACTACTCGCTCCAGGACGGGGCGGGGCACGACCCGATCTGCCCCTATGCCTATTCCTCGGGCGCGGCCAGGACGATCTTCGAAACCCTGAAGAATACCCTGGCCAACAACCACCTTCCCGACGGCAGGATCTGCTACGGGCAGTAGGACCGGTTTGAATGAAGCGATTGACATTGCCGGCAAATAACTTGACAATGCAGGCTTGGGCAAAATTTGTTTTCACATCAACAGATCCCGGGAGGTCAAAATGATAAAAATTCAGCTGATGATCACGTTGTGTTTTTTGTGCGCCTGGCAGCCGCTGCCGGCGCAGGAACAGCAGATGGATATGGAAGCCATGATGCGCTGGGGCAGTGCCGACGTCATTCGTTACCACATCGTCGGTGTCTACCAGGCTCAAACCAATGTCATCGGCGGTTCGGGCGATATCGGCTACGCCGACGTAACCGACCGGGTGGTGATCGACCTGAAGTGGAAGCTTTCCGAGTCGCAATTGTTGGGCCAGCCCGTTTTCCTAAACGAAAAATCAGCGCTCAGCAACCTGCGCAACTATGAACCCAAGTGTCTGCCGCCGAAACTCAAGGGTGAGTATGAGCACTTCGAGTTGCTGGGCATCAAGAACGGCCTGGGCGGCGCGCTTGAACTGGAGGTGCGCACCACGTACCCCGCGGCCGAAGTGGTGCAGTTCTGCACCGGCAAGTTCAAGTCCGTGCCTGCCAAGGTCAAGACCAGGCCCGAAGAATTGGTTGTGCCGTCGCCGGTGATGTTCGGCATGCCGCTGCCCGATTCCGACAACCTGCGCATTGCCAAGGACAAAAAATCCCTGATCCACAAGCAAGACGGCTGGACCTGGACGTTCACGCCGAGCATCGAACCCGCGAAATAGCCAGCTCCAATCACCTTTCGCAAATGCGGTTTATAGTTTTCAATTCGGCAATTGAATGACCACGCGGTTCCCCAGACCGGCCGGGCCAAGCACGTCGAAGGTCGCGTGTTTATTCGGGTACAGCAGGCTGTCGCACTCGTCCCACCCGCATACGGCGATCGTCTGCCCGGGACGCAGGCCAAGCAGCCCGACCGGGTAGATGATGACGCGATAAGTGAATCCGGCGCCTCCCCATGCCGCTAAAATCTGCTTGCGGTTGTTAGAGTGCTCCCATCTGTCCTCTTCTGGAAACTCAATTCCCGTTGGGCCGTACCAGAATTCATAGACATCCATCCAACCGCAAGTCGGCGTCATCATCATCCCGACCCCCAGCAACACCTCGGCGCCTTTATCCCCCGGCGATCCCGTGGTCTCGTTGTTGTCCGTGTCCAGGGCGATGTTGATGCCGAGCCTGCGAATCTGATCTTGGCCATACCAAGGCAGTTCAGTTTCCGCGCGCGGATACGTCCCATAAGCAGTAATGCGCAGATAGAGATAATCGGCGTCGACGGCAAAGGTAGTAGCGGCCAGATCGACAAACGGCACAGGATAAGGGGTTGGATTGTCTTCCTGGTGGCCGGTCCAGATCCAGTCTCCCATGATATCAGTGATCGTCACGCCGTGCTCGGCGAGCATGCGTTGCGCCCGTGCAACAAGCTCCGCATTCGTATCCCCGCTCCCCCAACCGCTATCCACCTGGCACTGGGTCGGCTTTTTGGGAGGTTCGGGAATTTTGGTATCACTGCACCCGGACATTAAAAAAATCACCACGACAGAAAAGGTGAAGCAATATTTAATTTTCTCCATCAGGCCTTCGCTCACTTCACCTCGTTCATTTTCGCCAGTATCTCTTTTCCGAAGTCCAGGCACTTGGCCTTGTCGGTGTGGTCGTAATTTTCAAACGGCTGGTTGACGCTTTTATAGTAGCCCTCAAGGCCAGCGAGGTCCCCGGGGGAGAGGAGCTCTTTTTTCTGCCAGCCGGGGAATGCCCTCAACAGCTGCGGCTTGGCCTGACATTTCGCGGCGAACATCTCCAAATAGCCGCCGGCCTGGTCGGGAGGGGTGCCGCAAACGACGTAAAGGGCAAGCAGCCTGCTTCGCACTTCTTCTCCTCTCTTTTCCAGGAAGGCGATCATGTCGGCGTGAAGCATGTCGCCATAGATACCCGAGCCGAGGATTATTTTTTCGTAGCCGCTGAGGTCACCCGCGTCCTTGGCGGGCACGACCACGGCCTTTCCCGCCATCCCCTCGGCGATCCAGGCAGCCGTTTGGGCAGTGCTGCCATAGCGCGAACCATAAATGATCACCACGCTTTTCTCTCCTGCGGCCGGCGCAGCGAAAGCCGAAAGCCCGCCGATCATGGCAGCCAACAAGCCGATTGAAATGATCTTCATGCCATTCCTCCTTAGCCTCGATGCGTTTCCCGTGCGCAGGGAAGACACCTGCGCTTCTGCCCGCATTTTAAGGATAGCTGTTCAAAATGTCAACAAAACGCCTTGCAAAAATGACGGCCATCCCCAAAACAGATAGCAGGAAACCGCAAACCCGATGTTATGTTCACGTCGTCCTGACAGCGAGCGGTCGGACCTGTTTTCCGGAACATGCAGATCTGTCCCGGTTCCCCCCTGCCCAAAAAAAATATTCATTGCCACACGCGACCCGGGAGACCGCCAATAAACGTTGGCCACGAGGAGATAAATATTGTGTTCGATTTATTTTTATGCTATGACAATCATGTCAAGGGAGGCCATCATGTTCGAGCTTCTGCAGAGCTACAAACCCAAATGGTTCTATCATCTGCTGCCGTACCTGTATGCAGCGTCGGGAGTGCTGACCATGCTTGTGCTCAGGAATGTTATTGCATTTTTCAGCGGCAGCTTGCTGATCATTGCCGGAGGACTTGTCTGGTACACACGCAAGAGTTACAGGGAAGCGGCAATGGCCAGAAACATGCAAAGCCGGATTAGCCCGGGCGTGATTGACATCGTTTGGCATCCACGCTTCAACAGCGGCCACAAGCTGATCGATGATCAACACCGTTCAATTTTCCTGGTTGCAAACAGGTTGACGGACGAAATCACACATCACAAACCTGATCCAGTGATCAAGGAAACCATCCGTGAACTGATCCAGGAAATCCAAACCCATTTCAAGAGTGAAGAAGAGCTTCTCGAAAAGGCCGCGCCCGGAATAGTCGAGTCACACAAGGCAATACACAGTCAACTCATCAAAGAAGTTGGTGAAATTGCTGATCGCGTGGCCCTCAGGATGTCCAGCTTGCGCGAATTGATCGGGTTCATTTTGTACGATGTAATTACCAACCATCTAACCGATGAAGACACCAAATTCTTTCCAGCGCTAAAAAAATAATTTGCAGGCGGTCGTTTGACTTTGTAACTTTGGCTTAATTTGGCAGTGAGCCTTTTCCGGACACGCCTTGCCGTGTGGCGGCTGAAAGCACAGAAAGCCTGAATCGCATCTCCCTGAACTTTTTACTTTTTTTCAATGCATCCCGAACTCTTTGAAACCAACGATTCCCGGCCTGCGTATTAGTTATTTAAAAAAGGATGTGCCGTGAAACCATTACTATTTTTCCTGCTTTCGATATGTCTCCTGTTTCCCGCCTCGCTGCCCGCCCATGACTTGCTTAAGCTTCTGCGCGCGTCCGTCCCCCCGCTGATCGACGGCGTGCTCGACGACAACGTATGGAGGCAGGCGCAGGAGATCTCCGGATTCAAGACCTTCATCCCCGATTTCGGCAAGGAGCCGTCCGAGCAGACCCTGGCCTACATGGCCTACGACGCGGAGAACCTCTACTTCGCCTTCCGCTGCCACGACCGCACCCCGGACGGGATTAAGGCCTCCATGGCCAGCCGCGACACGATCATCACCGACGACTTTGTCTGCATCAACCTCGACAGCTTCAACGACCAGCAGTCGCTCTACGCCTTCTACGTCAACCCCCTGGGCATCCAGGCCGACAGCCGCTTCGCCAGCAACACGGAGGATTTCAGCGCCGATTTCGTCTGGTCGAGCGCCGGGCGTCTCGGCCCTGACGGGTACGCGGTGGAAATCGCCATCCCCTTTAAAAGCATCCGCTACGCGGGGAAGGAGCGGGTGGAGATGGCGATATTCCTCGAACGCTTCATCAGCCGCCTCAGCGAGCACGGCTCCTATCCCGAGATGGACCCGGCCAAAGGCTACGCCTTCCTCTCGCAGATGCGGCCGCTCGAGCTGCACGACATCCGGCGCACCACCCTGCTGGAGGTCCTGCCATCGGCTGTGTACGACCTGAAGCACGAACAGGACGCAGGCCGCTTGCAGCGGAGCGAATCGAAAGGCGAGCTGGGTGTCTCGGCCAAACTGGGGCTGACTTCGAAGCTGGTCCTCGACCTCGCCTGGAACCCCGATTTCAGCCAGGTCGAGTCCGACGCCGGCCAAGTGGACGCCAACCTGCGCAGCGACCTCTACTACACCGAGAAGCGGCCCTTCTTCCTGGAGGGGAGCGACATCTTCAAGCTGGCCGGGATGAGCTTCTTCATGAGCGCCGTCCACACCCGGCGCATCGTCGACCCGCTGCTGGGGTTCAAGCTGTCGGGCAAGCTGGGCGAGCGCGACACCCTGGGGGCCATCTTCGCCATCGATGAGGACGTGCAGGACCCTCTGCACGCCGGGGCGGGGGCGGAGAACGCAGCCTTCACCATTTTTCGCTACAAGCGCGCCCTGGGCGGAGACGGCTTCCTGGGGGCGTTCTACACCGGCCGTGAGCAGAGCGCCGATTACAACCGCCTGGTCGGCCTCGACGGACAGCTCCGCCTGTCGCGTTCGGAGACGCTCAGCTTCCACGGCTTTGCCTCCTGCACCGACAACCCGTCCATGCCGGACGAGAGGGGGACGGCGCTGAACGCCTACTACTCCAAGTCGACGCGCAACCTGGACCTGACCGGATGCGTCTACTCGATCAGCAGCGGCTTCTTCAGCGAGAGCGGCTTCCTGTCGCGCGGCGGCCTGACCGGCGTCGAAAGCGAGATCGGCCCGAAGTTCTACCCCAAGTCCGATTTTTTCCGCAAGGTCAAGCCCCGCCTCTGGGTCTATGTCATCCGCGACCACGAGAGCGGCATGAACGAGGCGTTGGGCAGATTTGGCGTCGATCTGCTGCTGCCGGGCAACACCGGCCTGACGCTGGAGGCCTGGAAGGCGAGCGAGATATTCCTCGGCCGGCGCTTCGATATCAGCCAGTACCGGCTGATCGCCAACAGCTGGCTGAACAAAAAGTTGTACCTTTACCTCGCCGGCCGCCGCGGCAGCCAGATCCGCTACGCGCAGGACCCCTTCCAGGGGCGCGGCAGCACGTTCGTCGGCATGCTCCGCTACCTGCCCACCGACAAGCTCCAGTGGGAGGTCCGTTTCACCTATGCCGACCTGTATGCCAAGGCAGACAAGCTCAAGGTCTATGAATATACCATCCTGCGCAACAAGCTCACCTACCAGGCGAACAAGTATCTCTTTTTCCGGGGCGTGCTCGAGTACAACGACTACCGGAAAAAACTCCTCAGTGATCTCCTGGTCTCGTTCACGTACATCCCGGGGACCGTGATCCAGCTTGGCTACGGTTCACTCTACGAAAAGGTCCGCTGGGACAAGACCGATTACCGTCCCGACGACCGCTTCCTGGAAATGAAGCGCGGGCTCTTCTTCAAGGCCTCCTATCTCTGGCGGCTGTAGCAAATTCTGATATACAAAACCCCGGGGCCGATTCCCCTGGCCCGCCGCATTTCAATCCACCGTGCCCGGCAACACGTCCATGGCCGTTTTCTCACTGAGCAAGTCGTGCACTTCGACCAGGAAAACGTAACGGCCGGGTTTCAACCAGTCAAAACCGATGTCGATGAAAACGCTTTTTTCCCTGGCTTCTACCAGGCGGCTCTGGTCATAAACCAGGCTGTTGTCACGGTCAAAGATCCGGATCGCCACTTTCAGTTGACCGGTTGTTTTTTTATTTTTTTCAGCCATGCGGAAATCATTGACAGCAAAATGCAGTTTTTTCTGTTCGAAGGCCAGATCAAGGGTCTGAATGGTCGGGTCGACCAGCCTTATGTTCTGCAGATAATGGCCGATGTAATCCTTGCGCAGGTTATCATCATATAACAGCTGCAGGCGCGGGTCATTGACCTTGATCGAGATTTGGCCATGGCTTTCGGGCTTTTCAGGTGCATAGGTCAAAACATAATACACATCCTCCCTGTCCTCGATGGCATGCAACGCCGAACCGATATCCCCGGAAAAGGTCACCTCGCCCCCGGTGCGGCGGGTGATTTCGCGCATGGAATTTTTTAAATCAGCGGCCACGTCCTTGTATGCAAATTTCTCGGACAGTCCGTTGCGTTCCACGCCGCTGATAAAGCAATGGTAGGTGCTGTCCACCTGGAGCAGCATCTTGCCGATCTGTTCGGCCGGAAATCCGTTGTCCCTGCCCAACTCACGATCAATGTTTTCCAGCACGCTGCTGAGCTGGCTGGCAAATTGCAGGGCCACGCCCGGGCCCTGGGATGCTTCCACCTCGGCAGCCAGGTTATCGATTTGCCGGCGAATGGAGTCGCTGTTTTTCATTTTTGGCAGCAGCGTGACCTGGTAAAAATTCAACACCCATTTTTCGGCCTTGATTTTTTCCAGATAGCGGGCAAAATTGTAGAATTTGTCGGCGTCGGGCACAAGATACTTTGTTTTAAACTTGCCCAGGATCTCTTGATAGTGCTGCACGAAATTATTGACACTGAAGAAATTCACGATATGGCTTTCTATTTCCTGCTGAACGCGCAGGAAATACATTTCCAGCTCCTGGCTGGCCTTGACGGCCTCTTCCTGCAAAACCTGCTCCAGGATCTCCTGACGCCTGATCTGCCAGA
>Ga0315278_10001142_pt1 | contig 23030 bp, 17 predicted proteins | sample YL17G06_0_MG_FD_203880 | JGI IMG/M metagenome (GOLD analysis project Ga0315278, IMG submission 203880) | Sediment microbial communities from Yellowstone Lake, YNP, Wyoming, USA - YL17G06_0 | ecosystem: Environmental > Aquatic > Freshwater > Lake > Sediment | place: USA: Wyoming | collected... | reverse complement strand
ATCTCGTCGAGACGCGTGCCGAGCGGCAGCTCGTAGAGACCCGGCCGCTGGACGAGACCCGAAACACCGAAGACGGTCGTGCCGGGGCTCTTCTCGGTGCCGAAGCCGCGGAACCAGGCCGCGCCATTCCTTAGTATGTGCGGCGCGTGCGAGAAGGTCTCGACGTTGTTCACCGTGGTGGGCATGCCGAAGGCACCGAACTGCGCCGGAAACGGCGGCTTCTTGCGCGGCTGGCCCTTCTTGCCTTCGAGCGATTCGAGCAGACCCGTTTCTTCGCCGCAGATATAGGCGCCGGCGCCGCGCGTCACGATCACGTCGTGCGCGAGGTCGCTGCCCAGACAGTTCGCGCCGAGGATGCCGGCGGCGCGACACTCTTCGATGGCGCGCTCGAGCACGTTGGCCGGGTGGGCGTACTCGCCGCGGACGTAAACGAAGGTCTTCTCGGCACCGGTCGCCTTTGCGGCGATCAGGATGCCTTCGATCATCTGGTGCGGCCCGCGTTCGAGCAGCAGCCGGTCCTTGAACGAGCCGGGCTCCGACTCGTCTGCGTTGCAAACCAGGTACTTCGGCTTGTCATTGCCCTTCGGCATGAACGACCACTTCATGCCGGCGCCGAAGCCCGCGCCGCCGCGACCCTGCAAACCCGCGTTCTTCATCAGCTCGACGATCTGTTCGGGGCTCATTTCGGTGAGCGTCTTCTTCGCCGTTTCGTAACCGCCGCGACGCCGGTAGCCCGCGAGCGTTGCGTAGTCGTCGTCGCCGAAGTGCTCGGTCAGATAGCTGGTGACGAAGGGAACCTTCTGCACGGCGCTACTCGAGGCCGTCGACGATCCGCTTGGCGGCGTCGGCATCGAGATTTTCGTGGTAGGTCTCGTCGACGCGCAGCACCGGCGCCCAGGCGCATGCGCCGAGGCATTCCTCGTGGCCGAGCGTCACGCGTCCGTCCTTCGTCGTCTCACCGGCTTCGATGCCCAGGTGTTGCTCGAGCTGGCGCAGCAGGTCGCGGGAGCCGCGCAGCGAGCAGGGCAGGTTGGTGCAGACATGGACGTGGTGCCGACCCTGCGGGCGGTCGTAGAACATGTTGTAGAAGCTGACGACCTCCATGACCTCGATCGGATGGAGCTCGAAGATCGTCGCCAGCTCGCGCGCCGCCTCGGGCGCGATCCAGCCGGTCTGCTTCTGGACGAGATGAAGGGCCGGCAGGAGCGCGCCGCGCTTCTTCGGGTACTTGGCGATCTCGGTGTCGATGCGAGCGCGCGTCTCGCCGGAAATCACCATTCGAGCGCGCCCTTCATCCAGACGTAGGCGAGTCCGCCGCCCAGCATCACCATGAAGGTGAGCATTTCGACGAAGCCGAACCAGCCGAGCTCGGTGAAGAGGGCGCCCCACGGATAGATGAACACCGCCTCGACGTCGAAGAGGATGAACAGCATCGCGACGATGTAGAACTTGACTGAGAAGCGCTGGTGCGGGGACACGATCGGTCGCTCGCCGCACTCGAAGGGCTCGTTCTTCTCCGCAAAGCTGCGTCGCGGACCGACCAGCAGATGGATCGAGAGCAGCGCGCTGGCCAGGATGGTCGAGATCAGGAGGATCGCGACGGCACCCGTGTACTCCGCGAGCATCCCCCCCCCCTCTCTCACCCGAATCCCTGCAACGGACCCTAAGGCCTCGATTTTCCGCGAAAAGGCGGCCGGAACCTAGCCGCGGCCTCTAGGCCGATCAAGACCGCAGCCGTTGCTTTTGGGGACGTTCCTGAAGGCAAGAAAGGCAACTTGGCGGGAACGTCCCCAACTCAACTAACGTGGTTGGATGGCGGTGCGGGTTGCGGTGCTGGGGGCGGGGAGCTTCGGGAGCTGCCTCGCGATCTTGTGTGCGGATCGCGGCCACGACGTTTCGCTGTGGGCGCGCGACGCCGCGCTTATCGACGCGATCACGCGCGACCGCCGCAACCCGCGTTTCCTCAAGGACGTGGCGATTCCAGACGCGATCCGCGCGACCACCGATCTCGCCGAGGCGCTGACCGATTGCGAGATGGTGATCGTCGCGGTGCCGAGCCACGCGGTGCGCGGCGTGATGGCGCGCGCAGCCGCCTCGCTGCCCGCTGAGGCAATCCTCGTCTCGGCGGTAAAGGGCATCGAGCTCGACACGGGCAAGACGATGGACGAGGTGATCGCCGAAGTGCTGCCCGAGTCGTATCACCCGCGCATCACCGTGTTGTCGGGACCGTCGTTCGCAAGAGAGGTCGCGGAGCACAAGCCCACGGTCGTGACGATCGCCTGCCGCGAGGAGGCATATGCGATCGCCGTCCAGAACTACCTCTCCTGCCCGTGGTTCCGCTGCTACTCCGAGACCGACGTGCTCGGCGTCGAAATCGGGGGCGCGATCAAGAATGTGATCGCGATCGCGGTAGGCGTCTCGGACGGGATGGGCCTCGGCCATAACGCCCGCGCCGCGACCATGACCCGTGGCCTCGCCGAGATCACCCGACTCGGCGTACGCCTCGGCGCGAATCCGCTCACCTTCCTCGGCCTCGCCGGGATGGGCGATCTGGTGCTGACCTGCACGGGCGACCTGTCGCGCAACCGGCGCGTCGGTCTCGCCCTCGGCGCGGGACGCAAGTTGCCGGAAATCCTCGAAGAGTTGGGCGAGGTCGCGGAGGGCGTCCGAACTACCTACGCCGCCTGCCAGCTTTCCGAGCGGGTGGGCGTCGAGCTGCCGATCGCCCAGGGCGTGCGCCTCCTCCTCGAGGGCAAGGTCGACCCGCGCGAGGGCGTGAAACTCCTGCTCAGCCGCCAGCTCCGTGGCGAGAGAGATTGGGACTACAAGACCGAGCGCCGCTAGCCCCACTCCGCCCCGGCCTTATTGCTGACGATCGGCTAAGTTGAATCTGGTTTTCAATTTCGGCTTGGACCTGGGCAGCCCCCGAGGATCCACAGCTGAGGTGTCCGACCCATGCCGACAGCCGACTGCTCGATCGCTCGCCCCATCATCCTCTTCGTTGCGCTCGGGTTGGCGGTCCTGGCACCGTCGCCCGCCGGCGCCGCCGACCCTCCTTCCTCCGAGGACCAGGCCCGCCGCGCCACCCACCTGCTCGAGTACCTCGCAGCCGACTACCCCGGCACGGTGCGCGACGGGCAGGTGGTCAACCAACTCGAGTACGCCGAGCAGAGCGAGTTCGCCGCGCAGATCCACGCGAACTTGGCCGCGCTCGGTGTCGCGGAGAGCGACGCTCTGCTCGTTGCGATCACGCGCTTCGAGTCCGCGATCCGCGATCGCGCGCCGGGCGAAGCGGTGGCGGGGCAGGCGCGCGAGCTGGCCTCTGGCGTGCGCGAACGCTTCGGCGTGCGCGCCGTTCCGTCGGCAACGCCGGATCTCGCCAGGGGTCGCGCGCTCTACGACACCAGCTGCGCGTCGTGTCACGGCGCGACGGGAGTCGGCGACGGCGAGGCCGGAAGATCCCTCAATCCGCCGCCGCGAAACTTCAATGCACGCGACCGCCTGCTCGCGCTCTCGCCCTTCGCTCTCTTCAGCACCATCACCTACGGCCTCGGCGGCACCGGCATGGTGGCGTACGCGCAGCAACTCGATGAAGCGTCGCGCTGGGACCTCGCCTTCTACGTCGGCGCGCTCGGCTTCGGGCAGGACGAGATCGCGCGGGGCAAGACACTGCTCGACACCCAGCGCGACGCCGCGATCGCTCGCGTTCCCAATCTCGCCGCACTCACGGATCGCTCGGTTGCAGAACTCTCGGGAGGCGACGCCGACGGCGAAGCACTGCTCGCGTTCCTGCGCGCGCATCCCGAAGCGCTGCGCACGGGCGGTCTCCCGCTCGACGTGGCAGCGAGCAGGCTCACGCAGTCACTCGATGCCTTCCGCGCGGGCGAGCGCGAGCGGGCGCTCGAGCTCGCCATCTCGTCGTACCTCGACGGCTTCGAGCCCGTCGAGCCTGCGCTGAGCGTCGTCGACCCGGCGCTGCGCAAGACCATCGAGGCCGAGTACATCCGCTACCGCGACGCGCTGCGCGAAGGACGCGCGTTCAGCGAAGTTTCGACGATCCACCGCTCGGTCGAAGAGGGGCTCGCGCAGGCCGAACAGCGCCTCGCCGGCAGCGGTCTCGGCCCGACGGCAGTCTTCATCGGTGCGCTGACGATCCTCGCGCGCGAGGGACTCGAAGCCGTGCTGCTGGTGGTCGCGATCATCGGCGTGCTCGCGCGCTCGGGTCGCCGCGATGCGCTGCGCTTCGTGCACGCCGGCTGGATCGCCGCGTTCGCCGCGGGCGCGGCGACCTGGTGGGTGGCGGCACGCTTCGTCGCGATGAGCGGCGCGAGCCGCGAAGTGGTGGAAGGCGTCTCGGCCCTCACGGCCACCGCCATCCTCTTCTACGTCAGCTACTGGCTGCTCTCGAAGACGGAATCGGCGCGCTGGCAGTCCTTCCTCGGCGATCGCTTGAAGACCGCACTCTCGAGCGGCTCTCTCGGCATGCTCACGCTCGTCACCTTCGTTGCGGTCTACCGCGAGTGCTTCGAAACGGTGCTCTTCTACCAGGCGCTCGCGGCGCAGGCGGGACCCGCCGGTGCGGGTCCGCTCTTCGCCGGCATCGGCGCAGGCGCGGCGGTGCTCGCCGTGCTCGCGCTCACCGTCTTCCGCTTCGGCCAGCGACTGCCGATGCGCCGCTTCTTCGCCGCCTCGTCGCTGTTGCTCTACGGCCTCGCAATCGTCCTCGCCGGCCAGGGAATCGCCGCCTTGCAGGAGGCGGGCTGGATCCCGGCCACGCCCGTGTCACTCTTCCGTCTCGAGTGGTTGGGGATCTACCCGACCTGGCAGGGTTTCGCGCTCCAGGGCGTCCTCGTGCTCGCCGCGCTGGCAGCCCTGCCGATGGTGGTCGGGGGGCTCCGCCGGGAGCCCACGCGAGCTTCTTGATCGCAGACGGAGGAACGGGACGTGGCGACCTTCAAGCGAGTGGATCGGCCGAAGCTCGCGGGCGCCTTCGCGCTCGTGGTGACGGCGCTCGTCGCGAACGGCTGCATGACCAAGGTCGTGAAGGTGCCGGTCTTCGACGAGAGCAACGTCGAAGTCTTCCTGCGCTACGACGCGCGCAGCGGCAAGCCGATCGACCGCGGCTACTCGCATCCGGTCACGATCGCGCCAACGCGCATCACCAACATGCTCGCGCGCATCGAAGTGCGCAAAGGCGAGAAGCCCGAGCGCGAGCCCGCGATCCCGACCGAATTGCTCTACCCGATCGGCGAAGGCGTCGCGCGCGCGCTCGCGAAGGCGGATTCGTCGCAAGAAGTCCTCGTGATGGCGACGGAGCGCAAACGCAACCTGGCAGTCTTCACGCAGGACTATCTCACCAGCCTGATCGTGTGGAACCAGGACGACAAGATCTTCGTGAAACTCGGCCACCTCGACTGGGCCATTCCCAAGGGCAAGGACGAAAAGATTCCCGAACCAAAGACCGACGAGATTGTCGGGAAGAACCGCGCGGTGCCGAGCGAGGGCATCGCGGCCGAAGGCAACCAGCTCGTCACCGCCAACTGGCGCGACCCGATCTTCAAGGACGCCGGTGCGCTGCACGTGCGACCGGGCGGGCAGGTCGTGCGCCGCACCGTGCTGATGGACAGCGGCGAGGAAGCGACGCTGCCCAGCGAGCCCACATCGGGCGCGGCGGTGCCGCCGCAAGGTGTCTCGCCGGAAGGTCTGCGCGCGCTCGCGGATCTAGAAGAGTCGCGCCGGCGCGGCGAGCTGACGGAAGCGGACTACCAGGCGAAGCGACGGCAGATCCTCGAGGGCGGCCTATCCGCACCGACCGTCGCACCGGCCTCGACCACTCCGCCGCAGTAGCGCCGTTCCGCGCGAAGGTCGTGCAGCAGATCCCGGCGAACGTCGCGCGCTGGCACGCCGCGATGGCGTCGCGGCCGAGCGCGAGCGCCTGATCAGAGACAGAGCGCGCGGCTTCGCTCTTCTGCGTAGATGAGCAACGCGACCGAGGCGTGCTCGTTCACCTGGTCGAAGTGCACGCCCATGCCGAACGGCAGATTCCGCTTCATGACGTTGCCGGGCACGTTCGTCATCACGACGCGGCCCGACGCCGTCACGGAGTCGCTGTCGGGAATCGCGAGGCGCAGCTCGACCCGCGCCTTCACCATCCACGGCTGCGCGATCGACAGATAGGCGCCCGACGCGGAGATCGAGTAGATGCGCCCTTCCTTCTGGCGGACTCCCGACTTGACGATGACCGGCCAATCGGCCGGCGCGCGCAGCGTGGTGCGGTGGCGATGCATCGGTCGCCCGGTCGCGAGCGCGCGGTTCACCTGAAACCGCAGCGTGTGGAGATCGAGCGGATCGAAGATCGGGATCTGGATGCCGGCGTGGCGCAGCCGCTGGCGACCTTCGGGGCCCGGGTCGCGTCCCGCACCCAGGAACGTGAGCGGAACCGTCGGGGAGAGCCGCCGCAGGAAGTCGAGCGCGCCGCGCAGATTCATCACCGGCATGTCGGACGGGACGACCACGGCGCCGATCCGCGTCCCGGCGACGCGCAGGAAGGTGTGCGCCTGTTCGGGCGTCTTCGCCGGCACCACGCGATAGCCGATGCGCACCAGCCGTGTGCGCAGCACTTCCATGTCCGGCGCGTTGGCGCCGAGCAGCAAGATGTCCTTGTTCATGCTTCCCTCCTCGCCCCGCCGCGCGAGGCATGGAGGCGTTATCGGCTCGCTCGCTGGCGCGGTGAACGGCACTCGCGTGACGCGACTGTCATGCGTCACGCGAGTGCAGCGGCGACGCAGGTGGTGGCGAGGTCAACGCTCTCCCGTACCCTACCGGGCTTCCTGGGTACCTACCCTGGGGGCGCTCGGGCATTCCCGCTCCCAGCTTTACGACCTCAGTTCACGACCTGACGAGGTACCCGGATGGCGATTCTTCTCGAGATCCTCGTCGTCGCGCTGCTCGCGATCGCGGTTTCGCGCTTCGCGCCAGAGCCTTGGCGCGGGCGGATCCTGAACGTGCTGAAGGCCTGGCTGACGGTGCGCGCCTTCTGGCTGCTGCTCGATCACCAGGTGAAGATGGATTCGGCGCAGATCGAGACGCTGCATCTCGGCGGGCAGGTTCCGAAGGACGCCACCCACGTCGCCGCCTGGCGACTGATCCTCGCGCAGATCTCAGAGATCGAGCTCGGACCGTTCCTGCTGTTCTGCGGCGCCGCGGCGAGCGTCAAGTTCGTCGGCATCCTCGCGTCGATGTACCGCTGGCTGGTGCTGCTGCGCGGCCAGGGCATCGAGTTCCCGTTCCGTCACATCTTCGGTTCGTTCCTGATCGGCCGCTTCATCGGCACCTTCCTGCCCAGCACGGCGGGCCTCGACGGCTACAAGCTCTACGACGCCGCGCGCTTCAGCGGCAAGACCGTCGAAGTGACCGCCACCACCGCGATCGAAAAGGTGATGGGCATTTTCGGCATCTTCCTGTCATTCCTGGTCGCGCTGCCGTTCGGCATCAAGATCTTCGGCGACAGCGGGCCGATGGTCGCCGCAGTCACCGTCCCGCTCTCGCTCGCGCTGATTGGCGCGCTGCTGGCCGTGCTCTGGTTTCCGGGCATCGTGCAATGGCTGCTGCTGCATCTGCCGATCCCCGGCAAGGCGCGTCTCGAAGGCATCGTGCTGCGTATCGCGCACTCCGCGTCGGCCTACCGCGACAAGAAGCCGCTGGTGCTGCTCGCGCTCGGCCTTTCTTTCGTCGTGCACTTCACGACGGCGGCGATGTACTACTTCACCGCCTTCGCGGCCGGCGCCGTGAGCCCGGAGTTCTGGCCGATCGTGTTCGGCTCGTCGATCCAGATCTTCGCGACGGTGGTGAGCCCGTTCACGATCGCGGGCGAAGGGATCCGCGAAGCCGCGCAGTATGTGCTGCTCCACAAGGAGATCGGCGCCGCGGCATCGATCGTGTCTGCCGCGCTTGGTTTCTGGGCCGCCGAAGCGCTGACTCTCGCCGGCGGTTTCTTCTGGTGGCTGCGCCCCGCCGACTACAAGCCCGCCTACTGTCGCGTGGACGGCGTGCAGGTGGACTATGACGAAGCGGCACGCGCAGCGGTGTCGCTCGAAACCGACGAAGACCGCGCGCGTCACGCCGCACGGCCGGTCGGCGACGTACCGGGCCTCGCGACGCGCGTGGGCGCGGCCGCCTACACGGGGCTCGGCGCCGGCATCATCGCCGGCTTGCTGATCGGAGCGATCGAAACGCTCGTGATCGCGCGCGAAGGACTCGGCACCGATCACCAGGTGCTGTGGTACGGACCGCTCGCGTACGCGCTGCTGCTGGGGCTCGGCGGTCTCGTCGCGGGCGTCGTGCTGGGCGTGCTGCCGATGGAGCGCCGCGAGATCCGCGGCTGGACGGCGAGTCTCGTGCTGCTCGCACTCGGCGTCGCGCCGGCGCTGATGATCGCGCTGTTCCGGATCCGCCGGGACGTGTTCCACGAACAGATGCCGCCGCTGCCGGTGCTGGCGGGCGTCGTCGGCGTCGCGGGAATCGTCGCGCTGGCGCTCTTCTTGCTCGGACCGCGCCTGCTGGGTGGCGGCATCGGTCGTGCCTTCGGCGCGATCCCGGCACTGCTGCTCGGCGCGCTCGTGGTCGGCGGCGGCGCCATCGCGGGTCGCGCGCTCTACCCGGCTGCGCCGGCAGCGCCGACGCCGCCCGCGGTGCCCGGCGCACTCGCGGACAAACCGAATCTGCTGCTGATCGTGATCGACACGCTGCGTGCCGACGCACTTTCGTGCTATGGCGGAAGCGTCGAAGCCAAGAACATCTGCGGCATCGCCGCGCAAGACGGCACGCTCTTCACCGGCTTCTCGCACGCCTCGTGGACCAAGCCGTCGTTCGCGTCGATCCTCACTTCGACGCTGCCTTCGACTCACAACACGATGTCGAAGACGGCCACGCTGCCGCCGGATCTGGTGATGGTCTCCGAGGCGCTCCAGCAGCACGGCTATGCGACCGGAGGGATCGTCGCGAACATCAACCTCGCGCCGAGCTTCGGTTTCCAGCAGGGCTACGACGAGTACACCTATCTCTCACCCGACTATCTGTTCGGTTCGGAGGAGTCGTCGTCGAAGCTGATCTTCTACCAGATCGGCCGCAAGCTGGCGCTGAAGCTGAAGCCCGGTCACCGCGTGACGGACTACTACCAGGACGCGACGACGGTGACGCGCGTCGCCGACGATTGGCTCGCGCGCCACAAGGACTCGCGCTTCTTCCTGCTGCTGCACTACATGGACCCCCACGATCCGTACTTCCCGCATCCGTACACCGGCGAGGCGATCGCGCGCGTCGAGGCCGACAATCCCGATCCGTCGCGCGCGGCGCACATGCGCGAGCTCTACGACGGCGAGATCCGCTTCACCGACGAGCACATCGGAATGGTCGAGGCGAAGCTGCGCGAACTCGGCATCTGGGACGACACGATGATCGTGATCACCGCCGACCATGGCGAGGAATTCCACGAGCACGGCGGCTGGTGGCACGGCACGACGCTCTATGACGAGCAGATCCGCGTGCCGCTGCTGGTGAAGTGGCCGAAGGGCAAGGTGGGTGCGCCGCCGCGCGTCACCGATCATCCGGTGCGCCACCTCGACATCGCACCGACGCTGCTCACGCTTGCGGGCGCGCCGATCCCCGCCGGCATGCAGGGGAAGGATCTCGCGGTGCCGATGGCGCAGCGCAGCGAGTCCGAGCGCATGCACTACGCCGAGGAAGATCACGAAGGCAACGTGCTGCGCGCGATCCGCACCGATACCTGGAAGCTGATCGAAGCGAACCCCGGCAACCCGCGCGGCCTGCCGGCGGAGGAACTTTTCGCGATCGAGAAGGATCCGAAGGAGACGCAGAACGTCGTGGAGAAGAACGCGACAGTCGCCGCGCAGATGCGCCAGCACGCCGAAGCGCAGCGCCAGCTCGCGGCGAGTCAGGCGGTCGAAGGCGGCGAGCAGGCGAAGCTCAGCAAGGAAGAGTGCGAGAAGCTGCGCGTGCTCGGGTACGTGCAGGACTGCGACTCGGTGAACTGAGGCGCTGGTCCGGGTGCGTCTCACGCGGGGCGCGGCTCCGGCAGGAGAGGGTCCCGTGCTCAAACATCCTCGGCGTCGCTCTGTCCCTGTTTGCCAACGGTGACATTTCCTGAGCGACGGCTGCGGAGCTGCGCGCGGGTCCCTCTCCGGCCTGCGCCTACTTGCAGGGAAGACTAGACCGCGCGCTGATGGCGCTCACGCAATGCGGCGTAGAGAGCGTCGTAGACGAACGATGCTCGCTCCAGGAGTGTGTGGTCGTCCGCTTCGACGAGCGGGAATCCCTGCGAGATGGTGCGCAGTCCGATCGACTCGGGTGTTGCGTGCACCTCGTCGGCAAAGTCCGCACCGTGGACGATGCGACCGAGTTCCTGCAGCGCGGCGTCGTCGGGCCGGTGTTCCTCGGCCAACGCTTCGAATGAACAGCGTCCCCGTGCATCACGGTGCGGGTAGCTGGCGCCGGGCGCGTCGAAGCCGATCGCAGCCTCGCGCTGCTGGATGCCCGCCACTTCGGCGGGGTCGACGAAGAGAATCTCCGCGCCCGGGTCCAAGAAGCGCCGAATCAGCCAAGCAGTGGCTGTCCGGTTCACCCGCGGTCTCCACCGCGTCACCCACTTCACGGTGTCGCGCCTCGCGACCGGAGCGCCCGCGGGACGGGCTGGCGTTCCGATGGCGGCGGAGATGCCTTCGCGGCGCGCCCTCGAGCTGCGAGGAGAGAGAGAGTCGCCACCAGGAGGATCGCGAGGTGTCGGGTCATTGGGACTTCCTCGAATTCGGGTGGAATGGCTCGAACGCGCGACGCGATCTTCGCCGAGCACTCCAGAATGTTCCTCTTCGTGAGCTCGCCGCCAACAACTCCGAGGGCTTCTCATTCGCTGCGCTCGTGCAGCGGATCAGCGAGCGCTCGAAGCGGCGGCTACCCTGCGACCCATGCGACCCCACGACACGGATGCCGCCGCCCACCGCGCGCAGCTCGCCGTGTACGCGCGCATGACGCCGTCCCGCCGCGTCGAGTTGGCTTTCGAGCTCGCGGAGCGCGCGCGTCGCATCGCGACTGCTGGGATCCGATCGCGTCACCCCGATCTCACGGCAGAAGCCGCGCGCCAGGTCTTGCTCAGAAAGCTTCTCGGCGACGAACTGCACCGAGCGGCCTACCCGGCTGCGAGCCCGCCGGCGTCGTGCAGCTGCTGCAGCGGGCACGCGACGCCGTCTCGGGCTGACACCTCGAGGCCCGGCTCGATCGCTCCCGCACGCACGGTCAGGGTTTCACCCGAGCCGCGGCTTCATCCGCCAGCGCACCAGCGTCAGCAGTATCGCGAAGAGCAGACACAGTGCGACGAAGGGGACCCAGACGTCCCCGAAGGCGCCGCCACGCAGCACGAGGCGGCGCAGGCCGATCTGGTACCAACGCAGCGGCAAGATGGCGCCGAGTTCGCGGACGCCGTGCGGCATCAGTTGGTACGGGAACATCACGCCCGAGAGGACGAACGAGGGCAGGATCACGAAGACGGTCAAGAAGACCGCCTGCGCGCTGCTGTGCACCAGCGCCGAGATCAGCACGCCGACCGAGAGCGACGCGAACACGAAGGGCAGCGTGAGCGCCCCGATCGCGAGCCAGCTTCCGTTTGGCCAGATGCCGAACAGGATGCCGGCGCCGAGGATCGCGATCGTGAGTACGCAGTAGGAGACGACGACGTAGGGGACGAGCTTGCCGAGCACGATTTCGAGCGGCGAGATCGGCAGCGCGAGTGTTGCCTCGTAAGTGCCGCTCTCGCGTTCGCCAACCAGGCCGAGGGTCGACGCGGAGAAACACAGGTTGGTGAGCAGCATGCCGGCCAGCGCGGCGAGAAAGAAGTTGCGGTCACGCAGCGTGGGGTTGAACCAGAAGCGCGGGCGCGTTTGCAGTCCGGCACCGCCGTTCGCGACGGCGGGGCGATCGGCGCTGCGCGCGGCCACGCTGCGCAGATCGGGATCGAAATTGCGCGCGACCTGGCCGATGGTGCCACCGATGCGTGCTGCGGTGAGCGGTTCGGCGCCGTCGAGCAGCACCTGGAGCTGCGGGCGGCTGCGAAAGGTGTCGCGCTGGAAGTCGTGCGGGATCACCACCAGCGCGATGGCCTCGCCGCGCGCGAGCAGTTCGCGACCGTCTTCGTAGCTTGCGACGCGTTGCGGCGCGAGGAAGTAGCCGGTGGCGCCGATCTCTTCGACGAGGCGACGCGCAACGGCGCTCTGGCTCTGGTCGAGCACGGCCCACGGCACGTTCGCCGGTTCGTTCGAGAGCGCACCACCGAAGAGCAGCAGCATCATGATCGGCTGGACCGCGACGACCCCGATGAAGGCCTTGTCATGGCGCAGCACGCTGCCCTCGCGGTAGGCCACCGCCAGCACGTTCGTCGCGAATACCCGCAGTCGTTCCATGCTCAGGTTCTCCGCTCGAGCGTGCGCACCGCCAACGCGATCAGCGCGACGCCGAAGACGCCGAGGAAGAGCAGATCGCTCCACAGTTCGAAGGGCCCGGCGCCGCGCAAGTAGATGGCGCGCGTCACGCGGATGAAATGCGTCGCGGGAAGGGCTTTCGTCAGCCATTGCACCGGCGCCGGCATGTTGCGGATCGGGAACGCGAAGCCCGAGAGCTGCACCAGCGGAATGCTGAAGAGCACCGTCTTCTGCACGGCTTCGGCCGCGGTCGCCGAGGTGGCGGAGAAGATCAACCCGAGCGAGAGCGACATCGAGACGTAGAAGGTCGCCACCAGCAGGAAGAAGAGCACGCTGCCCGCCGGCCACACGCCGAGCACCAGGCCCGCGACGACGACCATCAGCAGCACGTCGAGCGAGAACACCGCGCCCATCGGCAGCAGCTTGCCGAGCAGGATCTCGGCGGTGGTCGCCGGCGTGAGCTGGAGCTGGTCGAAGGTGCCCGACAGGCGCTCGTTCACGATCGAGACCGCGGTGATCAACACGGTGAGGAACGAGAGCACGAAGCCGAAGGTGCCCGCGACCATGAACGGCCGGCCCGAGAGCTGCGGGTTGAAGAGCGCTTGCGTGACGACCTCGACTCCGGCGCGAGCCGCAGGCGAGCGACGTTCATCGAGACGCGTCGCTCGCGAACTGAGCTCGCGCACCGAGATGCGCGCGCCACTCGCCGCGATGATCGAGCGCAGGAAAGCGTCGGCGTTGCCGGCGAGCACGGTCTCGGCGCCGTCGTAGAGCAGCTGCACTTCGGGCGGTGCGGCGCCCGCGCGTTGCGCGAGCGCATCCTGCAGGTCGGGCGGCAGCACCAGCGCCGCGCTGATCGCGCCCGCGACGAGCGCGGCTTCGAGTGCGTCGCGCGTCGCGTACGGACTCGGCTCGAAGGCACCGCCAGCAGCGAGGTCCGCGACGAGACGGCGACTCATCGCGCTGCGACTCGCGTCGAACACGCCGAGGCTCATGTGCTGAACATTCGTCGCGAGGATCGAAGAGAAGGCGAGCAGTGCGACCAGCGGCACGGCAACCAGCGTGATCACCGTGAACGGATCGCGCAGCGTCGCGCGCACCTCGCGCACCACCAGCGTGCGAAGCCGCCGGACCTTCATGGCGCAATCACCTGTGTGCGCTCGATGATGCGCGTGAAGATGTCGTTCATCGCGGGCTGCTCGATCCGCAAACCACCGACGGCGGCGGGACCCAGCGCCACTGCCAGCGCGTCGAGTGACGGGGCGTCGAGCTGGGGCCGGCGCAGCGTCAGCGCGTTCCCGTTGTGCGTCACGCTGAAACCCGCGGTCGTAAGTCGTTCGAGCCCGCCGGCAGTGAGCGGCGCATCGACGTCGATCCGGTAGCCGTCGGAGTTCGCCGCGCGCAACTCCTCGGGCGTGGCGTTCGCAACCAGACGACCGTCCGCGATGAACGAGATGTGGTCGCAGTAGTCCGCTTCTTCCAGGAAGTGCGTGGTGACGAACACCGTGCGGCCCGCGTCGGCTTCGTCCTGGATGATCTGCCAGAAGAGGTCGCGGCTCGCGACGTCGACGCCCGCGGTCGGCTCGTCGAGGAAGAGCAGGCGCGGCTCGTGCAGCGTGGCGAGCGCGAGACCGGCGCGCTGGCGCACGCCGGCGGGAAGACTCTCGGGGCGCTCGCCCTCGGCGTCGCCGAGCGCAAAGCGTTCGCGCACGGCGCCCCAGCGACGTTCGAGCGCCGCTCCGTCGATGCCGTAGAGACCGGCGTAGAACTCGACGTTCTCGCGCAGCGTGATGCCCTGGTACAGGCTCACCTTCTGGCCCATGTAGCCGATGCGGTCGCGCACGCGGCGCGGCGTGGCGATCACGTCGATGCCGTCCACGAGGATCGTCCCAGCCGTCGGCGCGAGCAGCCCGATCAGCATCCGGATCGTCGTGCTCTTGCCCGAGCCGTTGGCGCCGAGGAACGCGAAGATCGCGCCGGGCTCGACCGAGAGCGTGAGATCGTCGACGGCGGTGAAGGCGCCGAAGCGCTTGCTGAGCCCCGTCGCGGCGATGATCGGTTCGCTCATGCGCGCGTCCCTGACCTTGCCAGCGCCAGCAACGTGGTCTCCATGTCGAGCGGCAGCGACTCGACGGCGCGCACGCCGCCCAGCGCGGCGAGCTCGGTGAGTACGCGCGCGGCGCCGGGCGAGCGCTCCGCTGCGACCTCGACGCGCGCGTAGCGACCACTGGTGCGCACCGCGACGACGTAGGGCAGCGCGCGCGCCGCCGTCGCGATCGCGCGCGGCGCGTGCGCCCAGGCGCGATACAACTCGACGCGCACCTGCGCGCGCAGCTCGGCGGGAGTGCCGGTCGCGACGACGCGGCCGGCGTCCAGGTAGACGAGGCGATCGCACGCGGCGGCTTCGTCGAGGTAGCTGGTCGAGAACAGCACCAGCGCTTCGCCGCGGCGCGCGGCGAGCAGTGCGGCGATCTCGGCGCGCGCCACCACGTCGACACCAGCGGTGCACTCGTCGAGCACCAGCAGCGCCGGCTCGGGCAGCAGCGCGTTCGCGACGGCGAGCTTCTGCTTCATGCCGCCCGAGAGCGCGCCGGTGGGTCGATCGGCGAACGGCGCGAGCGCGGTGCGCGCGAGCAGTTCTTCCGCGCGGCGCTCGAAGACGGACTTCGCGATGCGGTGCAGTCGCCCGGTGAAGCGCAGGTTCTCGATCACCGAAAGCTCACGATTCAGCGCGAACACCTGCGGCACGTAGCCGAGCTGCGCCTTCAACGCGCGCACGTCGCCGCGCAGGTCGTAGCCGAGCACGTTCGCGCGCTGCGCTTCGACTTCGAGGAGTCCCGCGATCGCGCGCAACAGCGTCGTCTTGCCCGCGCCGTCGGGTCCGACGACGCCCACCAGCTGGGCGCCCGCGAGCTGGAGGTCGACGCCTTCGAGCGCGGGCTTGCTGCCGTAGCGCTTCACCAGTTGCGCTAGGTCGATCTCCGGCGCGGCGCCCGCGAGCGTCGGCGCCGCGCTCATCGCGGGTCCGGCCCCGCGGCGCTCGCGGTGCGCCCGTCGTCATCGAGCAGATACACGTTGCCCTCGGTGCCGGGCTGGAAGCGCTCGACGCCTTCGAGGATGCGCACCTTGGCGCGATAGACCTGGCCGAGCCGGTCGCTGCGCGTCTCGATCTTCTCGGGCGTGAAGTTGGCCTGATCGGCGACGAAAATGACTTGCCCAGGGACCCGACGGCCCGGGTCGCTGTCGAGTTCGATCGCGACGCGGCTCCCGACGCGCACGCGTGACGCGTCCGCGACCGGCACGTAGATCTGCACGTACTTGTCAGTGGGGTCGAGCACCGAGACGAGCGGCGTGCCGAGCTGCGCCAGCTCGCCCGGCCAGACCAGCTGCGCCTGGACGACCGTCGTCGTGGTGGGCGCGCGTACCTCGTACTTCGCGCGCAACACCTCGAGTTCGGCGAGCTGTGCGCGCGAGAGCGCGAGCTGTCCCTGCAGCACTTCGAGCTGGCGCTTCGCGAGCACGATCTCGCCCTCCATCGCGCGCGTGCGCGCCAGCACGTCGAGCGCGCGGTCGACGGCGCTGCCCGAGGCGTCGCGCGCGGAACGCGACTCGTCGAGCCGCTGCGGCGACGCCACGCCCTGCTTCGCGAGTTCGCTCTGGCGCTTGTGTGTCACTGCGGCGAGCTGCGACTGCGCCTGCATCTGGCGCAGCTCCGCCTCGCGCGTGGCGACGTCGCGTTGCCAGGTGACGTCGGTGAGCGCAACCTGTTCTTCCTGGCGCCGGATCTGCGCCTCGAGCACTTCGAGTTCGCGCTGCTTCGAGGTGATCTTCGCGACGATCTCGGCGGGATCGAGGCGCACGACGACGGCGCCCGGCGCCACGGCGTCGCCCTCGGAAAATGCCACCTCGAGGACGCGACCGGGAACTTCGGCGCGCAACACGCGCTCCTCGCCTTCGACGAATCCCGTGTAGTGCTCGCCGCTGCCGTCGCGGCGCAGCCACAGCGACGCGGCGATCGCAGCAACCAGGAGCGCTGCGATCGGAATCAGGCGCTTGCGATTCATGACTTCGCCTCCTGCGGACGTTCCTTGCGGACGCGCTTGCGGCTGTCGGCCTCGCCGACGCCGTCGAGGCCGCCGAGCGTGAACGCGACCACGTGTTCCGTGATCTCGTCGACGAAGCCGGGCGGATAGGCACGGCGGCGCATCATCAGCAGCAGGGCCGGGCGGTGGGTGAAATAGAAGATCACCTGGCCCATGAGGCTGCGCACGCAGAATTGGAGGCGTTCCTCGGCGAGCTTCGGCGCGAGACGCTGGAGCAGCAGTACCATGTCCTGGCGGAGCGGGTCGATCCAGCGGCGCACGATCACTGGCAGCGTCTCGCTCGGATCGGCCAGCTCGCGCTGCATCAGCGTCGCGTGGATGCCCGTTGGTTCGAGGAAGGTCTCGAGCATCGTGCGCACGCGGGCGCGCAGCAGCGCGACGAGCTGCTCGCGAGAGAGCATGGCGGCGGCCGCAGTCTCGATGGCGGCGCCGCTCTCGGCGAGGCGTTGCGCGAGGCGTTCGAAATGGGCGCGCACCACTTCGCGATACAGATCCTGCTTGGACCCGAAGTGGTAGTGGGCGGCAGCGAGGTTGGCGCCGGAACGATCGGCGATCTCTCGCATCGTCGCGCCGCGGTAGCCACGCTCGGCAAAGACGGCCGCGGCCGCGTCGATCAGGCGATCGCGGGTCTCGGGCCGCGGCGCCGGCCGGGTTGCGCGCCGCAAAGAACGGAGTGCGGGGGACATCAAACAGATGTTTCAATCATCTGTTCGATTTCGCAAGCCCGCTCGCTGCCGCCTCGCTCCCAGCGAGAAGGGGCGCACTCGGTTGACGCTGCCCCCAGGGCACCCCTAATCTGGGGGTACTGTGTGCGGCCGATCGGCTCGTGCCGACGCGCCGCGATCTGCGGGGCGATTTCCGACGCTTGCAGGCCCCCCGAGGAGCGTTCCTCGGAGCCCCCGCCACTGCTAAGCGCCATTCGAGAAGAGCAGACCATGAGCGAACGCCGACCGGATTCGGAACCGGATGGAGGCGACGCATCGATCCCGCGGCGCGGCGATTCCACGAACGCCGTCCACGGCGGTGAGCGCGAATCGCGCGAAAGCAACTCGATCACCGTCCCGATCCACCAGACCTCCACCTACACGTTCCGCGATTCAGAAGAGGTGCGCGCCTACCAGGAGGGTCGCAGCGCGCGCGACGAATACGGTCGCTACGGCAACCCGACCTGGCGCGCCGTCGAGCGCAAGCTCGCCGAACTCGAAGGCGGCGCCGACGCGGTGCTCTTCGCGTCCGGCATGTGCGCAGCCACCACCACCTTCTTCGCGATGCTGCCGCAGGGCTCACACCTCGTGGTGACGAGCGACTGCTATCGACGCACGCGCCAGTTCATCCGCCAGTACCTGACGAAGCTCGGCGTCGAGACGACGGTGATCGAGCCGGCGAACACGCAGAAGCTCGCCGAGGCGATCCGTCCCGAGACGAAGCTCTTCTTCACCGAGAGCCCCACCAATCCGTACCTGCGCGTGACCGACGTCGCCGAGGCGGCGCGCGTCTGCCACGCGCGTGGCGTCAAGGTGATCATCGACTCGACCTTCGCGTCGCCGGTGAACCACCGCGCGCTCGGCGACGGCGCCGATCTCGTCATCCACAGCGCGACCAAGTACCTCGGCGGCCACAACGATCTGCTCGCCGGCGCGGCGGTCGGCCCGGCGCCGATCATCGGCGCGCTGCGCGAAGCCGTCGGTGTGCTCGGCGGTGTGCTCGACGCGCACGCCGCGTGGCTGCTGCTGCGCGGCATGAAGACACTCGGTCTGCGCATGGAGCGCCACAACGCGAACGGCCTGTGCGTGGCGAAGTGGCTCGAAGCCCACCCGAAGGTGCGGCGCGTCTGGTTCCCCGGACTCGCGAGTCATCCCGATCATGCCGTCGCCGCGCGCACGATGCGCGGCTTTGGCGGCGTCGTGACCTTCGAGCTGGAAGCCGACTTCGATGCGACCTGTCGCTTCATCGACAGCGTGCGCATCCCGTACATCGGCCCGAGCCTCGGCGGCGTCGAGTCGCTGATCGAAATGCCCGCGACGATGTCCTACTGGGATCTGTCGCACGACGAGCGCTACGCGCTCGGCATCACCGACTCGCTGGTGCGGCTGTCGCTCGGCGTCGAGGATGGCGACGACCTGGTCGCGGATCTCGAGCAGGCGCTAGCCGCCGTCTAGCCGTCGAACCCAGCACCGCAGGCTTCGCCGCTACAGCAACGCGCCCCGGTGTCGAACCGACTGCTCCATTGCGAGCAGCCGTCGCTTGAGGTCGAGACCGCCGCCATAGCCGCCGAGTTTGCCGCCCGACGCGACGACGCGGTGGCAGGGCACCACGAGCGGGATCGGGTTCGCGCCGTTGGCGCTTCCGACCGAGCGCACCGCCTTCGGGTTGGCGACGGCGCGCGCCACATCGGCGTAGGTTCGGGTCGCACCGTACGGGATCTCGCACAGCGCCTTCCAGACCGTGCACTGGAAGGTCGTACCGCGCAGATCGAGCGGCAGATCGAAGTCGCTGCGCTTGCCCTCGAGGTACTCGACCACCTGGCGGATCGCTTCGCGGTTGGGCGCGAAGGCGTGCTCGCGTCGCGCGCCCTTCGCGACTCGCGCGAGCCAACCGGCGAGACCGCGTCCACCCGCATTCGGCAGCCCCAGATAGGCGAGGCCGGTCGCAGTGGAAGCGATGCGAAGCGTCCCGATGGGCGAATCGAACTCGGCCGAATGCACCGTCTCCATCGCCGCGCACGATACCACCGAAGCTGAGGAGAAAGGGGACGGTCCTCGAAGTGGACTGGCTGAGGACTGAGGGGACACACCAGACCCAGGTCTGTCCCTTTAGTCCTCAGCCAGTCCTTGGGAGGACCGTCCCCTTTCTCCCCTACATTGCGTGCTCAAATCGAGGGGGGTGGCATTGCGCAGCTCGTCGTTTCGTTCGCTCGCGTTGGCGGTTCTCGCTGCATCCGTCTTCTCTGCGCCGTGGCGCGCCGCGGCGGCGGATCTCGCCGCGCAGGCGCGCGCGTTGGTCGGTGCTGATCAGGGCGTTTACGTCGAGACCGAGGACGGCAGCGTGCTCGTAGCGCAGGCGGCCGAGCGCGCCGTGCACCCCGCTTCGGTCTCGAAGGTGCCGACGACGCTCGCGCTGCTCCGCAAGCTCGGCGCCGACCACCGCTTCGTGACGCGCTTTGCGGCAAGCGGCCCGCTGCAGGGCGGCGTACTCCAGGGCGATCTACTCGTCGAAGGCGCGGGAGATCCCTTCTTTGTCGACGAGAACGCGCTGCTCGTGCTGATAGCGTTGCACGATCAGGGCGTGCGCCGCGTCGCCGGCGACGTCGCGGTGCGCGGTCCGTTTCTATTCAACTGGGAGAGTGCGGGTGCCGCCAGCCGACTTCGGCAAGCGCTCGCCGGTCGCATCCCGGCGCAAACCTGGTCGGCTGTGCGCGCGGCGGAGACGGCGCGCAGCGACGTGCCCGCCAAGCAGCCGTCGCTCGCCTTCGGCAACGCGAAGCTCGCGGGCGCCGCCGCGCCGGCGCTGCTCGCGACGCATCGCTCGCAGCCGCTGGTGCCGCTCGTGAAGGCGCTCAACGACTACTCGAACAACATCTTCGCGCCCTTCGCTGACGCCGCGGGAGGCATCGCCGCGGTGCAGGCGGTGGCGCGCGAATCGGTTCCGCCCGCACTGCGCGACGAGATAGTGCTCGGCGACGGCGCCGGGGCAAGCCCGCGCAACCGCCTGAGTCCGCGTGCGGCCGTCGCGCTGCTGCGCGCGCTCGGCGACGAACTCGCCAAGAGCAAGCATTCACTCGCCGACGTGCTGCCCGTCTCGGGCATCGACGAGGGCACGCTGCGCCACCGCCTCGACGACCCCGGCGAACGCGGTCACGTCGTCGGCAAGACCGGCACCTACGGCGACTACGGCGCCTCCGCGCTAGCGGGCGCGCTGCGAACGCGCGACCGCGGCGTCGTCTACTTCGCGATCCTGAACCACAACGTCCCGATCGACGTGGCGCGCAAGCGGCAGGACGCCTTCGTGCGCGTGCTGCTCGCGTCGCAGGACACCGAAGCGTGGCCCTATCAGCGCGACGAAGCGCCGGCGTTCACGCGCGCGGAAGTCGTGCGCGCACGGCCGTAGCGTCGCGCCAGCGCGTGCAGCGCAAGACCGCCCGCAGGCTCCGCGGTGTCGGGTCAGTCCAGCTTCCGCGCGACCTTCAACACCAGGCGACGGCCCGTAGCTTCGCCGAAGCGCCTGGCATCGCTCCACGCCGAACCCAGCGCAGTCGTGATGCGCGCGTGCCACGGAACCGAAGTGGGAAAACGCAGCGTCGACACCGCCGCCGGATAGGTATCGACCATCGCGTAGACGCGTGCCTCGCCACGCACGACGCCAGGCGGAAACGACAGGGAGACTGCAGCGAGGGTGCCGTCGGGCGCGGCGGTCTGGGCGGTGCCGTTGGCATAGGGAAGCGGCAACGGCCGTCCCGTGGCTGCGTCGATCACCAGCAAACCGACGTTGTGTTCGTCGCCGCGCAGCTGGGAGCCGCCGAACGTCGCCGTGATGTGGTCGTAGGAAGCTTCGAAATGAACCGTACCGACGCCTGCCGGCGCCGCCTGCGTCCCTTCGCCATACGGTCGCAGCTCGGCTGCGCCGAACACGTCGAGCAGATCGGTGTTCGGGTTGCAGTAACCGAGGTCCTGCAGGAACCCACCGTAGAAATCGATCTCGCCGCACCTGGCCTCGGCGTTGAGGGCCGTGCTGTAGAGTGCAGCACCGCTTTCACCAAGTCGTGTCGATACGCGGAAGAACTGGAACGGCAGAGGGAAGCCATTGAACTCGACTGTGAAGCCGGCCTCGTTCGTCATGCTCAACAAATCGCCGTCGGCGCGCACCGCGAGCGGAAATCGCACACGCGAGTGCGGGTCGACCGCGCTGCGGTTGCCGGCGTCCGCCAGTCGTCCGCCTACGGCCCACGCCACGGCATGCGTGCCGTCCCCTTCTACCAGACCGATCAGGTAGTGGATCGAGTCGAAGCCGATCTGGTTGTAGCTCGGCAGGATGGTCGGCAGTGGCGCCGCCAGTCGATACAACTCCCACACCCCGGCGCGATCGCCCGGCGTTTGCGGTACCTGCAACGTCCGCCCGGTCTTACCGTGCGGCTGCACGGCGAAGACGAAAGTCTGGTCGAAGCCGCCGCCGCTCTCGCCAGCGGTGAAGCGCAAGCCGCTGCGCTCCGGGTTCACCAGGTAGTTGCCCTGGACCTGCACCCGCAAGCTGCCTCCCGCTGCTCCCGTCCAGGTCGTTTGCGGCACGAGCGTAATGAACTTGCGGTCGCCGGAGACGTCGACGCGTGCCCCGGCCGGCGGGTCGAGCGTGACGCGCAACTGCTCCGAATCGATCAGCGCAAGCTGCGTGTCGCCCGCGCGTCGGACCCGCAGCGAGAACGCCAACGGCTGATTTGCATCGATCGACGCCGGAGGCGTGTCGAGCTGACGGCCGAACGGTGTCGTGTACGACAGGAAGACGCCGTCGCTCGGCATGCGCTCGCCCTCGCCGACCGTGCAGCGCGGATCTTGCAAGCCCGGACGCAGACAGTAGTCGTAGGGAACGCTGAAGACGCCGCCGTTCTCTCCGGCCAACACGATGGCGTCGCTGCCCAGCGCAGGCGACGCGTTGAGGTCGTCACGCGAATCGTCGATCAGCCGGATCGACCAGCGCAGCGAACCTTCGGCATCGAGAACGAACAAGCGGCCTTCACCCGAACCGACGTAGATGTTGCCAGCCCCGTCGATGGCGGGCGAAGAACGAATCGGCTCGCGCGTGTCGAACGCCCACCGCAAGCTGCCGTCCGACGGACTGATGGCGTAGATCGAACCGTCGGCAGAGGGTTGGATGATCGTGGCGTCGGCCATCTCGGCGGGACTCGCGTAGAGATGATCGCGCGCGCCGAAGCGCCAGCGCTCGCGGCCGCTGGCGGGGTCGTAGGCGCGCAGATAACCGTCGAAGCCACCCACCACCACCTGCGCGTCGCCTGACAGGGTCGTGAGCAACGGGCTCGCAGCAACGCTGCCATCGGCGCTGCTACGCCACTCGGCTCGCCCGGTGGCAGGATCGAGAGCGGCGAGGTTGCGGAGGAAGGCGAAGTTGTTGCCGATGAACAAGCGACCGCTCGTCGGGTCGATCGCCGGCAGTGACCAGGTTTGATCGAGCGTCTCGAAGCACCAGACTCGCTCGCCGCTCGAGCGCCGCAGGGCGTAGGTGCAGAAGTTGTCGTTCGGCGCATACAGCGTGCCGTCGGGGCCGATGGCGACATTGCCCTCGAACCAATTGATGAAGCCGGAATTCAACTCGGGTGTGTCGGCGCCGAAGCTCCACTGAACTTCGCCGCTGGAACGGTCGAGCGCGTAGACGTGGCCGTCGCCAGACCCGAAGATCACGCGCCGTTGATCGTCCAGCAGCGCAGCCGAGTCGA
>Ga0315278_10001140_pt1 | contig 23060 bp, 20 predicted proteins | sample YL17G06_0_MG_FD_203880 | JGI IMG/M metagenome (GOLD analysis project Ga0315278, IMG submission 203880) | Sediment microbial communities from Yellowstone Lake, YNP, Wyoming, USA - YL17G06_0 | ecosystem: Environmental > Aquatic > Freshwater > Lake > Sediment | place: USA: Wyoming | collected... | reverse complement strand
CCGGGCCGCAAAACTCTCTCGCCCTCCTCTTACGAGTCTGTCGGCCCTTCCCTCTATCCGGCCTGCCCCGCACCGTACTTACATGGTACGGCATCAGCCGGTCCACCGCATCGCTGACCGAGGAGAAGGGGCGGCCCACGTCCGGCGCGGCCAGGGACGCGAGGTCAGCGGCGAGCAGGCTGGGCTTTTGCGGCTGCGGCGGCGGCGGCGGCGGATGTGAGGGAGCTGCCGGGTGCTGCTCGCCGCCTTGCGGGGGCGGGCCGGGCGCCTGCATGGGGGCGTGTTCTAGCCTGGCGCTCTCTCCAGCTGCTCAATCAGCAGAGCAGGACGGGGCGCGCCGTCCGGACGGTCCGAGAAAAAGAGTGTGAAAAGTGAAAATTGTGACCTCTCTCTTTTTTTTTTTTTCATCATTCTCATTCCACCACCACCTCGTCTTCCACGCCGCCCGTCGCGTTCTCCAGAAACAGGCGCGCCGTCTTCTCCATGGCCTCACACACGTAGGGACCCTCCTCCTCCACATACGCCACTCGCAACGCCTCGGGCGCGGCCACGTCCCACAGCGCCGCCCGGCCGGGCGCCGTCCCTGCCAGGGAGAGGACCGCCTCGGCCAGCGCCTCCCGCACGTCCTCGTCCGCGTCGGGTGGGGGGATTGGGGCGGGGTTGGCGGGCCCGCCCTCCTCCGCTCCCGGGTTCAGGGCGGCGATGTTGCCGCACAGGGCGATGAGAGCGGGGCGGAGGACGGCCGGCGAGAGGACGGCCCCCATGCGGGCGGTGCCTTCGCGGAGGGCGGCAGCGGCAGCCGCGGCTGTGGCCGGGTCGCACACTTTTTCCTCCTCCTCCTCCTCTTCGTCCGCCTCCTCCTCCTCCTCCACAGCGGCCTGCGCTTGCGCCGCCGCCAGGCAGCAATTCCGTAGGGCGGCCGCACACCCGGCCCGGCGGGTGGTGGAGGCGCCGCCGGCCAGGAGCTGGGAGGCGGCGGCGGCCAGGCCGCCCGCCAGCCCGCCGGCTTCCCCCCCGCTGTCCAGCAGCAGGGCCCGGCCGGCGGGGGTGCGGGTGAGGTTGGTCAGGAGGGGGGCGACGGCGTCTGTGGACGCACCCCCACTCAAAAAGGCGCCCAGGAGGCGGGCCAGGTTGGCGGTGCCGGCGGGCGAGGCGGCCGGCCCGCCCAGCAAAGCCTCTGCCCCGGCCTCCTCGGCTGTGAGGTTGGCCAACAGCCCCAGGCGCCGCTCCGCCCTCAGCGAGGAGGGCGCCGCGGTGTCCTCCCCATCGTCATCTCTCAACGCGTCCATGAGGCGCGGGATGGCGCCCAGGGACCGCAAGCCCGCCGCGGCGGCCGGGTCGTGGGACAGGTTGACGAGACCGCCCAGTGCGGCGTCGGTGGCCGCGACGGGCGGGGTCGTCGTCGCCAGGCGGAGCAGGGCCGGCAAGAGCGTGACCGATTTGGCCAGCACTGTCTGAGCGCCGTCGGTTGTGGACGATAGGCCCAGGACCGCGTCCGCCGCGCCGGAGGCGAGCTGTGGAGAGGGCGGAGTAGCAGGGCGGGAGCAGCCGATTAGGGAGAGCATACGATAAAACAAAAAAGCTAGCCGCTTCCCCCTTCTTCCTCCTTCTTACCTCTGCCCGGTCGCTGCCTAAAAATTCGACCAGCTCATCCAGGGGGTCGAGTGGGCCGCTGGCTACGGGTGCGGCGCAGGCGGTCGTCTGGACGGGGAGGCCCATGATGGGTAGAGCGAGAGAGAAAGAGAGAGAGTTGTTGCTAGAAAAAAATCATTGCTCTCACTCATTTGTTTTTTGCCGGCGGCCCGTCCATCTCCACGCCACCCCTTCGCCGCCGTCATGTTCTCCTTGCGCGCCCCCACCGCCAGCGTGGGCGCGATCGCCCCGCACCCCGCCGCCCGGCGCCGGGCGTCCACCGTCGCCCCTCGCGCCGAGGCGGCGACCGCCGAGGCCGAGACCGCCGCCGCCGCCCAGGTCGCCGCTGCGCCCTCCGCGGCCGCCGTCCTGGAGAAGAAGCGGTCCCGCCGGTTCAAGGAGGCCAAGGCCAAGGTATGAGAATGATGATTGTGCTATGCCTGGCGAGGTGCAGATGGCGTGGACCGTGCGGCCTGGCCGCGTGCTTTGAGAGAGAGGAGGCCTAAAGAGCCAGCGCGTTTTTTTTTTTTTTTTTTTTTTTTTTTGTGGCAGTCGGAGGGTCCCCGCCCATGTGGAGGGAGGCTGTGTGTGAAAAGAGGCCGGGTTCACCTCCGCCGCACGCCGGCAGGGTAGATCAGCCGGCTGAGCCCACCCTGGCGTGGGGCTGGGCTCGACATTCAGCGGGGCGGCGGGCCTGGAGGGGGCGGCCACTCCCTCCCCCCCCGATTCCCCCGCCGACGTGGCCCCTAGCCGCCGCTCGGCTCTCACAACAACCCCACCCACATTCACCGCGTGCTTCCTCTCTCTCCCTCTCTCCTCTCTCTTCCTTCACACAGACCCCGGGCAAGGAGGTCTCCCTCGACCCGGCCGCCGCCGTGGAGGCCGTCCTCGCGACCGCGTCCGCCAAGTTCAACGAGTCCATCGAGTTCCACGCCCGCCTGAACATTGACCCCAAGTACGCGGACCAGCAGCTGCGGGCGACGGTGTCCCTGCCCGCCGGCACGGGCAAGGAGCTCCGGGTGGCCGTCCTGTGCAAGGCCGACGACGCGGCCGCCGCCAAAGAGGCGGGCGCCGACTTTGTGGGCGAGGACGACCTGATCGACGAGATCGCGGGCGGGATGATGGACTTTGACAAGCTGGTCGCGACGCCCGACCTCATGCCCAAGGTCGCCCGCCTGGGCCGGGCGCTCGGGCCGCGCGGGCTGATGCCCAACCCCAAGGCCGGCACCGTCACCCCGGACGTCGCGGCCGCCGTCCGCGATTTCAAGGGCGGCAAGGTCGAGTACCGGGCGGACAAGGCGGGCAACGTGCACGTGGCCATGGGGCGGGCCTCCTTCACCGCGGCCGCCCTGGTCTCGAACCTCAAGGCTGTCCAGGACTCCATCGACACCAACCGGCCGGCGGGCGCCAAGGGCGTGTTCTGGAAGACGGCGTCCCTGTGCTCGACCATGGGCCCGGGCGTGCGGCTGAACTACGGGGCCCTGCGCGACCTGAAGCTGGACGGGCCGGAGTGAGAAAAATGTGAAAGATTTGGGACTGGCGTTGATGGGAAGGAGAGAGAAAGGGAGATGGGGGGGTCCCCCTTTTTGGCGGGGAGAGAGCGGGGGCGCGTATGCAAAATTGTGCTTGCATTCCATTCCACAGCGCGCGTGTCGCGTGTCCTTCACCGTCCCTTCTTCACAGTACGACGTCCTTCCAGGCGGGGCCCCCTCTCGACCCGCCTCCATTCCCGCCATTTCCATCGCCGCTGTCTTCGCACCCGCCGGCCTCAGCCACCACCAAGTCGTCGCTCGCCTCCCTGACCAGGTTGGACGCCACGAGCGCTGCCGCCCGTGAGCCGCGCGGTGGGGCCAATCGGGTGGACGCGGACGCCGCCTCCACGGCGACGGCTGGGACTGATGCAGAGGCAGCGGACGGCGAGGCGGCGGCCCCACCACCCGCGGCAATGAGGTCGAGCGCATCCAGCCCGCCCCGCGCCCGTGCGGAGAAGACGGGGTCCTCCTCATCCGCGTCCGCGACGGCGGGGACGGCTGCATCATCGTTGCCTGCCCAGACCGGCGCGTCGGAGCGCGGGAGGGCCGCCCCCCCGGCCCCAGCTGCGCCCCCGTTTCCGCTGCCAGCCAGCAAGCCCGCGCGCGGCGCGTCGGCGGGCGTGGGCGGGCTGACCGGCGCCCCGCCCGGCCGCCCGATGCGGGCGGCCGTCTCCGCGCCGACCGCCAGGAAGGTGGTCGTCCGTACGACGGTGCGCGGGGTGCCGGATGTGGTGGGATGTCTGCCGGCTTTGGGGCTGATACCTGCTTCAGCCGCTCCAGCGCTCCCACCCCGCCCTCCTCCTCCTCCTCCTCCTCCTCCTCCTCCTCCATTCACGCCTTCGCCGCCACCCGCGTACAGGACGTAGTCCTGGTAGGCGGGCGCGAACTGGTGGAGCGTGTCGGCGACGACGTCCCGGATGGAAAAGGCGTGGCGCATGGATTGGAGGCCGATGGCGCCGCCGCCGCCCGCTCGCGCGTGCGAGGAGGGGGTGGGGAGGGTGGTGGCGGCCCCGGCGCCACCAGGTGCCGTCGCCGCGCCTCGCCTCCCGGTCACCGCACCCCACAGCGCGGCCGCGCTCTCCCGCAGCCCGCCCCCACCCCCACCCGGCGGGCCGTACTCGGACGCGGGGAAGGCGGCCAGCATTCCCAGCGATGCCGGCAGCATCTCCAGGCAGATGATGAAGTTCTGCAGATTCTGGCCCGCGCCCGGGGACGGTAGCCCCCCCGCCGCCACCGCGATCGAGATGGCCAGCCCCTGCCAGAAGGTGGCGAATACGACCGCCTTGACCAGCACAAACTTGGCGACGGGGCGGAAGGGGGCCAAGAGGTCGGCGGTGCCCATGTAGAAGAGGAGGAGCGCGTACAGGGCAAGGGTGTAGGTCGCGTTGTAGGCCAGGGTCAGCCACAGGAACGCTTTGCCGGGGCGCCAGTCGCCCTCCTCGTACCCTCCTTTGGCCGCGGCCACGATGGTCGCCACCGCCAGGACAGGCTTGAGGAGGACGAACTGCAGGGCCCCTCGCTTGCACGCCCGCACAAACCTCCCGTTGACAGGCATGGGCGGCAGGCAGCAGGTGCACTGGCGCAAGGACGGGGACAAGGAGTACCCGGCCATCGCGACCTCCACCCGGCCGGGGCCACCCACGTACGCCAGGCAGAGGGCCAGGAAGTTGTAGATGACCCACGCCTCATAACAGTCGCGCACCGTCGCAAAGTAGAGGGCCTTGGACTGGAAGACCAGGGAGAAGAAGGAGGAGACCGCGTAGAAAGGGACTATGAAGATGATGCGGACGATGTAGCGCTGGTACGTCGGCTGCGTGTAGTTGCGGAGGTGGGCGGCGATCTGACAAGAGATGGGGGGAAAGGGCGCGTCATGAGGTTTTTGGAGGGCCCCTGCGCGACCCCGGGCGACGCTGATGCCGAGGGGGGTCTTCTCGTCTCCCCCCGCGTCTGCTCTGCTGCCGCGCTCCTCCTCTACCTACCTGGAACAGCGCCACCAGCAGGGCGCTCCACGCACAAACGCCGGCCAGGGCCTGGAAGAGCGGGGTGCCGAACGGCTCCGCCATGGCGGCGAGAAAAGAGAGCGCGGGCGCCGCGCCGGACGAAGGAATGGGGGAGCGAGATGGCGTTTGTTTCTCTCTCTCTCCATTTTTTTTGTACTAGGCCGGTTATGTCCGCCGCACGCACACACAGTCCACATCTGGAGCACGTGTGAGGTCAAGCAGCCATGTCCACCGACCCCCCACCCTCATCACCCTCGTCCTCCTCGGAGGAAGAGACGGAGGCGACGGCGACCACAAGTGCTTCTTCTTCCGGCGACGAAGAGGCCAGCCCGCCGCCGCCGCCTCCCTCCACCTCCACCACCCTGCCCGCCCTCGACGTCGCCGCCTTTCCCCGGGACCTGCTGGTGTCCATTGTTAAGTCCGCCCAGCGGGAAGGCCTGGGCGACTGGAAGGCGCATGCCAAGGTAAGCGAGAGACGATGGGAGAGCAAAGCATTACGGCGGCGGCTTGCCTCCTTTCTTTTTTTCCGACCCGACGTCCCTCTCAACCTTTCCCTCCCTCCCCCTTGTAGACCCACCGCCTCCTCCACGCCGACCCCGCCCGCGCCCGCCCCGCCGCCCTGGTCGCCTTTGCCGTCGACCTGTGGCGGTCCGGGGCCGCCGGCACGGGCCTCATCGCCCGCCACGCGGCGGCGCACGAGCGGGGGAGTGCAGAGAAGGCGGCGGCGGCCGCGCCAAAAGGCGCGACCGCACCGGCCGATTCCCCCCTCCCCGCCCGCCGCTCCTCAAAGCCCCACCACCATGCCACCCCGCACCCGCCCGTCACCCTGACCGCGGCGTCCCTTCACGCCCTAATCCACCGGACGGCGGACCACCCGCGCTACGGCGAGGCGTACGGCGCCCTGCCGTCCGGTGGGAAAGGGTGGTTGAGAGCGCGCCGCCCCGCGCCCGTGCGGCCGGCCTCCTGCCCGCCGCCGCCGGGAACGCCGCCCCCGCCGCTGCTGGCCCTGGATTGCGAGATGGTGGGGACGGCGGAAGACGGGAGCGCGCTGGTGCGGCTGGCCCTGGTCCGGGCCCGGCCGACGGGGGTGGTTGAGAGTGGGCAGGGGGCACCCCCAGCGCCCCACCACGCGTCCCCAGGCGCGCCCGGCCCCGCCGCTGCGTCCGCCCTCGCCGCCCTAGGCTACGGCGCGGTGGACGTCCTCCTGGCGGCCTTGGTCCGCCCGGAAGGTCTCGTCACGGACTGGCGGACGGGCATCACGGGCTTGGGCCCCGGCGCCCTTGACGGGGCGCCCCTCAGCCGGGCGGGCGCCGCGCGCGCGGTCGCGGCCGCGCTGGCCAACGCGCACACCGCGTCCCTCGCCGCCGCCGCCGCCGCCGGCATCACCGACACCTCCCACCTCCTGCCCCCCATTCTGGTCGGACACGCCCTGCACCACGATCTCCGGGCGCTGCGCCTGGACGCGGGCCCCGTCATCGACACGGCGCTCGTCTTTTCGTACGCAGGCTTGCCCCGGTGCGCGCCCGGGCTGGCTGACCTGCATGACGCGCTCTGCCCGGGCCTGCCCCTGCGGCCGGCACCGCCTGCCGCACCTGCCGCTGAGGCGCCTAGCTCCCCTGGCTCTGCTCCCGAGGAGGGGGAAGCCCCGTCGACGGCCGCGGCGCCCCCTGCCGCCCCGCCCCACTGCTGCGTGGCCGACGCGGCTGCGGCGCTGGCCCTCGCGGCCCTCGCTGCGGGGCCGGCCCACGCCGGCGCGCCGGCCCCGCTCCCGCCCCCGGCCCGGAAGGCGCCCCGGGAGGCGCTGTGCCGGCTGCTAGTCCACGGCCTGCCCCGGTCGGCCGTCGTTCAGGAGATGAGGGCGGGGCGTGACGGAGGAGGGGCGGCCGCCGGGGTTGTTGCAGGGGACGAGGACGCGGCGCTCTCGGCGGCGGCCGCCCGCCTGGCGGCCGCCCTGCTGTCGACCGCCGCGACGCCTCCCACCGCCGTCGAGACCGCCGGCCCAGCCAAGGCGTGGGCGGTCTACACCGACCCGGGCGCGGCGGACGCGGCCTTTGCGGCCCTGCCGTCCGAAAAACGGGAGACAGACGCGCTGGGGCGGGCGCAAAAGGTGGTGCCCCTGGGAGGCGCGGGCGGGGGGTCGGCCAAGGTGCGCCGGGCCGCCGCGCACGCGGGCCTGACGCACGGCGTGGACAGGCCCCCCAAAAGGGACCGGGCGCCCGCCAGCGTGGCTCACGGAAAGCGGCTGCGGGAGGCGCTGTAGGAGGGGCCTTGCGCGCGGTCAGCGTGAGCGCGGGGCGTCAACCATTCGGTGGCTTGAAAGAGTGTGTGAAAAAGGCCAACCGCGCCCGCTCTTTGGTTGTTACCCATCTCCTCTCCCTCTTTAGCGCCCGCCCCGCCTCTCTCCTCTCCCCTTCTCTCGCACCGCACACGCACACGCCCGCTCTCCCTTCTTTACCTCTCAGTACCGCAGCATGTAGGTGCGGCGCCGGAACCAGGTGTAGTCCGGCAGGTTGGCGGTGTCGCCCACGGCCGCCATCGCGTGGTCCTGGTCGAAAATGTAGCGCCCAGCCACCGACTGCAGGACGGCCGGCGTGACCGCGTCGATGCGCGCAAAGAGCTCGGCTTTGGGGATGCGGCGCCCGTACACCAGCAGCTGGCGGCCGATGTCTTCGGCGACGCCGGCGGGGCCGTCCTGGGCGAAGAGGAGGGACGACTTCAACGCGGTCTTGGCGCGCGTGACCGCGGCCGGGTCGGCCCCGTACGCCAGACCACTGACGGCCTTCATCATCGCCCAGCCCAGGTCGTCCACGCCCGCGTTGGGGTCGGCGACCGCGTACAGACCAAACAGGCCGGTGTCATGGTAGTTGGTGTTGAAGGCCATGAACGAGTCGGCGACGCCGTTGAGGGCCGCGACGGGCGCGATGGGCGAGGACGACGCCGCGCCCGCGCCGCCGTGCTTGTCCCACGACCCCAGGAGCGCCTGGATGACCATCAGGGGCACCGCGTCCGGGTCCGTCCAGGCCGCGCCCTTGAAGGCGAGGGCAAAGTGCAGCTTCTCGGCGTCCGGGTCGCGGACGCGGACTTCCGAGCCCGTGAAGTGGGCGGGCGACGCCTTGACCATGGCCGCCGTGGTCGCCCCGTCGCTGGGCAGGCCGCCGAGCGCTTTCTTGGACAGCTCCACCAGTTTGGCGTGGTCGACCCCGCCCGCGGCGGCGACCACCATGCGCGGGGCCGTGTAGTTAGTGCGGATGTAGCGGGCCAGGTCGTCCCGGGTCAAGGACTTGACGTTGGACGCCGGCCCCAAAATGGTCCGCCCGAGCGGCGTGCGCTGGAACGCGGTCGCGTGGAGGTGGTCAAATACGACCTCCTCAGGCACGCCCTCCACCTCCTGCATCTCGCGAAGGATGACGTCCCGCTCCCGCTCTACGGCGGCCACGTCCAGCAGGGAGCGCTGCAGGATATCGCCCAGGATGTCCAGGGCCGCGGGGACGTCCTTTGAGAAGACGCGCGCGTAGTAGCAGGTCTGCTCGCGCGAGGTGTAGGCGTTCAGGTGGCCGCCCATGTTCTCGACCTCCGTCTCCAGGGCCCGCGCGTCCCGGGTCGTCGTCCCCTTGAAGGCCATGTGCTCCAGGAAGTGGGCGGCCCCGTTGTCGGAGGCCGACTCGTAGCGCGACCCCGCGTCAATCCACACGCCCACGGTCGCGGTCGCCGCGTGCGGTGTGGTCTCCGACGCGACGCGCAGGCCGTTGGGAAGGGTGGTGACCTGACGGGGGGAAGAGGGGGGTGGGGGTGGGGGGTGGGGGGTGGGGGGGTGAGAGGGCGGTGCGTGAGTGTGAGCGATGTGTGGTTCCAGGCGGAAGGAGAAGGCGGTGGGATGGAGCAGACGGAGAGGGCGCCCGCGACGGCACCCGAACCCTGTCGCGAGGCGGGTGACCAAGCGCCCATTCGGTCGGGAAATGAACATGGCCACCCTCCTCCTGCACAGGCCAGAAGTCGCACAACACCCCTGGCGGGTGAGGGCGGGTCTCCTGCGCCGCCCCTGCCCCTCCAGAGAGACGTCGAGCGGGGAGGGCGCGCGATGACCTTTTTTTATCCTCGAACGGCGGGCTGGGTGCTCGCACGCCCCACATCTCTCCTCTCTCACCACCTCCTCCGTCCATACCTTGGTCTCCGGCACGCTGGCCAGAGCGGCCGTGAAGTCGACGTCCTGCGGGATGGGCGAGGCGAAACGGAGGAAGGGCGAGGACGCCTCAGCAAGCGCCGGGGCGGCGGCGGCGGAGTAGGGGGCGCGCTGGCCGACCGCCGACGAGGCGGAGGCCCGGCGGGCCGCGCGGGCGGCGGCCAGGGCGGCGGCGCGCATGACTGTGGACGGAGGACGGTGTGTGGTGCGGAGCAGTCCTGGCACGGAGAGAGCCGCGGGGGGGGGGGCGGAGCGAGTTGATTTGGCAAACTGGAGAAAAGGTTGCCTCTCCCACTGCTTCTTTTTTCACTCTGCACGTCCGCGCCCTCCACTCGGCTCGCCCCGCCTCAGACCTTGCCACCATCCAGGCGCGTGATCAGGAGCCACCCATAGTACACGACCCCGCATTCATAACACGCACGCAGAGGATAGTATGGCCGCGACCCCCTCCGTCGCGCCCGTCAACGGCGGCGGCGGCGGCGCGACCTCGACCTCCTCGCCCTCTCCCTCCGTCGTCCCGCCCTCCTTCCCGGCCGCCACCCCCCACCTCTTCACCGGCCAGCCCCTGGCCGCCCAGATGGGCCTGTCCGGCAAGGTCGGCCGCTTCGCAGGCTGCAAGCACACGGAGCTGGCGTCCTATTGGTGGCCGGCTGCCGCTTCCTCGCCAACCACCTCACCACCACCAAAAGCTGTCATCCTGTTTGTCCACGGCCACGGCTCGTACGCCATGCACGAGTGCCTGGCCATCATGGCCCCGGGGACGGCACCTGTTTATTCAGGGTCCTGGGCGGAGGGCTGGAACCGGGCGGGCTTCTCAGTGGCCGCCCTGGACGCGCGCGGCGCCGGCTTCTCAGAAGGCACGCGCTGTTTCTGTGAGGCCTTTGACGATTACGTGGCCGACACCACCGCCTTCGCGGCCTTTATCCACGCATCTGGGGGCCCAGCCTTCGCTGGCTTACCGATCTTCCTTGTGGGTGTCAGCCTGGGCGGGTGCATCGCGGTCCACGCCCTGGAAGGCGGGTGGGTGGCGCCACGGCTGCCGGCCGACTTGTGCCTCGACCCGGCCCTCGCGCGCCCGCCGCCGCCCACCCCGGCGCCTTTTCTGAGGGGTGCCGTCCTCCTGGCCCCCATGCTCGCCCTGGACTCTGTCTCCCGGCGCGGCTGGAATCGTCTCCTCACGACCGTCGGGGCCGCCATTTCCGTCCTGGCTCCCAAAGCCAAGGTCGCGCGCATGCCCAAAAACATGCTCCACCCCGAGCTGCAGGCTCTTTGGGATTCAGACCCGCTCTGCTGGCACCACCCCACGCGCGCCCGCAATGGCATGGAGTACTTGCGCGTCACCCGCTTGCTCTCCGCCCGCGCCCCCGCCATGACATTCCCTTTCCTGGCCTTCCACGGCGAGGCGGACACGCTGACCGACCCAGCCGGGACCGCGGGTTTCGCTGCGGCCGCCGGGTCCTCTGACAAGACCTTCGTCTCCCTGCCCGGCCGCTGGCACGTACTCATTCGTGAGCCGGGCAATGAGGACCTGTTGCGCCGCATCATCGGGTGGTGTGATGAGAGACTGTGAAATGGAGTGCAAGAGAGAGGCGGTGCCTGCAAATGAAAAACAAAAAAATATCCATCTCATCACATCCCAACCTCTCTCTCTCCTGCCTCTCTCCATTCCCTTCCTCTCTCACGCCTCCTCCTCATCAAACAGCCCCGTCGAGTAACTAGACCGCATGACCATCTCCTTGGTCACCTCCCCGGCCGCGGCCGCCGTGTCCGCGTCCCGGCCCACGCCCTTGATGCCGGGCACGACCCCGGGAGCGAGGACACGGTCAATCACGCCATAGTTCACGGCCTCGTACGGGTTGAGGTACTTGGGGCGCGCCACATCCACCTCCAGCATCTGGGTCGTCTTGCCCGTGTGCTGGGCTAGGAGCCCAAACAGCTTGGCCTTGGTCTTGCGCAGTTCCTGGCGGTAAATGTCGACGTCGGACGCCTGCATCTGCGCAAAGCGCTGCATGGGCTGGCGCAGCTGGATGGAGGCGGAGGGCAGCGCGGCCCGGGTGCCCTTTTCGCCGGCGGCCAGGAGGATGGCGGCCTCGCCGTAGGCGGTGCCCACGCAGAGGGTGCGAACCTGTGGAGAAGAGAGGGAAGGAGATGAGCAGAACATGAGTGAGAGACGGATGGACGGTTGATGGAGGTTGGATGGGCGGACACGCAGTTCTTTCTTCCTACTCACCGGCGGCTTGACGTGGCACATCGTGTCATAGATGGCCAGGGCCTCCGCCTCGAAACCCAGCTTGCCGCCGCCCTTGGAGACGCCGGCCGAGTTAATGTAGAGGTAGATAGGCTGTGTGGGGGGGTAAGGAGGAGCGTGAGTGTGTGGAGTGCGAGCAGATCGACGGGAGCCCGAGCGGGCGTGCAAGAAATTTACCTTTGTCGGCTGGTCATACTGGAGGTAAAGCATTTCCGCGACCAGCAGCTCGGTTACGGAGGGGACGAGGGCCATGCCCTGATGAAAGGCGGGGAGAATGGTGAGTGGAGCGGGTGGGTGTGCGACGGAAAGAGAGCAAGCGAGGGCAAGCGAGCGAGCGTGCGTGGTCGCGTCGGCCGGCAAAGGACATCCCCTCTCCGCGTTACTCACCAGGTACACGATGCGCTCCTTCAGCAGGAAGGACGCCAAGTCCGGCGGCGCCCGCCGCCCGTTGGCGCCCAGCATGGGGATGACGGCGACGACGCCGCAGCCGCCGGAGCGGCGGGAGGGGCGGACGGTGGCCGCCGACGGCGGGCGGTGTGCGGGCGGGGGCGCCCATTGAGCTGCGCGGGAGGCAGAGGCCTGGCCGCCCCGGGAGAGGAGGTGGATGTGGGCAGAGGACATGGCTCTCCTGGTGTGGGGTGTGGTGCGCGTGCTCCACGTGTGGGCGCGCGAGCGTGCTCTCTCTCTCTCCCAGTCGCAGGTGTGAGCGAAAAGAGAGAGTGGAGCGAGGCAAAGCAACTCATTCACATTCGCTGCGTGCGGTGAAGGGCTGCCCGCCTGCCCGCCCGAGGCGCGACCCAGCCCCGGCCGGGCCAGGCTCTCTACTATGGAGGCCTCTACATCGGAGCCGAGGTGCGTGAGAGGCTGCAGAAGCGATGCAAAAAACGGCCAAACCCTCTCGACCCCCCCCTGCCCGCACCAGCGGTGCCACTCTTGCCAACCCGCTTTTCCTTTTCACGCCCACACGCCCCTCCCCACATCTCTAGCCTCTTCTTCCCGCCCGCCGCCCAGCCCGACCTGGTCCGGGCGGCCCAAAAGGATGACGCCTACGCGGGCGCCCTGGCGGAGGGCGTGGCGGATGCGGTGCGGCGCCTGCTGGGCCCCGCCGCGGCGCTCGCCTGGGCGCGGGAGACCCGCCTGGCCGCCGACCTCCTCTACCACGGCCTGACCACCGGGCGGGGGCTGGCCACCCTGGGCGAGGAGTATTGCGACCTCCTCCAGGCGACGGCGGGGGGCAGCGGGTCTGCGTCCGTCGTCGCGGGCCCCCCGCCCGCAGCGGTCAGGCGGGGTGTGCTGGCCTTGTTGAAAGCGGTCGGCCCGTACGCGGTCGGTCGGGCGGGCGCGGCGGCGGCCCGGGCGGCGGCCCTTGAAGCCGCGGCAGGCGATGCGGAGGAGGCAGGAGAGGAGGACCGGCGGCCGACGGGCGAGATCTCTCCGGCCGACGGCCACCCTCAACCCGGCCCCCGGCCTCCTCCCCTCGACCGCGCGCGCACGGCCGCCCTGTCCACCTACCGCGCCCTGGCCCCCACCCTCCCTTCCTTATCCCGCGCCCACCTGGCGGCTTTTTACCTGACGGGCGCGTACTATTCCGCGGCGCACCGGGCGGCCGGCGTGCGGCACATCTTCATTGGGCGCCCCTTGGGAGAGGGGCGCCCCTCTTTCAGTACGCTGGGTGTCTTCCTCCTGGTCCAGCTGGGCGTGAGTGGGGCCCTGGCAGCTAAAAATGCGTGGGGAGGGGGCGGTGGAGAGGAGGTGGGCGAGGGTGCGGGCGCGGCCGCCGCCGCCGCCGCGACTGCTGCTGCTGCGGCCGCCCAGGCGGCGGCCGCGCGGTCGCTCGCGTCTGCCCTCCCTCCCGGTGTGTCCCTGTCCCAGGCCGCCGTGGCTGCCGCGGCGGCTGCTAGGGCGGGGACAGGGCCGGCGGTCGTCCTACGGGACGACGGCGTCCCCCTGGCGCCGGGCGAGGCGGAGGCGGACGCGCGGGCGGACGCAGCGTCCTGTCCACCCCGCTCCACCTCGCGCTGCCCGCTCTGCCTGGGCCCCCGCATCGCGCCGACCGCCACTTCCTGTGGCCACGTCTTCTGTTGGGGATGTATCGGGGCGTGGGGGGTGCAGAAGGCGGAGTGCCCGCTGTGCCGGGCGGGGTTGCGGGTGGAGGAGCTGACGAGGGTGGTGGGAGGGGGGTTCTAGGTAGAGGTGCAAAGAAAAAAAAAAGTCGAATTCGAAAGAGAAGAAAAACGGTTCGCTCCCCACACCACTTTTTCCGCCTTTCCAGACCCGCCGCCAAAAACTCGCCGCCGCCATGACTTCACCCTTACGCCGCTTCCCCACCGCCAAGCTGACCTCCGGTGAGGGAGAGGACGCCGGCGCGGCCACCGCTGCCGCCGCCGCCGCCGCCGCCGCCGCCGCCGGTGAGGGGACGCCCTCCCAGCCCGCCGTTTTGGACGCGGCCGCCCTCGCCGCCGACGGCGGGGACGGTGGCGCTGACGCCGACGCCGACGGCGCCGCCACCACCGCCACCACGGCCCCGCCGACCAGCCCAGCCGACGCTAAGACTAGCGGCCAGGTCACCACGGGCGGGAAGGCCAGCAAGGCCGCGCGCAAGGGTGAGACGAGGGGGCGTGGGAGGAGGGGCCTCACCCCCATTCGACTCGCGGTTCGAACGACAGGTATTTTGTTTTGGCGGCGGCCCTCAATTTAGCTCACGCCCCTCACCTCGGACACCCCACTTGCCCACACAGGCGCGTCGACTAAGCCCGCTAAAGCGACTGCCAAAAAGGTGGCCGCGAAGAAGCGGGGCAAGGCCGCCAAGGTGAGTGCTATGGACGGGGAGACGAGGTGCGCCTTTTTTTTTTGCTCTCAACCTTTCACGCTTCCATCTCCTCTCCACAGCCCGCCAAAGCCAAGGCCGTCCAGGCGAAGAAGGCCAAGCCTGCCTCGTCATCCAAGAAGCCTGTGGCCAAGGCCAAGGCGCCCGCGAAAGTGAAGAAGGCGCCGGCCAAGGCCAAAGCGGTGCCCAAGAAAAAGGTGAGGGAAAAGCGCACTCGAGCGCGACTCGACGGCCGCGGCGGGGCCGCAGGGAACCTCCCCACCCACCCTTCCCTCACCCCTCCCATTCCACTCCAGGCCGCCCCCGCCTCGGCCAAGCCCAAGTCCAAGTCCAAGCCCGCCCCCACCAAGAAGGCGACCAAGGTGACCAAGGCCTGAAATGCGTGCGTGTGTGTGTGTGTAAGTGTGTGCGTGATGGCGTGAGCGGCCACGCGCGAGCTCCCAGCAGCCCGCGCGCGCGCCCCTCTCGACCTCTTGAAGTGTTTTTCATTTCTTTTCTCCCCTGTGTTTTCCTCTTTTCATGAATGTCGCATCCCCCGCTTTCTCCTTTGAAACAACAACGACACAGAGGGCTGACCATCGTCGTTTTTCTTTCTACACGTCGTGAACAAGAGGGAGTGTGTGATCCTAAAAATAACAGGCGGTGGCGCGCCAGTGTGCGCCTACCCTACAAACAAACCTCCCTCTCTCTAACTCGGACCAAACACCCGCTCCGCCGCCCGGAACGATGCCGCCGCCACCGCGGCCACCTCCCACCCCGTCGCCTCCGCCACCAGATCCACCACCCGTGCAACGGTAGCGGGATGGTTGACCGGCGTTTGGTTGACCGGTGTTGGTGCACCACCCACCACTGGCAAACCCACCCCCGGCACCCACCCGTCCGGCGCGTCCGTCTCCACCAGCAGCCGCCCCGCCGGGATTGCGGCCAGCATGGCCCGCGCCTTCTCAGACACCGGTTGGGCCACCCCTTCCCCAACTCGTGGGGGGGCGGCCAGCAGCTGGCGGGCGCCGACTGAGAAGTGAACGCCCTCCAACTGCGCCAGCCTCCTCGTCGCGTCCGCCGATCCGTGCCACGCGTGCAGCACCACGCCCGCCGGGAAGGGCGCCCGCGCGGTCAGCAGCTCCGTCAGCGCGCCCGTCGCCCGGACGCAGTGCAGGCTGAGCGGGCGGTGGAGGTCCAGGGCGAGGGCGATGTGCGTGGACAGGGCGGCCGCCTGGAGAGCCTCGTCGGCCGACGCCAGGCCCTTGGGCGCGCGGTCCAGGCCGGACTCGCCCACGCCGGCGGAGGGGTTGGTGATCAAGGCCGCTCGCAGGCGCCCCTCCCATCCGGGCGTCAAGGTGTGGAGGTGCCATGGGTGGACGCCCAGGGAGGGGCGGAGGGCGGGGGTCGACTGGCGGGCGGCTAGGTCGAGGACGTCCTGCCAATCATCTTCGCAAGTCGCATTCACGGCGCAGGCGACGACGCCCGCCTCCACTGCGGCGGCCAGGGCGGCATCCAGGTGCGGGGCCAAGCGCGGGGACTGTAAGTGGCAATGCGCGTCAAAAAGGCGGAGCGAGCGCTCGCCCATCTTTTCTCTGAAACACTCGGTGATTGAGAGTTTCACTCATCATCCCTCTCCGCCCGCACATATGCGGCCGCCCTCCGCCCTGGCGGGGCCATTGGGTCGCATCAGTGCATGCTCCACCAGATGGGCCAATCATCTGGCCGTTGGGCGGCAGGCTCATGTGCCTGAACGCTCCGCCCTCGGCGCCCGGCGGCCGAGGGGAGTGCCGGGCCGGTCGGCCCCCTCGTCCGACCACCTCACTCGAGCGGTGCCGCCTGCCAGTGATGACGACGACTCGCCCGCCTTTGACATCGACGACCTAGCCCGCCGCCTGTCCGCGGAGGCCGAGATTCGACGGCGGGCCGAGAGCAGCAGCCGGGACGCGGAGGCCTCATCCTCAGGTAAGGATAGAGAGAGGGAGAGAGACAGGAGAAAAAAGGGAAGCAGCACGGGGTTGTGCCCCCCCCCCCCCCCGCCCCCTGCACGTCGCTCTCCTCGCTCTTTCTCACCATGTCCCCATGTCACACACACACAGCGCCTCCAACCTCCGCCGACGGCCCCTTCGGCGCCGGCACGGCCGCCCGGGTCGCGGAAGTCCTGGCCGAGCTGGGCGGCGACGGCGGCTTCGTGCCGGAAGACATTGAACTGGTCCAAGAGCTGGGGCGGGTGGCGTGGGTGGTCGGCGAAAACAGCGGTGGTGGCAGCGGCGGCGGCGGCGGCGTGCCTGGTGGGTCGCGCCCGACCACGGCGGCTGTCGTGTATGCCGCCCGCTACGCCCCGCCCACGCCTTTTCAGTCTCCGACCCCCGTCCTGGTGAAGGAGTACCTGCCCCACGCTGCGCCCCTGGCCGCGAATGAGTTGCAGGTCGGGGCGCGGTTGAGCGGGGGGCGGCTGCCGCTGAGGAAGTGGCACGCCGCGATGGCGGGGCGGGGGGGCGGCGGGGCGTCGCCCGCGTCCCCCCCCCCCCCCACCGCGCCCCTGCTGGGCTGGTTCCGGGCGGCCCCCGCCGATCCGGACGCCGCGGCCGCCGCGGTCGGCTGGCTGACGGCCGGCCCCCGGGCGGGCGGGTCCGGCGCAGCGGCCGACGGGTCATCCGACCCGGCCTCCTCCCTGTGGCTGGTCTTCCGGTGGGAGGCCGTCCAGCCGCTCTCCTTCTACCCGGCGTCCGCCCAGGAGATCATCCCGCCCAGCCCGCTGGCCCAGCTAACACGCATGCTGTCTGGGAGTGGTCGGGGGGTGGGCGACCAGGGGAGGCCCATCGATTTGACCACCCCCGCCCTGGCCCGGCGTTGCCTGTTCCTGCGGGCGGTCGCGGCCGGAACCCTGCGCGCCCTGGCCTCGGTGCACGCGGCCGGCGTCGCACACGGCTCGCTGGGCGGGGGCGGCGTCCTCCTCTCCACCTACGACGACGCCCGGGCGGGCACGCTGCGGGTGTGCCTGGACAACTTTGGGTTTGCCCAGGTGCGGCGCGTGGCCGGGCCTGCGCTGGAGGAGGGCGAGATGGGCGAGGACGGCGGCATGAGCAGCAGCAGCGACAGCGAGGACGAGGCCGGCGCCCGACGCCCCCCCGCCACCCGCCCGCCCATCCTGTCGTTCGGGCCGGGCAGCCCGGGGTACGTGCCTCCTCCCGCCTCCTCCACTGCGGCCGACGACCCCGTCAGCGCGGCCCAGGCGGCGGACGCGGTCGCTGCGGGGCGCCTGCTGCTGGAGGCCGTCCTGGCCAGCCTGCCGGTGGAGGCGCCCGGCCTGTCGACCTCCTCGTCGGACGATGAGGATGGGACCATGACGCGCGGCGGGGTGCCCTCCCCTGTCATCCGGGCGGCGGGCGCAGCCTTGGTGTCCAGCCACGCGGGCGACGCGGCCGGCCTGGCCGCGGCCGTCCGGTCCGACCCGTCTTTTGCTGTCGCAGACGCTCTACTGAGCGCGGGCGGGGGCGCAGGGTACGACTTGTTGGCCCGCCTGGCCGTGGGAGACGCCCGGTTCGGAGAGGTGCTCCGCGAGAACTGGTTTGTGAATGGTGGGCGGCGTGGGAGAGGGTGAGGTTGAAAGGTTTTGTTGAATTCATTTTTCCTTTGTTTCGCTGGCACACGCACACACACACGCACACACACACACCATGCTACGGGCGCAAGCCCTAGCCGCGCTCTCCAGGGTGACACCCGCAGACGCGGCCGTGAGCGCAGCCCGCCACGCGAGCGCCGCACGGCGTGATTGGTCCACGGCCGTCGGGCCCGACCCGGACCCTGCTGCTGGGCCCTCCCCCTCACCTCCTGACGACGACTCGGTCTCCACCCTTCTCCGCCGCCTGGGCGTCGCCAAGACCCTTACCAGGCGGTCTGCAGCCGACCGGGCAGGCTTGCTGGACCTACTCGAGGCGGGCGTGCGCCACCTCCGCGCGTACCTGTCAGTGTCCCTCACGAAGAAGGCCATTGAAAAGGGGTTTGAGGGCCCGGCCTTTTTGGAGGGCGCGCTCGGGGCCTACCACGCCGTCCACGCGGCCGCCGCCGCCCAGGACTGGGACGCCTTACGCGCGATGACCACCCCGGCCATCACCGAAGCCGCCCAGCGCCTGACCGCCGCCGCGGCCGCGGAGGGCCTGGCGGTGTCCTTGGAGGTGGAAGGGTCGGTCCAGGCTGAGATCGACACCATGTTCCTCATGAGCCCCGGCCTGGTGGACCGCACAGCCGCGGGGTGGACTGAGGATGACGATGAGGGCGAGGCGGAGGTGGTCCAGGCTTTCATGGACCGGGCGCCGTCGTCCGACACCACCACCGCCAACGACAGCGGCTCATCACACAGGCAGGTGCCCTGGAGCCCGGAGCTGGTGGGGCGGCACCAGGGGCTGTACGTGCGCTTCTCGGGCGGGGCGGTCATCCTGCGCCTGGCGGCAGGGCGAGGGGCGGCCGCGACGGCCGCGGCCGCAGGGTTAGCAGCCCCGCCCGACCCAGACTCCTCGACAGTGCTTGAAGTGACTGACCGGCGCGTGCGGACCTGGGTATTTGAGCGGGGGCCGCTGCCGTCCGGGCTGCCCGTGCGGGACACGCAGCTGGCGTGGCGCGTGCTGGCGATCGACCCGTCCTGAGGGAGAGAAGAGGATCTGGGCAATGAATGGGAGTTACACACCAGCTACTTTTATTGTATACGCACCCATGCCTTCTCCTCCTCCCCCTCCCTCGTCACCCCTCCCCAGCGCCGCCCTGGACGCCGCCCTGGCCGCCTTTGAAGCCCGGGTGGCGGGGCTGGCGGGGCCCGAACACACGGAGGCGCGCAAGGTGTGAGTGTGTGTGTTGAGGTGTGAGAGGACATCCACACACCACCATCCACCAACCTCCCCTCAGAATACATACGCACACACACCACTCTCACACTACTCTCACACCACTCTCCTCGCGCACAACAGCTCCTGGCCTCCATGCGCACCCACACCGCCCGCCTGCATGAGGCCCGGGGCGAGTGGGACACGCCGGGCGCGTTGGCGGCCCTCACCCGCCCGCCTCCAGCCCTCGACCCAAGCGTGGGCGGCCCGACGCCGGGGCCGACGCTCGCCTCGTACGCCGCCTACAAGGCGGCCGTCGCGACGGAGACGGAAGCCGCGGCCCGGGCGGTGCTGGTGGGGCCGGCGGAGGTGGCGCTACTGACGGGTGGAGGGGTGGAGGTGGAGGGAGGAGGCGTGTAGAAGGACAGAAAACAAATCTCGACCCCGTAACAAAAACCAAAAATCCTCCACCACCGCGCGCACGATCTCCCACCCTGCCACCTCTCGCCTCACACGCTCACGCCCGCGGGGCACACGCTCACGCTCACGCACACGCCTCACACGCCACCTCGTCAATCACTCGCCCTTCACCAGCTCCCGCCCGCCCAGGGTCACGCTGACCTCCAGGCTCTTGCCGCCCCGCAGGATGCCCACGCGGACGGCGTCCCCCGGGCGGCGGGCGTCCAGGGCCTCAAATAGGTCGCCCTGGCGGGCGACGGCCTTCCCGTCCAGGGACACGATGATGTCGCCCATGTCCAGCCGTCCCGCCGCGTCGCGCGTGGTGCCCCTGATCCCCGCGGCTGCCGCGGGAGTCCCCGCCGGCACGTCCAGCACCAAGACCCCGCTCTCGCCCAGCTGCTTCAGGATCTGAGGCGGCGCCACGCTCACGCCCAGGACCGGGCGCACGACCTTGCCGTACAGCAGAATCTGTTCCACCAAACCCCGCGCGGTGTCAATGGGGATCGCAAAACCTGTTCCGCTGGACACGCCCTTCCCCGACGGGTCCGCGATGGCGGTGTTGATGCCGACGACCCGCCCCTTCGAGTCCAGGGCGACCCCGCCGCTGGACCCGGGAGCGATGACCGCGGAGACTTGGACGACGCCCCGGATGGGCACGCCCCGGGGGTCGGGCGTGGGCAGCTCCCGGTTCAGGCCGCTGATGACGCCCTCCGTCAGCGTGTGGTCCAAGCCGTACGGGTTGCCGATGGCGTACACGCGCTGGCCGACCTGCAGGTTGGCCGACGAGCCCAGGGTCACCGGCTTCAGCTGGGCCAGCACGGCCTTGGGCGCCTGCAGTTGCAGGACAGCGACATCCTTGGCCGGGTCGCCCGCGATCAGCACCGCATCGTAGACGGAGGCGTCAATGAGGGCGACCTTGATGGCGGCCGCCCCGCGGATGACGTGGAAGTTGGTGACAATGTGACCCTCCTTGTCCCAGATGAAGCCGGACCCCGTGCCCTGGGGCGCGACAGCCACGTCGGCCGAACCATACCCTGTGCGGAAGGCGGCCAAGTTCGCAACGTTGACAACGGACGGAGTGGCGAGCCGGAAGACGCGCACGGTCGCCAGCTCGGCCGGGTCCAGGTCCCGGTCGGATGAGGTGCCGTCCGAGCCGCGGACCATCGACTCCAGGGTCGCGGGCACAAAGGGAGACGCGGACGTGGCAGCAGCAGACGACGCTGGGATGGAGAGGGCTGTGGGGGTGGGCTGGGGTGTGGTCATCAGGCGACCCGTGTCGGGTGTGCGTCCGGCCACCAGGAAGATGGCGGCCGCGCCCAGGGCGCCTAGGGCAACGCCTTTCAGGAGGCCGCCAGGGGTGCCGCTGTTGTTGTCGCCGTTCCTGTTGTTGTTGAAGGCGGCTGTGGTGGCCCGGCGGGCATGGTGGAGTAAAAACGCCGGCGGCGGCGGCCCAGGCACCGCCAGCGGGCGGCGCAGGGGCAGACTGCCCAGACGGGCCCTGCTACTGCTGGCCGCCCGCACTGGTGCCGCTAGGGCGGGGCGGGCTGAGGTCGTGAGGGCCATGCGAGCTGCTATGGAAAGGCGAGGTATGAGAGCGAGGGTCGAGAGAAAATGTGCGCGCCCGCTGTCTCTCTGCTTTTCGCAACGCCTTGTGCGCTCTTCTATGATGGCGATTAATCACCAAACACCCACCGGAGAGCCGACTGAGGAGCATGCACAGAGCGAGGTGGGATGGCGGGTTGAGGCCCTGCTCCGCCAAGGATGCACGACGGAGAAAAGAGAAAAAGACGGTCGAGCTTGGGTGTGTCCTGCGAGCGTGCTCTTTCCTCAAATCCCTCATTCCTTCTTTGAGAAAGAAAGCACACCCGCCATGCCACCCCTGGCGTCCCTCAAGCCCGCTTTGGGCCGGGGCATCGCCGACGTCGCTACCCTGACCTCCCGGGTCAAGGCTGTGTCGCTCGCGGCGCCCCGGCCAGTCGCGGTCGCGGTGCAAGGTAAGAGAGGAGAGAGGAGAGAGAGAGATTCGGGCAGAGGGAAGGCACAACAGGGGCCTGCATTGCACTCGGTTACACACTGTGGGCGCCCAGCTATGGCTTGAGTGGGAGCGGGCGAGGCGGCGGCGGGCGGCAAGGGCGTGCAATTTGCGAGAGCGCCCAGCCGAGCGAGCGCCGGCGCCGGCGGCTGTGCCCGTGTGTGAGTGTGTGGGCCCCTTCACCGGCCTTCCGTTGGCCGCCTCACGCGCTCTGAACCTGAGCTGTATTGCCATCACTGGACGTGCTGGTGCCCCACCTCCACACTCGGCGGGTGTGGAGGGTAAAAGGCGACCGCCCACGCCCCTCTGGCGCGCTCTGGGCGGGAATGGGCACGCCTGCAGCCACATACGCTCGCCGGCTCTTTCGTGCTCGCTCCCCTCCCGCCCTGCCCCCACGCTCACCCTCCGCGCTCACCCCCACCATACCATCACGCACAGCGTCTGGCCGCAAGTGCCAGCTGACCGGGACGAAGGCCAACAACGGCTACGTTGGTGAGTGAAGAGAGAAAATAGAGGAGAGACGATCTTCCCTAGCCGCCGACCCTCCGACGACCGCACCCTCACCCTCACCCTCACCCTCCTCCTCCTCCTCCCCCTCCACCCTAGTCACCTTCTCCCATATCCGCAACAAGAAGCTGCAGCAGGCCAACCTGCAGTGGAAGCGTGTGTACTGGCCGGAGGGCCAGCGCTGGGTGCGCCTCCGCCTGTGCACGCGGGCGATCAAGACGATTGAGAAGCGGGGCCTGGCGGCCATGGCGGCCGAAGCCGGCGTCGACCTGGCCTCCCTGCCGTACACGGACGCCCGCCCCGCCCGCCTGGAGTGGCTGGCCGCCCAGGCGGTCGCCCCGCCCCAGTCCGCCAAGTGGTTGGGGTCCTCCCGCAAGATGCGCAACCCGGAGAAGCTGGCGTCCTCGGCCAAGCCCGCCCTGGTCGCCCGCTACGTCCTCGGCGGCCCCCGCGTCGTCCTCACCCGGGACCCAGCCATGGTCGCCTCTACGGTGGTGCGGGGACCGAAGGCACAGCCCTGAAAGGTGGTTGAGACAGACGGGCGCGCACATTTCTTCGTCCGGGCGGTGTGGTGGCCCGTGCTTGGAAAAGCGGTGGATGGATGGGGAGGAGAGAGAGAGAAAGAAAGAAAGCATTTCGAGTGGGGTGTGTAAACCCCGTGTTCCTTTTTTGTTGCTCCAAAATGTTGGTCAGCGTGCACGCGCGCTGAGTCATTGTGTGCGTGCATGGTGCGAGTCTTAGACAGAGAGACGTGGGCGTGGTGGGACAAAGAGGGGGGGGGGGGGGGGGGGAGGGCCCGGGGGGGCGGGACAAAAACAAGGGGCCGACCGCCGAGGTACAAATG
>Ga0315278_10001139_pt1 | contig 23064 bp, 21 predicted proteins | sample YL17G06_0_MG_FD_203880 | JGI IMG/M metagenome (GOLD analysis project Ga0315278, IMG submission 203880) | Sediment microbial communities from Yellowstone Lake, YNP, Wyoming, USA - YL17G06_0 | ecosystem: Environmental > Aquatic > Freshwater > Lake > Sediment | place: USA: Wyoming | collected... | reverse complement strand
GTTTAAAACAATTTTCAAGGTTTTTGAAAAAAAAGCCAATTTGGCTTTCTATTTTCAGAATTTTATGGTATATAGAAAAGGTAAATCTAATTGTCACCGACAGGTAAATCTAATTGTCGCTGATCAAGAGAACTTTCCACCAGCGCCCGATTATATATCTTAAACCGCGGGAAATGTGTCAAAATCTCATGGTAAACTTTTTTTTACAAATTCCAGGAACCGCTCGCAATCCTTCAAAACTTTTTCAGCCTCAGAGCCATAAACGAGCCTCTCTTCATATTCAGCCATATTTTCGGTGACATCGCTGCCTCTACTGGCCGGGAATATTTCAATCCCCTGGTTAATTTCTTTAATCACGCTTAGATTTTCCCTCTGTTTCATTTCATGCTCTGTTAACACATATGGCGCCAACCTATTCCCATATAAATCAAAACATTTGATCGACAACCCTTCTATAAAAGTTTCAACTTCCTTTTTTACTTCCAGGTTTTTTACTAAAACAAAAAGGTCTATATCGCTGCCCTCGTTTTCTAAGCCTTTTGCCACCGAGCCAAATAGGATGATTTTTTTAATTAAGGAGCCAGTTAGGTTTTCTAGAATCGTTTTTTTTAAATCTTCTATGGAGGTTCTTGCTTTTGAAATATTTCCGATCAATTGAAAAAAAACTTGAAAGGCGTAAAACTAACTATCCGGAAGAGAAAAATTAAATCTCATTCGTCGCACAAACTCCTATGTAACATTTATGTGACAAGTGTAACATGGAATTGTTCGTTAGTCGATCCCAGGCCTTATTTTTTCCCGCACTGCCGTGAAAATAGCCACAAAGACACGAAGGCACAAAGGTACACCAAGAGATTTGTTATAAAAAAATTCTTGGCGCCTATCAACGATTTTAGTTGAGTAAAACCGGGGTCGTTTATATTTCACCGTGAGATACCAACCGACTGCCGCAAAAAATCAATACCATTTTTTTCAACGCCGTATGGCCAATCGCTTTTTTAAATTTATCATCCAGGCAATAACGGTTTAACTGTGCTTCCGCTTCTTCCTTTACCTCTTTTATCTTTTCCGGCGTTAATTCTTTCTTTTTGGCCAGGGGTTTGATGTATTTAATTTCGATAACGTAAGCATATTTTAATTGGGGATATTGAGCCAGGAACGGTTCCAATACCAGGTCGGCATATCCCTTTTTTAGCTCCTTTTCCGAAGAGACCAGGTATAAATCGGATAAACCCAGGTAAACGTTCAAAAACGCCTGGATCGCTTTTTCTCCCGTGATTAAATCCCTTATCCCCATCGAAGCTTCCATCTGTTGGACAAGGTACTCGATTAACGGTTTCCACTTTCCTTTAAAAGCCATCTCTTTCATTAAGTCTTCATATTTACTTAAATTAAGAGTTAAGACGCCGGTTTCCTCATAGGTTTCTTTGATATAGTCGTAGTATAGCCGCTTGATGGATTCATTGGGGATTTTAAGAATTGCCTTATTTTCTTCATCCATACCGTCGATGGTCAGGAGACCAAGATAGTACAAAAGGGAAATAAAATTCTCAGGGCTGACAATTTTATTGATGGGGAAACTTTTGACGAGCCGTGAATGAATCGAACTATTTTCAATGATTTGACGGAGTTTGGAAAAATTACCATTCGTTTTCGGCGTTTTTGGCGTTTCTTTTTGATCGACGATGATCAGGTAGCGAAATTTTTGATAATCGAAGCGGATATTATTATCGACCATTTCCAGGGGAATTTTCCCCCGGGAGAGATATTGCATAAAGAAGTACAATATTTGGGTTGAATTAAAAAGTACCTTGTCTGTTTCCAGGGAGAAACAATAATGGTTATACCACAGGCTCATCAGCTCGATCAGTTCCGGCGTGGAATGGCGCATTTTCCCGGTTTGCCTGTAGTATTCGATCATGGTTTCTACTTCGGTTTGAGTAAACCCAAGGATTTCATTTATATCCCAATCCAGTGAGATGTTGGCGGCGATATTGAACCCGGAGGTGACGTCGTCCAGGGTAATGGGAGATACACCGCTCAAGAACAACCGTGAGATAGGCGCATCCGTATCGGTGGTGCCGCCTTTGACTACATTAAAAAAAGCCCGGAGAAAACCCCCGCCGTGGGTTATTTTTTTAAATTCCGTTTCACCGGCTTCGGATAGGATGGTATTGGCGAAATTATCGTATTCATCGATGATGACATATATTTCCCGTTCTTTTGTTTTACAGTACCTTAATAAGGTAACCATTACTTCGGCTGCGTTTTTTTTGACGCTGAATGCGGCATTTGCTTTTTCAACATCGATCTCCAGGAGTTTTTCATATTTCTGTACAAAACCATAGGCGGATTCTTTGATATAATCGAGGAAGGTTTCCTCTATCCGTGAAATATCGGGGGTGACCATTGAAAAATTCAGTTTTAAAACCAGGTAACTATTTTTTTCCGGCGTGGGGTTTTTGTGGATATCGGTTCCGTTGAAAAAGAAATCAAAACGGTCTTTTAAAGCGATGTCGTAGTAAGCTTCCAGTATTCCCAGGAAAAGCGATTTCCCGAAGCGACGGGGGCGGATGAGAAATATGTACCGGCTTTTTTTTTCGATATCCCTGATATAATGGGTTTTGTCCACGTAATAATAATTGCCGTCTCGAAATTTTTTGAAATCGGAAACTCCATAGGGCAACTGTTTTAAATCTTGTTCTTCTATCATGGGTTTATTTTAAACCGAAAAACTTCAATTGTCAATTGCCTTGCGCTCTACTGTGAGAATAGCCACAAAGACACAAAGCCACAAAGGTACACCAAGAGGTTTATTATAAAAAATTCTTGGTGTCCTGGCGCACCACTTCCCTCTTTTCGCGCCTCTTCGCGTTCTTCGCGGCTCATAAAACAAGGAGAAAAAGACTACATACAAGAAACCATTCTATCCTTTATCGCTCGATACCATCGATCCTTCCACCAGCGCCCGGTTATCTATTTTAAAACGCTGGAGATGGCTCAAGATTTCATAGTAAAGCAGCGGGATCGCTTCCATATGCTCGATCAAGTCTTTTATTTCCGGTTTTAAATCCGACCTATCCGCTTTTTTACTGTCCGCTTGAATCGCTTTTTCGCTTTCCGTTTTTAGCGCCAGTTGCTTTTTCAACTCCTCGATTTCAGCGCCCATTTGTTTTTTCAATTCCTCGATTTCAGCGGCCCTTTCTTTGTCATTATACTTCATCGGGCCTTTGCTGAAAATAAACCAATCCATGGATATTTGATCTTCCATGGCCAACCGGAACAACGATTCAAAAGCGGGGAACGTTGTGCCGTTTTCGTTCTTGTTATACCCGCTGCCGGTGACGCCCAAATACGCGGCCATCTGCGGCCGGGAATAATCTTTCAGCTTCCGCAGTTGCGTTAACTTATCGCCGCCGGCCTGCAATATCTTTTTCCTATTCATTTCCATTTTCTTGCTCCTATAATGAGTTTAAGGGCATTATTATAATTCATCCGCTAAGAAATTGCCAGGGTTTCTTAGGCCGTCATGAAAATAGCCGCGAAGAACGCGAAGGACCGCGAAGAAAAAAACTTGTTGCCTTGGTGTGCCGTCTCTTGGTGGCAAAAGTTTTCAGGTCTGCTTTTTGGTAGGGGTTTGATTCATCAAACCCGAAAGATGAAGTGAATGGGCGTGATGAATCAAGCCCTACAGGAAACAAATAACGTTCGATAAAACCGAAAGAACGCTTAGAAAGACAGAAAAAGCACTTAGAAAGACCGAAACAGCACTTGTCAGTACCGAAATAACGCTTAGCAGGAAAGAATTGGCGCTTATCACGACATGTGTGGCGCTTGACAGTAGCGATGCGACGCTTAGTAAGACAGAATCGGCGCTTTGAAATACCAAATTGGCACTTAGCAAGGCATAAATGGCGCTTAGCAGTGATAGGCAAGGGCTTATTAATACCGCAACGGCGCTTAGAAAGAGCGAATCGGCGCTTTGAAATACCCAAATAGCACTTAGAAGTAACAATATGGCGCTTAATGAGACCGAAATGGCTCCTGTAAAGGCCGAAACCGCTCTTATCGATACCGATATCTTGTTTGACATGCTTCACGCTGCACCTAACAGGGGCAATATCGCACTTAGAAGTCGCCGGGTCGCCTTCTCCATGAATCAAAACGCGGCCAGCCGTGAATATGCCGCTCCTAATAAGGACATAAATGTGGTTAATGGGATACAAACGGCCCCCAATGGGGATCATGAAGGTCCCGATACAAGGAAGCGGGTAATATCTGAGAAAAGCAAAAGAGAAGAAGCAAGGAAGCGCTCAAGCGCGGAGCAAAAAGCAAGAAATGAAACAGAAGTTGAAAAAAATATGCAACTGGATTATAATTATTACCGGAGAAACTAATGATAAATAACCACGTCAACTCGGAGGCCCTATGAAAGTAAAATACATCAACCCCTATACCGATTTCGGGTTTAAGAAACTGTTCGGCGAAGAAGCCAACAAAAACCTGTTGATCGATTTCCTCAATCAACTCCTTCCTTCCTACCACCAGATCGTCAACCTCACGTTTATGAATTCCGAAAGAAGCGGCTCTTCAAAAATAGAAAGAAAAGCCATTTTCGATATCCACTGTGAAAACGAAAAAGGGGAACGTTTCATCGTAGAAATGCAAAAAGAAAAACTGAAGTTTTTTAAAGACAGGGCCGTGTTTTATACCACCTTCCCCATCAAGGAACAAGCGGAACAAGGAGAATGGAATTTCAAACTAATGACGATCTACTGCGTGGCCATACTGGATTTCACTTTCGATGACGAAAGGAAACAGAAAAATTATCTAAGTAATGTTCAACTGAAAGATCAATTTTGCCAGGTCTTTTATGATAAACTCACCTATATATTTATAGAAATGCCGCGCTTCAATAAAACAGAAAAGGAACTGGAAACCCACTTCGATAAATGGCTGTATTTCTTAAAGAACCTGGAAAATTTCGAGGAAATCCCGGCTATATTACAGGAAAATGTGTTCTTGCAAGGATTCAGAACCGCGGAAATCGCCAATTTTAATAAAAAACAGTTGGGAGAATACGAGGAAAGTTTAATGGTCTATAGAGATCTGAAAGGCGTTATCGATACCTCGTTTGAAGAAGGAATGGAAGAAGGGAGAAAAGAGGGGATAGATGCAGGAAGAAAAGAAATGGCAAAGGGACTCAAACAAAAAGGGATCGAACTCTCTATTATTGCCGAAATTTCTGGGTTTACCCTGGAAGAGATAAAGAAACTATAAAAGAAGAGCGGAAGAAGAAGAGTTCCGTTTCCACCTGATTAGCCGGAATAACCTGGGAACAAAGATTGATGAGTTAATATACGATATCTATCTTCGTTACCAATTCCCGCATTTGTTCGACGGACAACCATTTGTCATTGGCATCGGATGAATACTTGAATCCCACGGGAACCGGTTTGCCACCTTCGTTAAAATGGCGGTTGATATCCCACCAATCCACCTGGGGATAAATGATATAATAATCGCCAAAATCATAAGCCTTACGGGAGTCTTCTTCGGTAATCATGATTTCGTGGAGTTTCTCGCCGGCCCGCATACCGACATCCTTTAATTCAACATCCGACGCCATGGCCCGCGCCAGGTCCACTACTTTAAACGAAGGAATCTTGGCCACATAGACTTCGGTGCCTTTGGCTTTTTCAATGGCCTCAAATACCAGGTCCACACCTTCATCCAGGCTGATCCAGAAACGGGTCATGCCGGGATCGGTAATGGGCAGTTTCTTTTCGCCCTTTTCCAGCAGGGACTTAAAATAAGGAATTACGGACCCGCGGCTGCCGGCCACGTTGCCATACCTGACCACACTGAAAGCAATGTCCTTCAACCCGCGGTAGGCATTGGCATGAACAAACAATTTGTCCGACACCATCTTGGTGGCGCCGTAAAGATTGACAGGATATACTCCTTTGTCCGTGGACAGGGCAATGACTTTTTTAACCCCCCGGTCCAACGCGGCGTTGATGACATTCTCCGCGCCGTGGATGTTGGTTTTTACCGCTTCGATGGGGTTGTACTCCATGGCCGGGACATGCTTTAAGGCGGCGGCGTGAATCACCACATCCACTCCTTCGAACGCCCGGTACAGCCGGTCCTGGTCCCGGACATCGCCGATCTGGAAGCGCATCCGCTTTAACCACGGTTCGTACCGCTTCTGCATCAGGTACTGCTTGTACTCATCCCGCGAATAAATGATTAATTTCCTGGGATTAAATCTTTTAAAAATTCTTTCCGTAAACTTGTGACCGAAAGAACCGGTCCCGCCGGTAATCAATATGACTTTATCATCCAACACTTTGTCCCCCTGTGGCTTTTATCTCGATACCTCTTGTACTGCAATAGTTGTTGAAATCTGTAATTATGGGATTATGATCCAGGGCTAAATACCTGTAAAAGGTTTCAAAGGTCCCTTGATCTTTGAAACTCTCTATGGCCCCTTGATAAAACTTTTCATAATTGGCCGGATCATGCTGCTGTTTATATATGTAACCCACAACCAAATACGAAGCGATATGCCCGGGGATACGCAAAAGGAGCTTTTCACAAAATTCCCTGAGGGAATCCAATTGCTCGGGGATATAAAGGGAAGCGTTATCGAGGAAATTTAATTCGATATTGGCGTCGTAGATAATCTCTTCGAGCTGCGCCGCCGTCCATTCATCGGAATAGAGGTAATTGGACCGCCGGGGCTCGAAATTATCCAGGTCATTCTCCTCGAAAACCAGGAGCTTGTTTTGCTGTGCTTCCCGGTAAAGCTCCGTGCCGGGATAAGGCACCAGGATCAAGAACTGGTTGGAATGGGCTTTAAGCTCACGGGCAATGGCCAACGTCTCTTTGACCTGGGCCAGGGTCTCGTTGGGGAACCCAAACAAATAATTGATATGGACCCGTAATCCTCTTGATTTTATTAAGTTGACAACTTCCCTTACTTTATCGAAATCCAGGTTCTTTTTTAACCTTTTCTGCATTTCCGGCGAACCGGTTTCCACGGCAATCCCGACGGTCTTGATGCCGCCTTTTTTCACCAGGTCCAGCATCTCTTCATCCAGGTGATGGGCATGGAAACTGGATGGCACGGGTTCCAAATCGATATGATTCTCCAGGACCCGGTGCAAAAAATCCATCATCCACTGCCTGTTGATGGAGCGGTTATCATCGATAAAATGCAACTGCGCCCGGAACTTTTTATCCAGTTCCAGCATTTCCCGGATCAGGGTATCGACTTTCTTATAGCGGAGCTTGTAGCCCCAGGACAGTTGGGTGTTGCAAAAAGTGCACCGATACGGACAACCCCTGACGCCCTCAATGGCCAGCATGCGGTCCCCGCTGTTCTTAAAATATTTTTCCACATCCAGGTATTCCCATGCGCCCGCCGGGATGTCGTTCATGTCCATGAAATGCGTGCGCGGCGTAACCAGGATATTTCCCTGTGGGTCTTTTTCACCGTAACCGTTAAAGGGAAACCTCTCCTCGAAAGCCGGATCATGGAAATGGTTATACCGGTTTAAGATATGCACCAGGGAGGCTTCGCCCTCGCCGATGACCGCGGTATCCACTTCGAGGTCCTTCAAGCATTTGCCGGGGAAAATGGTGGAGTACCCGCCCCCCACAATGATTTTGGCCTGGGGGTGGTATTTCCTGGAAAGGGTGACGGCCAGGTGCAGCCAGCGTATGTTAAACACGAACATTACGGAAATGCCCAGCACGTCGTATTCCCTGTTTTTGATCTCTTCTTCCAGCAGCGCCGGGTAGTCGTATATGTCGATAGGGACCCCGGGTTTTTTATAGGCCTCGATGTTGATATCCACGGCTTTGATATCATAGCCGAAGGTGTTGTGCTTTTGGAGGAATGCACACAACGCCGCCAACCCGAATGACGGGATGGGCCGGAAAGTATGCTTCAACCGGAAACTGTCGTTTTCCGGGACGGCGTCCGGGTGCACACAATGAGGAACTTTCAACAACAGTACTTTTCGATACTCTTTCACATTGGCCATGTCGATTGCTATCTTATATCAATTTAAGGAATTTCATTTGCAACGAGCGTTGGTAGGGAACAGGCACTGCCTGTTCCCTACACACTACAATTTTCAATATCAAAACATCCATAACTTATCGGACACCTCTATCTATAACTCAACCTGATCTATTTGCCGGGAAATTGGGGAACGATTCGTATATGTACGGTCTTTTTAATTTGGTCGCCGTTTCTATCGTTCCAGGTAAACGCCAATTCATAATCGCCCAAAAAGCCGGGGCCGGGCTGCCAGCGGAAAATGCCGTTAGCGGTATCCAGCGTCGAACCGCTGGGTAACGGTTCCATGTCGTCGCCCGCGCCCGCTGCCAGGTAACCTTTCAGGTCGCTGCCGCTTCCGCTTCCATTACACAATGGTATTTCGATGCGCTGCAATTGGCTGATTTCCAGGAACGAAGGCGTCTGTGTTGGATGTTCCGGCGGGTAAATTTCATTTTCCCGCACGTCTATAGTCGGGTTATAATTCTTTTTTAGCGTAGGAATTTGTATCCTGGAGGAATCGTTTCCTGCTTCATTGGCGTGTGTTTGGCCGGCGTCATAACTTGTGGGGGCGCTTTCCGTATTATATATGGTGAAAAAGCGGGAACCGATACCTTCGCTGTTTCCGCCGTCGTCCCTTACTGTCCAGGAGATCAAATGGAGTCCATTGGCATAGGCAGTGGAATCGAATTGGAAATACCCGGTGGGGCCGCCGCTGTTTTTTAAGCCGGGGAATAGGGCCTCAATGCCGGCGCTGGGACCATTATACCCGGTGAGGGCGCCCCTGTAAGTACCGTCGATCCATACCTGGATGGTGGAGCCGTTCTTGGCGATCATGTTGGGCTGCGGCGTCAATGCCCAGCCCCAGTTCTTGAACTCGCTGCCGGAAATGGTTCCGCCCTGGGCCGGGGTATCGATGGCGCCAAAGGGTTTCCCTGAATGGGCGTTATCGATGGTAATGTTTTTTGGTCCGAAGGTGATGGTTTTCCCGCCCGTATCCGCGGCAATGGCAGTTATGGTGTAAGCGCCGTCAGGGAGCGAATTGGTCAGCAGCATATAGCCCCACCCCGCACGGTAATATTTGGGGAAATAGGAATACGCGGCCGCCACATCGGACCTGGCGCCTTCCACGAATATGGCCTGCCCGATATAACTTCCTTCATTATAATATAATTTTACATCCTGTACTTCGACGTCATCCAGCACCCAACCGGTGATAGGAACGCTCCCATATACGGTTGCGCCATCGGACGGCGTGGCCATTTCGCCGAAAGGCGGCAAATCATCCGCGGTCGCCTTGACTTTCAGGTTTACCGTCACCAGGTCCGGCGAATTAATGGCAGCCGAATCGCTGATGGCGATGGTCCCGGTGTAATCTCCCGCTGCTAACCCGCTGGGGTATACGGATATTTGCACCACGGCGTTGCCGGTCCCTGAAGTTTTGTCCAGCGATATCCAGGATTGATCGGCGACAGCCAGCCAATTCAGCGTTTTACCGCCGACGTTGGTTATGATCATCGCCTGGGCGCCGGTGGGGGACGCGCTGTCGATAATATAGCCGTAATTAAACCGGTGCCGGTTTATATCCAGCTTCGGGGGTTTCCCGGAAAGAATGGTAAACACGCTGCTGCTGGAATCCCATGCGGAACCGTCGGATACGCTGGTCAGGCGAACTTTGCAAAGGGTGGACGGGTCCTCGGGTAAGGTCCAGGTATATTTACCGTCATTGGCGGTGGAATCGCTGATGGAGTTCCAGGAGCCGCCGTTATTGGCGGTATACTCTATTTTGATAGTCCCGGTGACGTTTTTACTGGTCCAGGTGATGTCGTGGGCGGATCCTCCATCCCATTTCTCGCCGCCGTTGGGAGAGGTAAGGGTAATGGTCCCGACGGTCCCGGAACGGGCGATGGTAAAAGGCCCATTACTGACATCCGCGGGGCTCCCGGAGATATCCCAAACCTGTACATAACAATTGGTGGAAGGGGTGTCGGCCACCCTTTTCCAGGTCAGGCTGCCCGAGTTGCCGTAACTGGAAGTTAAGCGATTCCAGGTTTCCATGCCGTCGGTGGAATAGTCGATATTTAAAAGGCCCACGCTGCCGGTGGAGGTCCATTTAATGGTGGTGGGTTGGCCCACGATCCATCGTTCGCCGCCGTTGGGAGACGTGACGGTAATGGTTCCGCCGCCGCCTGAACCGATGATGGAAAAAGCGCTGTTACTGGTATCCGAAGGACTGCCGCCCACTGCGGAAACCTTCAAAAAACAACTGGTGGAAGGAGTGGGGGGGATCGGCCAGAGAAGGGAACCGGAGTTGTTGCGATTGGAAGTCACACGCGTCCAGGTTTTTCTACTGTCATAGGAATAATCGATATTCACATTACCCACATCGCCGCTGGAAGTCCATGTAACGGTGTACTTCTGGCCCACCGACCACTTTTCACCGCCATTGGGGGAAGTGACGGTGATGGAACCGCTGCCCCCGCTGCCCGGGGTCAATATGGGCGGTATTGTACCTCCCTCGGGGCTGTAATGGGCGGAGTAAAGTTGAAGTTCTTCCTCAGCCGGGGGCAGTCCCCTGGGCCCGCCGTTGCCCACTCCGGCCAAAACATCCGCGCCGCTGCCGTAATTCATGGCAAAAATAAAACGCTTGGAGTGAGAATTGCCCTCTCTCCAGGTAATGCCGTCGGCGCTGTTCAACATGAAGCCGTGTTCGCCGGCGGCAATAAAGGTGTCCGGGGCAGTGGCGCAGCAGTACAATTGGTCGATAATATTGTAATCTTCCACGAGTTTGATGCGGGTAACCCAACCGGTCCCGGCAGCGCCGGCGGTGGCGATATTCCTGCCTACGGCCAGCCATTTGTTGTTCCCGTAAGCGATACCCCGTACGGCTTCTCCCAAAGAACCGACATTGGACCAGCTCCCTTGCTCCCCGGTGGCGCTTCTGAATATGGCCCCTGAACCGGCGCAGCCTATCATAAAATACCCGTTGGCGAAAGCGATACACCTGGCTGAACTTCCGAGCATATATTTTGTCCACCCGGTTTTTCCATCGATGCTGGTCCAGATGCCGCCGCCTTCATCCTGGGCCACGAATTTCCCGTTGCCATAGGCGACTTTATAAATATCATCGACATTCTCGCCGGACCTCGGATGGGCAACTGTCCAGCTTTCCCCCAGGTTTTCGCTGTATATAATGGCCTCGTCCCTGCCCACGGCGACTACCGTGCCCACGCCGTCATAGCCGACGCCGAACAGGTGGTCGCTGGTGGACAGGGGCGTGTTCTTTTTGGTCCAATTGGAACCGTTGGAGCTCACATAGCACACCCCTTGAAGCCCCACCGCGATAAAACGGGAACCTACCCAGGCCACATCCCGGATATCGATCTCTGTTTTTAAACTTCCATTGAGCCAGTCGTTGGCATAATCCTGGGCCCGCAGGGAAACAGCGCCGAACAGCAACCCCCATAGTAAGAGAATAACGCCGATATACTGCGCTGATCCCCCCCTCTTTGTTATTTGTCTAAAATAGTTTGTATTCATTATTTTATATCCTCCTTATCCTATTACCTGGCAAAAAAGGTAATTTTCTCGATGTCTTCATAGTTTAAGGTCCTGGTATCCTTAGTATTGAGTACTTCTCCTTTCAATCCCTGCAGAGCCAGGGCTTTATCCGCGTTGTGTTCTCCCGGCTGGAAAAAGCCCTCGTATTTATCGAGGTCCAGCAGGTATACTTTGAATAACCGGTCCTTCTTTTTTGTACACGTGTTTTCGGCAATGCCGAGAAGCTCGATTTCCTGGAGGTTATCCAGGCTGATGCTGTACTCCCGGCAGGACTCCTTCTCAATAAAAAGGACCCTGTTTTCACCGAACGTTTTGGTTTTGCCGGTTTTTGGGTCGTCCGCGGTTATACCCGGTTGAAACGCGTAATTCATCTGCATGAAGGAGCGGTACTCGAAAACCGCGACTTCGCCATTCTTCAGATTTACCTGCACATATTGTTTGTTTTCGCTCCCCTGGACAACCTCTCCCGATATTTCGAAATTGAAACCGGCAATTGCAATTAAAATTAAACCCATTATCATCTTTGTTGTTACATGTTTATTCATGGTATTTCCTCCTATTTAAGTTATTGTACCACAATTTAAAGCGATTAAGCAAGTTTTTTTTATTTTTAACTATATGGGGTAGCCGAATTTCTCCAGCGGCAGGCGGTATTCGCTAATCAGCAAACGGTTCCCCGCCCTGTAAAGCTCCCCGATTCGGTCTACCCAACCCGGGGGTATTTGCGCTTCCGCGTCTTGTTTCCTCTGTTTGTTTTTCGTTAAAAACAGGTATATTTTTAACAATTTTGAAATCAAATAGCTGCGACTGAAAGGATGCCATCGTGATCTTAATACTTCGGATTCCAATTGGAAGCGGCTGATCCCCCGGTTGGCATGTTTCCCCGCCAGTAATCCCCGCGTCTCTTCGGCGTCGATTCCTAAGAAATCGGATAGTTTCCCGGCGTATTCCCGGGGGGTTTGGATTAATTCTTCCAGCAGGAGCACGCACACGTTGTTCTTCCCGAACAACCGGGCGTAATAAGCGATGGTTTTAAAATAATCGGCATGACCGAGGTAGCTTCGTTCGATATTTTCAAAGGCCAGGGCGAGCCATTCCCGGAAGGTGACGTGCAGCCCGGAATATTTGGGGGGTACATAATTCAACTGCCGTCCCCGGCTGAGGTAAGCGGCTTTTAGGAGTTCGAACTGGTCCCGGATGGTGATTATAATCCCGGCGCCCGGGAACGCCTCTTTGAGCCGTTGGGCCACGAGGCCTTTGTCCCGCGCCTTGGAATAAGAAAGCAGCATTTCCTCGGAGAGCAGGATGACTTTCTTTGCGGGGTTGATATTCGATAGGATTTCCTTCTCCAGGTGATTTTTAAGCGGGGCGGGGTCGTAGGCTAAACTCTCCTGCATGATCAACCGGTGCACCAGGGTTTTAAGGGTATCGTCGGCGTAGGGTTTGCCCAGGTAATGCACCTGGGAATGGTTACTGAACAGGTGTTTTTGCAGGGTGGTGGTGCCGGTTTTGGAAAAACCGACGTGAAGAACGATATTACAATCGGACGCCGGGTTCATCGAATACCGCCCATGAGGCGTCCATTACCACGAACCCTTTGGTGGGGTCATTGTGTTTGATAATGGACATATCCGCCATAATACTGAAGGTAACCGCGGCGTGGGTCTTATATAACCCGCCGCCGTCGAAATCCAGGACATAGAACCCGATATTGTAATTGCCTTCCCGGAACCGGTTTTTCTCCATATTGCATTGGACGGTGACGGGTCCTTTATTGGGCCGGGAATCGAGCCGCAGTTTACTGGAACTGATAACCACATCATCCACCTGGTCGCGGATATTAATGGCCAGCAGTACGTTTTCCAGTTCTTTGACGAACTCCATGACAAAGGTTATTTTGATGTCGTCAAAGGTGGAGAATTCTTCGGTTTCCACGCCCTGTTGGTTGGACAGGCGGAGCTCATGTAAAATAAAGAGATCGGGCATGGTCATGTAGGCGGAATGCATGAGGTGGCCGTGGGTTTCTTTTTGGTTGGCTTTTGCTTTTTTAATGGAATCGCTGAGGTAGATGGAGGTGATATCGTCGGATGGTCCCACGGCTTTCACCTGTCCTTTGTCCAGGTAGATGCAGCGGGAGGTGAGGGAAGAGACCAGGGCCATGTTATGGGAGACAAAGAGCACGGATATGCCCGAATGGAGGAGTTCCATCATTTTGTTGCGGGCTTTGCGCCGGAACGAGGCGTCGCCCACGGCCAGCACTTCATCGACGATGAGGATATCGGGTTTTAAGTTGACGGCCACGGCGAAGCCCAGTCTGACGTGCATGCCGGAGCTGTAGCTTTGCACCGGCATGTCGATGAATTCGCTCATTTCGGAGAAATCCATGATTTCTTCCAGTAGTTTATCCATTTCTCTTTTGGAGAAACCCAGGACGGCGCCGTTGATATAGATATTCTCGCGGCCGGTGAGGATGGGATTAAAGCCCGCGCCCAGGGCGATGAGGGCCTGGATTTTTCCCCGGATGGTGATTTCGCCTTCATCGGGTTTGATGAGGCCGGAGAGGAGTTTGAGCAGGGTAGTTTTGCCGGCGCCGTTGGCGCCGATCAAGCCCACCAATTCTCCTTTGTAGATTTCGAAATTGACGTCTTTCAGCGCCCAGAATTCGTCTTTGCGTAATTTGGAACGGCTTTTCCTGCTGCCGGTCAATTCGGCGCCGATATCCCTGACGCCGTACCATAGGGACCGTTTCAGGCGCCGGCAGAATTTTTTCCCCAGGTGTTCGATTTTCACAAGCGGTTCAGTCATTTTGTTATGCTCCGATACGTTCGATAATAATCGGCAAGGCCAGGCGGTAGATGATCCAGCCGATAAACAAGAATCCCAGGGTCAGGCCGAACACGATGCCGAAGGTCGGTAAATCGTCCGGGATACCGCGGAGGACCAGGTCTTTGGCCCCCATTAGCAGCGGCGTGATGGGGTTTGCCCTCATGATTAGTCCCAATGTTCCCTGGGTGGAGGGGAGGTAGGCCACGGGGGTGAGAAATATGAGGCCGGAGGTGGCGATTACGAGGGCGGATTGTACATCTTTATATAGTAAGCCCAGCGGGATCAATAAAACCCCTACCATGGTGCCCATCAGCAGTAACCCTATCAGGGGAATGGGCAGGAAAACGACGGTCCAGGAGACAGCCACTCCGTAATAGATCAATATTCCCACCAGCAGGATGCATTTGATGGCGAAACTGAACAGGGCGTCGCCCATGGCGGAAAGGATCAGCGCTTCCCTGGGCAGGTTGATTTTTGTCAGTATCATTTTCGATTCCATGATGACTTTTAGGGGTGCGTTCAGGGCGTCCACGAACAAATAGAAAAAAGTAGTGCCCATCATCACGTATGCGGGGTAAGGGATGCCGACGCCGATTTTTTTGGGGTCGATCATGGTGGAGGACCTGAGCAGGATAAATACCATGCTGCTGACCAGTGGGGGGAAAATGGCCCAGAAATATCCCAGCGCGGTCTGGCGGTATTGGGCGGAAATATCCCTGATTAATAATCGCCAGGCCAGTTCCCTGGAGGCTTTTAAGTCATGCCACATTTCCTTGAGCAGGGAAATGGGATGGCGAATCCTGGATTCGGGTGTATACCTGGTTACTTCGAGATTACTTACGTCTCCATATTTCTGTTCATACGATTCGGTCATTTAGGTTTCCTTTTGTTCCCGGTTTGAGCGTTTGTGCTTTCAAGTGTTTATGGTAACATAATTACAGGAAGTTTTCAAGCCGCGTGAAGGTATCGTATTTACACCCAGGCGGCAAATATCTCTTTACCCTTTATTTCGATAAACCGGGCAGTTCCGCAAAGTCCACTTTCCTTTCTCAAATCATAAATCAAGAGATAGCCTTTGCGCTCTCCCTGCTTTTCCAGGTAATCGCACAACTGCTCGATTCCTTTCTGATGATATTGTTCGCCATGCCACAATTTTAACTCGATGATATACTTCCTGGAACCGAATGTAATCACAACATCGAGCCGCTTCTCTTCTGAAATCTGGACCTCTTTAAAATCAAACCCCCTGCCATTGATTATGGGTTTGAGAAAAGCCAGGAACAACAGCCTGCCGTTTCGCTCAATAAAAGAATTGTCTTTTTTGCTGTACTGCTCTTTCATGAATTCCTGGAATTTACGGATCACTTTCTCGATATCCAGGCTTCCGTTTTCAGCGATGTAACTGCCGCTGAAAGCGTATTCGTTAAACTTAACGGAGCCCGAGGTCTCTAATTTAGAGGTCATGTAATTATAAATAAGCTGCTCATATAACCGGTTGTGCACCCTGGCCTTGCCATGTTCCTCTTTAAGCGCCCCATAAATAACGCCATCGTTAATCACCGGGTTGTGCAGGTTGAAAGAAAACTCCATTTCATTCATTATGACCTTGAATACAAGGTCATAGAGCTCGGGGTTGTTTTCCAGGTTTTTGATAAGGCTGCTGAAATTGGTATTATCTTCTTTTAACGTCAGTTGAACCGCGTGATCGATATCCATGAGGTCCCATTCTTTTTCTTGTTTCCGGGGCAATATCTCTTCATCGATGACTTTACACAGCTTACTGACCAGGAACGGATAACCGGCGGAATAATAATAAATTTTCTCGGCAACCCGGCGGCTATCGATTTTTACATCTTTTTCCCTTGAATAGTCTTCCAGCATGGGGGCGATTTCGCCGGGGGAAAAACTCAGGTCGACTTTGAAGTCGACGGCAATATTCCATGGGCTGTTGAATTTTTTTTTGCCGTCCCGGCGGATTTTGGCTTTTAATGTTTTCACATCATGGACGCCCGCGAGAATTACCGAATGAAATGTGACATCTTTTCCTTCGCTCCGATCGAGGTATTTTTCACGAAGCATGCCGAGGAAATCGAGAAAAAGTTGGTTATTGGCCGATTTGTCAACCTCGTCTATCATCAAGACTGTTTTAAGATCGATGGTTTTTATCAATTGGGTAATGGCCCGTGACAGGCTTGACATGGAGCGGGTTTTGGAAAGATGGCTTTCTATAAAATCCACCGGGTGGTTTCTTTCCAACAACCGGAACCTGTCTTTGAGTATTTCAAGGAAAGTGCGAATAAACGTGGATTGCCTGGAGAAAGTTTGAGAATCGATGCTTTCAAAACTGATTTTAATGGCCAGGTAATCGTTTCGTTTATTGAGTTCCTGTTCCAGCAGGTACATGGTGGTGGTTTTACCGTATTGACGGGGTCTGTTAATGGTAAAGTATTCCCCTTCATTAATCATAGCGATTATCTTTTCTATTTTGGGAGAGGTAGTCGCCATGTAATGTTTCCCGGGAATACATGTTCCTGTTATATTAAATTTCTTTGTCATTCGTTCACCAGTGTTTTCATCCGCTTTTATTATACCAGGAATAAATAAATTTATCTATTATGCCGGGGATTAATTTGCACGATGATGGTAAGACCCGCCTGGCGCCAAAATTAGATGCGTAAATCAATATCATGTGAAGCAGCCTGGATTCCCTCTTCAGCCACTCATCCCAGCCGCTGCTTTATCATTAACGGAACGGCTTCTCCATACAAGTTGCTATTTTATTTGCTAAGTCAAGAAAAATGATACAGCCATATCCGTTGACTTTCGAATACAGGTGTGGTAAAGTCGAATTTCTTTAGGAGGTGAATATGACTGAGGCTATTTCAACTGCCGGCGATGAAAAAAAAGAAAATTTGTTTCCCAAATGGGACCCCGCCAATGCGGATTTATCCATGCAAGCCATCTACGAATGGACAATGAAAAAAGCCAGGGTAAACGCCGATTGGTATATCGAAAAAACAGGCGCCCTCAAATTTTTTTCCCGTTTCATCCGGGCTTTTTCTATCTTGCTCTCTGCCCTGGGCACCCTTTGCCCTTTGATCGACTCTTTAAAATTAGAAGATCTCAAAGATATCTCTTTGGGGCAATATGGTTACATTTTTTTCGCAGTAGCCGCGGGGTTGTTTTTATTTGATAAGTTTTTCGGAATCTCCACCAATTGGATGCGCTTCATTGCCACCCACGCCGCCCTGGACAAGAAAATCGACGAATTTCAATACGATTGGCTCATTACCATCAATCAATTACCCGACAGCGCTTCCCCTGGCTCTAAAGCCGCTGCCCTTCTGGGCAAATTAAAAGATTTCTGCAACCAAATCGACGACCTGGTTATCGATGAGACCAACGCCTGGATTACAGAATTTCAATCCAACCTGACCAAACTGGACAGTTTTCTTTCTGAACAAAAAAAAAGCAAAACTCCCAATAATCAGCCGGGTGACAAACCGGCAGAATAACCCGATTTTTTATGCCCGCATGCAACATGCATGGAAAAATTCAGGGGTGTGGGGTAATGGGTAACGGATAAGGGATGTTGCCGCCCTTCCTATCTGCTTGGAAAAAACAGGGTGGACAGGTAGAGACGCATCGATTTGCTACCTGCCCACCCGACACCCGCCCACTTGTGAAGGGTTACACCATTTTTAAAAGGTGTTGGGTTTACCCGGATATCATCTACGGTTCCTAATCCACCAGGTCATCCGGATGGAGTTCGTTCCATTTAGCGATTATATCCTGGACCGTTTTTCCCATCATTTCGCGGTTCTCAATGTTGCCTTCAAACGCCTTGCGCTTATTGAGATCGGCGGAAATCGAGGAGTCCAAACGAACCGACAGGGAAATTTCCCCTTTCAAGTTGACTTTAGGGGTGAAGGTTCCCAGGCCGTCTATTTTGACGCCCCTCCCGGATAGCGCAATAGAGACGATGTTATCTCTGAGTTCATTAACACTCAGGAGAACATCACCCTTATTCAGTCCGGTCCTATTGGCGACAGCCGAAACCAGTTCGTTCATCGATGCTTTTTTACCCAGTGAAATCCTGGGACCCAATGCACTAATAGCTTTGATTGTTTTTGCCATTGTTATGCTCCTTTTACGTTAATTTTAGCGTCTTAACTCCTTCTTTTTTTGGGCTCGCGTTGTGATCACGGCCACATCGCTCTTGTCTTAGCGATCTTCCCGGGCCGGGACCAATAGTAAAGAGGGATTATCCCATTCTCAAAATGGACTGTCAAGTGTTTTTGCTAAAAAAAAAAATTTTTTATTTCAATCGATATTTATTTTATCATCCGGGTGTTCATCGTTCCAGCGGGCGATAATTTCCTGCGAGGTTTTACCGATCATATCGCGGTTAATAATTTCGCCTTCGAAGGCGTGGGGTTTGTTTAGGGCGGCTTTAAATTCGGCTGGAAGGCGGTTGGTGACATCGATATTACCTTTCGAATCGATGATGGGAGTGTAGCAGCCCAGGCCGTCCAGTTTAACCGAGCGGCCGGTCAGGTGAAAGTATACCAGGGTGTCCTGGAGTTCATAAAGGACCATTGAGATAGTCCCGCGATTGAGGCCGGTGCGGCCGGCGATTAAATTAACCACTTGATTCATGGAAGCGCGGCTGGAGATTTTCAACCGGGGCGTGTAAGCTTTTAGAGCATGAGTAAGCTTAGCCATGTAAACCTCCTTGATTTCATTTTTTTCCTGGGAGGATATTATACACCTCCTCACGGGAAAATTCAACTTCGGGAACCGAAGTTAGAATTTCGGTGCCCGAAGTTTCAACTTCGGGTCCCGAAGTTTTGGTATCCTTACGGGATCACATTCATTTCCTTACGGGATAATAAATTATTCCGGCGGGATAATCGAATATTGAGGGAGGTTTTGGTGAGATAATAAACGGGAGAACAAAAATATAGAATGATGAATGATGAAGAAAAAACTGGAAGAGAGGAAGCGAGGAAGAGCGGAAGAGCGGAAAAAAACAATTCGTGTTAATTCGTGTCATTGGTGGGCGGGTTTTAAAAGGAACGTCTTGGGACCTGTTAAAATTTTCTCCCTTAAATCATTGACATTCATCATCATTATATTATAATGGCGTTGATAGATTGAAGTGCTGAAATGAAAGAAATAGTCATCTCAAAAAACGGGTTCCCTATAAGGCTGCCTGATGAACGATGGATTCATATCGTAGAGAACCACGATGATCTAGCCGGGCATATGGATGATGTATTGGAGGCAGTCGAGACTCCTGACTTTATCATACAGGGTTATAATGATGCATTGATTGCTCTTAAGGAAGTAAGAAAAGATAAATTTTTAGCGGTGGTTTATAAAGAGCTTGAACGGGCGGACGGTTTCATAATCACCGCATATTTTTCCAGTAAAATTAAACTTAGCCGGGAGATTATACTATGGCGTCGCAATTAGCAGCTCAACGAAATATAGCTCAGGTACTGGAAGTTACACCGTATTTGCTGAAATTTCCACAAAGGAGAATGTGGATCGATTATGACAAGGGAGCCGATGTACTTTATATTAATTTTAAGAGGCCGCAGAAGGCCACCGATTCAGAAATGACGAAAGAAGGTATCTTATTGAGGTATCGAGAGAAAGAGCTTGTGGGCATGACGATCCTGGATGCATCCAAAAGAAGTTAGTACAGGAAAGCGGTAAGGGCGAACACTTTTTGATTTTGCATTCATCATTCTATCTTTTTTTCCCCTCTTCCTCGCTTCCTCGCTTCCGCTCTTCCGCGCTTCCGCTCTTCCCTTTTTTCCGTGTGTTCTGTGGGCCTATTTATTTTTACAAAGGGGATTGACTTTATTTCTTAAGGTATGGTAAAAATGTATTGTTAGAGCAATGTGCAACTGACAACATATAATATAGAATATTTTAGCGTAACGGAGGCAAGGTAATAGGATGACCTTTCGTGTTGAGCAATTTATCCCGAAAAATAGCCTGTCGAGATTCTGCCGAAAGAATCATATCCGCAAAATATCGTTGTTTGGTTCTGCGCTGCGAGGTGAGATGGGTCCGGACAGCGATGTTGATTTGCTGGTGGAATTTGTTCCCGGTCATATTCCTGGGCTTATAAAATTGGCAGGTATGGAAATCGAGCTGACGGAAATGGTAGGAAGGAAGGTGGACCTTCGTACTCCTCAAGAGTTAAGTCGGTATTTTCGGGAAGAGGTTGTTAATATGGCAGAGGTCATTTATTGAATTTTAGGAAACCATGTATGAACGAATTTTAAAACGTATCTGTGAGAAAATACACAATCGACAATATGTGATGACTCAGCATGCCAGGAAAGAAATGATGGACGATGGATTATCCATATACGACGTTGAGCATGGTATCCTAACCGGTCGGATATTGGAACGGCAGAAAGATGTTGAGACTGCCGAATGGAAATACCGCGTTAGAGGAAAAATATTTAATAACGATACCATTGAAGTTGTTGTAAAACTAAGTTCCACGGGTAAACTGGTCATTATTACAGTATACCTTTTGTATGAATAGGAGGTTATTAATGGTTTGCGATATATGTGGTCATGAGGGCGTACGGATCCGAAAGGTTACCGAAACCTGTGGCAAAGGAAAAGACTTACTGGTGATTGAAAATATCCCGATGGTGAGTTGCTCGAATTGTGGGGAGAGTTATTTTTCAGCGGATACTCTTCATGAAATTGAACGAATTAAGTTGCATCGTCACAGTTTTGCCGCCCGGCGTCCCGTCGAAGTTGCCAATTTTGCATAATTCCTTGAAGGGGACGGGGACAGTCAAAATTATCTATAAACGGGCGAACACGGGGGAAAGGGCAGACTTTATATAAAATGATGAATGATGAATGATGAATGATGACGAAGAGATAGATGGTGAGAAGGTAAGAAAAAACTTTTTGTGTGTTTCGCGTGTTTCGCGGGCCTACTTTTCTTCGCGGTCCTTCACGTTCTTCGCGGCTAAAGTTCTGTGTTTCTTGTTTTTGTTTTGAATTTTGGCATTTGTATTTTGATTTTGTTTCGAATTTCGTGCTTCGGATTTCGGATTTATTTTTCTCAGTCCGTGTTTGTCCGTGTTCGTCCGTGGCTAACTTTTCAATTCGTGTTAATTCGTGTCATTCGTGGGCTGTTTTTTCTTAGCGGTCCTTCGTGTTCTTAGCGGCTAAGGGCAGACACTTCATCATTCATCATTCATCATTCATCATTCTATCTTTTTTCATCATTCATCATTTTCAACTCTGCGAGGTTTTCCAGTGCAATAGTTAAATTCGGATGTCCGCCGGGAAAAAGGGCCTGCCAGATATCGACGGCTTTTTGGGCATAGGGCCGCGCCGCGGCGATATCCTCCATATCACGATATATTTTGGATAAATTATGGTAAGAGCCAGCTAAATCAGGATGATTTTTAGCCAGGACCTGTTCCCTGATATCCAGGGCCTTCAATTGAAATCCCAGGGCCTTTTCCAGTTGGCCCATCGCTCGATAGATGGTCGATACATTATTGTAAGAGGTGGCTAACGAGGGATGATTTTTAGCCAGGACCTTTTCTTTGATATTTATCGTCTTCAATTGAAATTCCAGGGCCTTTTCCAGTTGGCCCATATTTTGATAGATGGTCGATACATTATTGTAAGAGGTGGCTAACGAGGGATGATTGCTGTCCAATGCCTTTTCATAGATATCCTTTGCCTTCAATTGAAATTCCAGGGCCTTTTCCAGTTGGCCCATCGCTTGATAGATCAGCGATACATTATTGTAAGAGGCAGCAACATCAGGATGATTTTTAGCCAGGACCTTTTCGCTGATATCCAGGGCCTTCAATTGAAATTCCAGGGCCTTTTCCAGTTGGCCCATCGCTTGATAGATGGTAGATACATTATTGTAAGAGGTGGCTAACGAGGGATGATTTTTAGCCAGGACCTTTTCGCTGATTTCTATATCCTTCAATTGAAATTCCAGGGCCTTTTCCAGTTGGCCCATCGCTTTATAGATTGTAGATACATTATTCGCTAAGGCAGCGATCTTTTCATGTGTCTCTACTATATTCCCCAATAGCGCCGCCGCAAAGACCACATATCCCTGCTTATCCAGCGGATTCTCTTCGGGTTCCCAATATAATTTACCGGTAAGCGATACGATTAACCGCTCACAATCCTTCACCCCGGGCGCGGCTTTGACCCGCGTCACCTCCTGCACCACCGGGTGCATATAAATGTTCCCCTTTTCCCGTCTCAGCCAACCTTTACCCTCCAACGTCCGCGCCGCCTCCAGGTCCTCCAAGCCCAACCAGTCCCGCAACTCCTCCAGGGAAATATAGACCGCTGGTAATACCGCTAAATTCACCATTAACGCCAGCTCCGCCTCGCTGACCCGGGACAGGTCAAACACCGTTAATAAATGCTCGAAAAAAGGTTTTTGTTCTATGACTTCATGCCAGCGGGTTTCCACTTTATCCTTGATGGCCTGGTTGAGATTAAAACCTTTCTCATCCAGCAATCGCTCCAGGTCCCGGACCCGCATTGCCGCATTCCGGGCCGTGCGGGCCAGCAACTCC
>Ga0315278_10001138_pt1 | contig 23078 bp, 20 predicted proteins | sample YL17G06_0_MG_FD_203880 | JGI IMG/M metagenome (GOLD analysis project Ga0315278, IMG submission 203880) | Sediment microbial communities from Yellowstone Lake, YNP, Wyoming, USA - YL17G06_0 | ecosystem: Environmental > Aquatic > Freshwater > Lake > Sediment | place: USA: Wyoming | collected... | reverse complement strand
CCCTGTGCGTTCGCCGGCAGGTAGCGTTCGATCGGCTCGAACGCGCTCGGTATTGCCCGTGAGCGCGTCGTCAGGCGATCGACCGCGAACCGCATCAGCTGGAGCTGGGCGCCCTGCGGAAGTCCACTGCCCATCATGCCGCCCGGGGCCGCGAACGGATGCGACATGAGCACCGGAGTCTGGCCAACCGCATGGCGGCCGAAGTCGATGAGCACCTCAACACGCTCCCCCGGGCCCAACCGCACCGTGGTCACTTCGTACGGGCGGTCGAGCAACCCGCCGTCGGTCCCGATGAGCCAGAATGGCGACCGGTCACCCAACCCAACGTCCATGACCCGGGCGTTCGCTCCGTTCAACAGCCGGAAGCGATACACGCCAGCCTCGACCGACAGCGTAGGACTCGGCGACCCGTTGACGAAGCCGGTGTCTCCGAGGAGGCCGCTGGGGACGTTCATCATTCCCGCGGGGTACGCCAGCGGCGCACTGCGCATCTTATCCTGGAGGAGGAGCGGAATCTCGAACGGTGCGGGCGGCAGGCCGAACCGGGCCGCCGTGCCGTCATCGACAATGAGAAAGCCCGCCATGCCCTGATAGACCTGGCGTCCGGTGTCCCGGTCCGGGTGGGGATGGTACCAGTAGGTACCGGGTCGAGGTTGCACCGTATATCGGTATTCGCGCCCCGCGCTTGCACTGACAAGATCCATCGGATGTCCGTCCATGTCCGGCGGCACGGCCAGGCCGTGCCAGTGGACGTTGGTGGCCACCGGCAGCCGATTGTCGAACTGGATGCCGAAGGCGTCGCCAGGGCGGAACCGGATCGTGGGCGACGGGACGCTGCCGCCAAACGTCCAGGCCGCGGCGCGGTTGACGCTGGCGTCACTGGAAGTGCCGATGGAGGCGGCAAGCGTCGAGCCGGCAAAGTCGGGCGGAATCCTGAGTGGGGGACTGGTGCCGGTACCATCGGGGCCGGCACTGTCCGTGCTCGCGCTGCAGGCCTGCAGCAGGCCGCCAAGCGGGAGTGCGGGCCACAGGGCCCGCGTGGCGACGGTGCTCAGCAAGAACCTGCGTCGATTCATGGTCATCGGGCACCTCGGTTCAGGGTACATCGGTCACGACAAAGGCATCCCTCAAACAATGATCGATGACAGCGACATGAGGAGCGCCGACGCCTCCGGTCGCAGTGACCAGCCCAGCGACCGGTAGAACACGCCGGCCGCCACCGGAATGGCGAGCAGGTTGTAGACGCTGGCCCATGCAAGGTTCTGCTTCATCTTGCGTACGGTGGCCTTGCTCAGCCGGATGGCGCGGGCAATGTCGGCTGTGGCGGGCGCCGAGTCCGGTGCCGACGGCAACAGCGGCGGGTGTGGCGAGGCCGAGCGCCTCGGGGCAGGCGATGACTATGGCAGAGATCGCAAAGGTCAGCGCGGTGAGGAAGGGGGCGCCGGCGAACAGCTTCCAGCCAACGAACGTGGCCACGCCGGCCCCGACTGCGACGACGACGAGCACGGTATCCTTGCCGACGCGGTTCGCGCGCACGGTCACGGCGCCACTCACGTTGATCGCGCCGCCCACGATCGGGTCACCCGGCCGCCGCTTGACCGAGCGGCTTTCTCCGGTGACGAGTGCCTCGTCCACGTCGGTGTCGCCCTCGGTCAGCTCGCCATCGACCGGGATCTTGTCGCCCGGGCGGAGGCGGAAGAGGTCACCCACCACGACCTCTCTGGTCGGCACCTCGACTTCGTTGCCGTCCCGGAGTACCCGTGCCGTCGGGGGCACGAGGTCGAACAGGGCGCGCAGCGCGTCGGACGTACCTCGGCGCGACTTCATCTCCATCCAGTGCCCGAACAACACGAAGGTCACCAGCATGCAGGCGGCCTCGTAGTAGGCCGTCGGGTACCCGACCACGGTCAGGTACAAGCTCGAGATCCAGGCCGCTAGCACGCCGGTGGCGATCAGCACCGACATGTCGAGCTTGCGACTCCGGAGGGCGTGCCAGCTGCCGTTGATGAAGATCCAGCCCGCCCACCAGATGACCGGGATGGAAAGCACCAACTCCAGCCAGTGGGCGAGCGGCGGGCGCACGAGCATCGGCACGCCGGGGATGTGGCCAGCCAGCAGAGTCACGGGAAGGGTGAGCGCCAGCGCAACCCAGAATCGGCGCCGCATGTCCTGCTCCATCGTCGCGGCCATGGCGGGGTCGGCCATCATGGACGCATGGTCGTGATGGGATCCACCCGCCGTTGGCGCCGAGGGCATGGCCATGGACGAATGATCGTGGGTGTGTCCTGATGCCGGTGTCATGGTGAGGATCGCTGGAGTTCAGTCATGTTCCTGCCCTGGGGCGTGTGTGTGGGGCTTGTTGGCGCCGGGTCGGGACGAGTCTCCCTGCATATGGTGCGTCATGGAGTCCATGGGGGCCGCTGATGACTTCATCTCCTCGTCGTCGAGCCCGATGCGTTCGCTGCGCGCCTGGCGGAGCACATCGGTCGGAATCCCCAAGGCGTGCCGGTAGACCAACTCACCACCGAAATAGCCGACGGCGCCCAGCCCAAGCGCACCGACGAGACCGAGTCCTGCGGCCACGTGGGAGTAGGCCACGCGCCAGCGCCAAACCGCCGCGATCAGGAGGACGGCGGTGACGGCGTAGGCGAGGTTCCGGTGAAGGGTCATGACTTCATGCGCTAGATCGGAGTGGTCCACTCGCCCGTAGGCAAGCAGCCCCGTGGTGATGGCCGCGCCCGCACCGGCGAAGCCGACCCACCAGAGCAGAGTGGCGGCCTCGCGCCAGCGCTCTCCTTGCCGCCGCGTGGCAATTGCATCGAGCGCAGCAGCGAGGAACAATGCCACGAGCGGGAAATGCACCACCATCGGGTGCCAGCTGTGCATCGGGAAGATGTTCATGGATCTCGGCTCCCAATCGTACCCTGCGCCGGGGGCGCGTGCTGCGGCCGGAACGCGAGCTTCGTTGAGCCGAGATATCGGGCTGGAGAGCGGAGGAACCGATCGCGGCAGTTCGCCGAGCAGAAGTAGTACAGAATTCCTTCGTGGGTGGCTGTCGCGCGAGCCCGCATCGGGTGCATCGCCATCGTGCACACCGGATCGAAATGGCGACTGACCGGGTCCGAAGCTTCCAGGGACTTTCCGCGCGGGGATGCGAGGAGCGCCGTCAGTGCCGGGAGGACGGCCTCCGCAGCCCGGCGGCCGGCCGCCACCGCGTAATCCAGGCGGTCGAAATCACGCAAGCCCATCGCGCCGAGCACCGGTTCGATCTGCACCTCCGGATCAGTCATTGCCGCGCTGAGAGCGGTCTGGTGCTCGAGTACGATTTCGGCGGCGCGCGCCAGTATTTTGAAGGATATCTTCGCCGTGGCCGGGTTGGGCACGATCCGGCCCAGGCGGGAGAGCATGCGTGTCATGCCCCAGGCGAGCTGCGGCATGCGACGCGTCGCGGGCCCACCGACGCGCACGGCGATGACGAGATCTGGATCCGCCATCCACGCGACGTCCACGGGGAGGGCGTTCGTCACGCCGCCATCGACGAGCCAGCGGCCGCCGATGCGTTCTGGCGGCAGGACTCCGGGGAGCGCGCACGTGGCCCGCACGGCTGGCGGGAGACTTCCGGTATGGAGTACCACCTGAATGCCTTCTTCGATATCGACCGCGGTGATCGCCAGCGGCGTGCCCAGATCCTGGAACGTCGGGGGAAGGACCTCTGCCGCCGACGGAAAAATCTTCCCCCATGCGAGAAGGCCACCGGGGAGAAACCACCGGGGGAAGCGAAAGCTTCGCGCGATCTGAACAAGGTCCTTCGACCGAAGACCGCCGGCATGAAGGGCCCCGACCAATCCCCCCACGCTAGTCCCGGCGACGAAGCCGGGCGCGATACCCTCGAGCTCGAGTGCCTGGAGCACGCCGATGTGGGCAAGTCCTCGGGCACCGCCCCCGCCGAGCGCGAGGGCGAGACCGGGCCGCCGAGCCGGCTCATCGCCTCGGGGTGCCATCGGGGGACCGGGGATCGTCCCGCTCATCACTTCTTCCCCGCAGTGGTCAACCCGGGTCCGGGAATCGGCGGTCGGGCCTCCGTTCGGCGCCGCACTTCCCGCTCCTTCCACAACGAGTAGACCGCCGGAATCACCAGCAGCGTCAGCACCGTGCTGCTCACCATGCCCCCCACCATCGGTGCGGCGATCCTCTTCATGACGCTTGCACCAGCCCCGGTGCCCCAGAGAATCGGCAGCAGGCCGGCCATGATCGCCGTGACGGTCATCAACTTCGGCCGCACCCGTTCCACGGCTCCCTCCATGACGGCGTCGTAGAGGTCGTGGAGAGTTGGCCTGCGCCCGTCCGCCCGCTTCGTCTGCCACGCGTGATCGAGGTAGATGAGCATGATCACGCCGGTCTCCGCCGCCACGCCGTTGAGCGCCACGAAGCCGATCGCCACCGCTACCGACCAGTTGTACCCGAGGAGCCAGATGAACCAGAGCCCGCCCACCAGCGCGAACGGGAGCGAGAGCATGACGATGGCCGTCTCGCCGAGGTTGCCGAAGTTGAAGTAGAGCAGCAGGAAGATGATGGCCAGCGTGGCGGGGACGACCACTCGCAGCTTGGCGGTCGCGCGCTGCATGTACTCGTACTGGCCGCTCCACACGAGGGTGTAGCCGGTGGGCAGCACCACCGCGCGCTCCACTGCCTGCCGCGCCTCCGCGACGTAGCTGCCGATATCGCGATCCGCCACGTCCACGTACACCCAGGCGGTCGGCTGGGCACCCTCGGTGCGGACCACCATCGGTCCGGCGACCTGGCGGATCGTGGCGATCTGGCCCAGCGGAACGTAGGTCTCCCGGCCGGGCGCAACCCCGCCCGTACCGCTCCCACCCATTCCTCCGTCCATCGTCGGGGCGGCGCCGCCACCGAGCCCGTGGCCGACCGGAATGAGTACCGAGGCCAGGCGTTCCGGATTGTCGCGCAGCTCCACCGGATAGCGGATGCGGACGCCATACCGCTCCCGACCCTCAACGGTCCTGGTCACCGTCATCCCGCCAACGGCGGTGGCGATAACGGTCTGCACGTCGCCGACGTTGAGCCCGTGGCGCGCGGCCGCGGCCCGGTCGATGTCGATGTCGAGGTAGTAACCCGACACCGCCCGTTCGGCGAACGCGGTGCGGGTGCCCGGGACCTGCCGGACCACGTCCTCGACCTGCCGGCCCAGCCGTTCCAGTTCACCGAGATCGGGCCCGAAGATCTTGACGCCAACCGGCGTGCGGATGCCGGTGGCCAGCATGTCGATGCGTCCCTTGATGGGCATGGTCCACGCGTTGGTGGAGCCCGGCAGCCGCACCGCCGAGTCCATCTCGGCCACGAGCTTTTCCTGCGTCATCCCGGGGCGCCATGCCGACTCCGGCTTGAGCGTGATGGTTGTTTCGGTCATGTCGAGGCCGGCCGGATCGGTGGGGGTATTGGCCCGCCCCGCCTTGCCCCAGACGTGGTCCACCTCGGGAAAGCTCTTCAGGATGCTGTCCTGGATCTGCAGCATTTCTCTTGCGCGGGCGACGCTGATGCCGGGCAGCGTGGTGGGCATGTACAGGATTGTGCCCTCGTTGAGGGGCGGCATGAACTCGCTGCCCAGCCGGGTCCACGGAATCCAGCTCAACATGACCGCCATCACCGCCACTGTCACCACGCCCCAGCGATGCCGCAACACGAAGGCGATCATCGGCCGGTAGAGCCGGATCAGCACCCGGTTGACGGGGTTAGCGGTTTCCCGGTACAGCCGGCCCCGGATGAAGAGCCCCATGGTGACCGGCACCAGGGTGAGGGCGAGCAGGCTGGCCGCTGCCATGGAAAACGTCTTGGTGTAGGCCAGCGGCTCGAAGAGCCGTCCCTCCTGGCCCTCGAGCGAGAAGACCGGGATGAACGAGACGGTGATGATGAGCAGGGAGAAGAAGAGCGCCGGCCCCACTTCCCGGGCCGCATCCCCGACGATCCGCCACCGCTCCGCGGTGGTGAGCACGTTCGTGACGTAGGATGCCCCCGTAGCGGGCCGACCCGCGTCGCGCAGTTTCGCGTCCACGGCGCGTTCGAGGTGCTTGTGCATGTTTTCGATCATCACGATCGCGGCGTCGATCATGGCGCCGATGGCGATGGCGATGCCGCCCAGCGACATGATGTCGGCGCCGACACCCACCCAGCGCATGGCGATGAACGCCATCAAGATGCCAATGGGGAGGGTGAGGATTGCGACCAGGGCCGATCGAGCATGCACCAGGAACACGAGGCACACCAGGGCCACGATCAGGCTCTCCTCGAGCAGCTTTTCCCGCAGGGTCGCGATGGCGCGCTCGATCAACTCGCTGCGGTCGTACACTGGCCGCACGATGACGCCGTCGGGCAGTCCGGCCTGCACCTCGGCCAGCTTGGCCTTGACGTGCTGGATCGTGGTGAGTGCGTTCTGCCCGAACCGCATCACGACGATCGCGCCCACGGCGTCGCCCCGTCCGTCGAGATCGACGATCCCCCGCCGCACCGCTGGCCCGACGCTCACCCGCCCCAGCTCCGCGACCCGGATGGGTGTGCCGCTCAGGGTGGCGCCGACCACGACGTTCTCGATATCGTCGAGGCTCTTGAGGTATCCGAGCCCGCGTACCATGTACTCGCGTTCGGTCAGCTCCAGCACCATCGCACCGACGTCGGAGTTGGCATTCTGGATGGCGGCCATCACCGCCGTGATCGGCACGCGGTATGCCAGCAGGCGGGCCGGGTCGAGGTCGATCTGGTACTGCTTTTCGAACCCCCCGACGGTGGCCACCTCGGACACGCCGGGGACCGCCGTGAGCGCATAGCGCAGGTTCCAATCCTGCAGGCTGCGCAGTTCGGCCAAGGTCATCCGCCTGGTCGTGTCTTCAAGACTGTACTGGAACACCCAGCCGAGGCCGGTCGCGTCGGGGCCAAGAGTGGGTGTCACCTTTTCCGGGAGCTTGCCCGTGAGCCCGTTGAGGTATTCGAGCACCCGGGAGCGGGCCCAGTACAGGTCGGTGCCGTCCTCGAAGATCACGTACACGAACGAGATCCCGAAGAACGAATAGCCACGTACTACCCGGGCGCCTGGCACCTTGAGCATCTCGGCCGCGATTGGATAGGTGACCTGGTCTTCCACGATGCGCGGCGCCTGCTCGCTGAACTCGGCCTGGACGATGACCTGCACGTCGCTCAGGTCGGGCAACGCCTCGAGCGGAGTCGCGCGCAGCGCGAAGACACCACCGATGACCGCCGCCAACGTGCATAGGAGGACAATCGCCCGGTTGCGCAGCGACCAGTCAATGATTCGAGTGAGCATCGGCCCCTCCCTTCGGCGGCGCCGATGAGTCGGAGGCTGGTCCCTTGGTCGGTGCCTTCAAGTCCATGCCCGGCATGTTGCCCATTCCGCCCAATGCCGCACCCAGATTCGATTCCGCGTCGAGGAGGAACGTCCCCGACGACACGACCTGCTCGCCCGCGGCCAGCCCGGTGAGGATCTCGATTCGGTCGTCGGTCATGGCACCGAGCGTGACATCGCGCGGCGTGAGCATCCCGTCCGTATCCTTGACGAACACCAGGTTTCGCTCGCCGGTCGCCAGTACTGCTGACCGCGGCACGCTGAGCCCTGTCCGCCCCGCCGCGCGGAAGCGGATGGTCGCGTACATGCCGGGCTTGAGGGCCAGGTCGTTGTTGGGGAGTTCCACGCGGATCCGGCCGGTGCGCGTTTCCGGATTGAGCGTTGGGTAGACGTACGTGATGCGGCCGGCGCGTTGCGTGCCCGGCAGCGCGGGGAACTCGGCCATGACCTCGAGGCCGAGGCGGGCTGCGGGAAGGTCGGGTTCGAACACCTCGCCTTCCAGCCAGACCCGGCTGAGGTCCGCGATCTTGTAGAGCGGTTCGCCGGCCATGATACGCTGACCGACCAGCACCAGCTTTTCGACGACGATGCCGTTGACCGGTGCGACGAAGCCCACCGCCTTCCGGACCTGTCCGCCCTGCTCGATAGCCGCGATGGCATCCGAGGGAACATCCCAGTACGTCAAGCGCCGCCGCGCCGCCTGCAACAGTTCGTCGGCACCTCCCCGGGCTGACGGGGTTCCCGCGGCGACGTCGGTTACCAAGCGGTGCGCGATCAGCAGGTCCTGCTGCGCGCTTACCAGCATCGGCGAGTACAACTCCAGCAAGGGTTCGCCCTTTCGAACCGGCTGACCCGTGATGTTCACAAAAAGCTGCTCCACCCAGCCGTCGACCTTGAGCGCCACAGTGGCGACGCGGGTCTCGTCGTAGGACACCTGGGCCACAGTGCGGACCTCACGCGCCATGGACCCAACCGTCACTTCGGCGAAGGTCACCCCGATGCGGCCGGCATCCTGCGCGGAGAGCATGACCGGCTGGGCGCCGTCGGCGGCGGCCGTGGCGTGGTCGGCGTGGCCCGCCGCGGCGCTGCCCGCGGGCTTCCGGGTCAGGAAGTAGGTGACCGCCGCAGTGGCGACCAGCGCCGCCACCAGCAGGCTGATGCGCAGCAGCCGCTTCCGGGACGGACCCAGGACGGGTTCGAAGGGCGAGTCGGTCATTGAGCGCCTCCTGGCGCGGTGAAGTCGCCTTCGACGGTCGCGGCGACCAACGGGTGGGCAGTCACCATCTCGAGCTCGGCCAGGGCCTGGCCTTCCTGGGCATCGAGGCGGTGAATTTCCGTGCGATACCCGTAGACGGTCATGAATGCGTCGAGGAAGGTCATGAAATTGACGCCGCCGACCTGATAGGCGGCGCGGGCCGAGGCGACGGTGGCGTCGGCCTGCGGCAGCAGAGTGCGCTGATACAGGGCATGGAGTTCACGGGCGCGTTCAATCTCGGTCACCAGTTCGGCCACGCGACCCCGCGTGTCCGCTCGCATCGCCTCGAGATCGTCCTCGGCCATCTGGCGCATCGCCACGGTCTCGTCCCGCATCTTCAGCTGCCGGCTGCCCGCCCAGATCGGCACCGACGCACCGACCATGATGCTCAGCATCCGGTCGGTGCCTCCCCCCTGCATCGGCTGCTGGCCGTAGATCACGCCGACTTCCAGGTCAGGCCAGAGCTCCCGGCGCGCGAGTCGCTCGGCGGCGGAGGCAGCACGCACCTGGTCGGCTCCAGCTTGGAGCATTCCCCGTGACGCCAGGGCCAAAGCGGTCAGCGAATCCGCGGAGGGCATCGAATCGGGAAAGAAGGGCAGCTGAGGAACGCCGGTCGGTGCATCGGTTGGCCGATTGAGCACCGTGTTGAGGCGGGCCGTCATCGTCCGGCGCATGGCCGCCATCTCGGCGATCTGTCCGGTCATGCGACCGATTTCGAGTTGCGCGCGGAGGACGTCGGCCTGTTTCGCTTCCCCGACGGCATACATGCCGTTGACCGTGGCGGAGGCGGCTTCGAGCAGCCGGAGGGTTTCGCGCATCACCGACAGGGTGGCGTCGGCGCGGTACAGGTCGTAGAACGCCATCGCCGCGCGGCTCCGCTGCTCCCAGGTCGACTCGCTGACCCGTGCCTGCTCGGCATCCGCTCGCGACTGAGCCGCCTGGCCGGCCAGGCCAAGCTTCCCGGTGCCAGGGACAGGGAACATCTGGGTCAGCTGGACCTGGTTCATGCCCAGCGGGACCTGGAGCCCGAACCCGGGGAGCTGCCGGTTCATGGTCGCGAACTGGAGGCGAGGGTCGGGAAGGCGCTTGGTGCCAGGCACGCGGGCCGCTGCCGCCAGGGCCGATGCCTGTGCCGCGCGGATGCCGGGGCTGGCGCTGTCCACGGCGCGATAGAGGGCGCCGATCGTGAGCGGGCCTGGGACGCCGGCGAGCTGCGCGGTCGCGACCTGTCCCGCCAGCGGCGCGGTCACTGCCGCGCTGGCGAGAAGGGTGAGGAGCACTCGTCTCCCGGCAGGTGCCAGCCGGGCGACGCAATGCCCCCGTGAGGGCAGTTGCTTCATCAATCTGATCCTTGTTCGTGTGATGCTGCGTGCGCACTCGGGCGCACCCAGCTGGGCCACGACTACACGAGGATCAGGCTATGGGGGGAGGTGTTTCCGGGGTGGTCGAGACGGATACGAGCAACGCCCATGAGAAGGTGGACTGCTCGGACGTGCTGTCGGGGGTGATCAGTTGCGGTGCGTCGAGCCCGGCGATCCCGACCGCGGTGCAGCCGGTCATCGCCAGGCAGCCAGGTGTGGTCGAATGATTTGAGCCTGAGCCTGGCGACGTTGGAGCGCAAGGGGCGCCGTCATGCGTCGCGTGCTCACCATGCACCGGTCCCTGGACGATGCTACCGTCGGCGTGTGAGGACACGTCTGCGCACTGCAGAGCCGCGCCGAGGGCGGCGTACTGCACCGCCAAGAGCAAGAGGAGACTGCCGGCCAACCTGCGAGGAACCATGGCTCAACATAGGAATGACGGTGAGAAAGCGCCAGTGAATGTGTCGTGAACAGACCTTCCTCCGCTGCGTACCGGATGCCCCTCATCCCTTGAACTCATAGGTGAACCCTGCCTCCTCGAGCAGGTCGAGCACCAGCCGCACCGGCAGCCCCATCACCCCGAAGAAATCGCCCTCCACCCGCTCCACCAGGGCGGCGCCGTACCCCTGGATGCCGTATGCACCGGCCTTGTCCATCGGCTCCCCGGTGGCGATGTAGGCGCGGAGAAACTCGTCGGACACATGGCGGAAGGTGACCTTCGTGACGTCGGTCTTCAGCCGTAGCTGCCGCATATGGGCGAGGGCCACCGCCGTGACGACCTGGTGTGAGTGCCCCCGGAGCCGCGACAGCATGTGAAAGGCATCAGCCTCGTCGGCCGGCTTCTCCAGGATGGAATGCCCCGACAACACAATGGTGTCGGCCGCCAGCACAAGATCGCCTTCCACGCTCAAGGCCTTCGACTGCGCCAGCCGCTCGGCGTAGGGAATGGCCTTCTCGTCGGCGATGCGCACCTCGGGCACGCGTGAGGGAACAACAGTGCAGGGAATGCCCAGCATCTCCAGCAACTGACGGCGCCGGGGCGAGGCGGACGCGAGTACCAGGGGTGGGATCATGCGGCGCTCCGCTCAAGGATCAGGGTGACGGGCCCGTCATTCACCAGCGCCACCTGCATGTCGGCGCCGAAGCGTCCGGTCGCTACAGTGAGGCCGCGGGCGCGCAGCTCGGCCATGAAGTGATCGTGCAGGGGGATCGCGACCTCAGGCCGCGCCGCGCCGATGAATGACGGCCGGCGACCCTTCGATGCGTCGCCGTAGAGCGTGAACTGGGAGATAACAAGCAACGCGCCGCCTACATCGCCCAGGCAGAGGTTCATCTTGCCATCAGCGTCGCTGAAGAGGCGCAGTCCGGCGACCTTGTCCGCGAGCCAGGCGACGACCTCGGCGGTGTCATCGGGGGCGTAACCGACCAGCAGGCAGAAGCCCGCGCCGATTTCGCCCGTTACCTCACCGTCGATGGTAACTGCGGCCCTCGAAACGCGCTGCAGGACGACTCTCATGAGGGGGCGACGCGGAAGACGTTCACCTTTTCCTCCCGCCCCCGCAGTTCCATCGGCGCCAGCGCCTCATAGTGCCATCCGCCGTACGTCGCCGCGCGGACGCCATCGGCCACGAGGATTTCCCCCGCCCCCGCCTCGGCGCAGAGGCGGGCCGCGACGTTCACCACGTCGCCCAGCACGGTGTACTCCAGCCGGCGATGGCTGCCGATGTTGCCCACGAACACCTCGCCGAAGTTGATGCCGATGCCGACGCCAAGCGCCGGCCGTCCGGCGGCGAGCCAGCGGGCATTCAGGTGCCCCAGCGCTTCCTGCATCGCCAGCGCGGCACGTACGGCGCGATCCGGAGCGTCGTCCTGTGACTGCGGTGCCCCCCAGAGCGCCATGATGGCGTCACCGACGAACTTGTCGAGGGTGCCGCCATGCTCGAACACCACCTCGACCATCTCGGTGAAGTAGTCGGAGAGCAGTGACGCAAGCGCCTCCGGCGCCATGCCCTCCGCCAGTCGGGTGAATCCGCGCACGTCGCTGAAGAGCACGGCGATCTTCCGCCGCTCGCCGCCCAGGCGAGTGGCGCCGGCGTTGCGCGCGATCTCGGCGGCGACGCTGGGCGCGAAGTAGCGCTCGAAGCTGCCGCGCACGATGGCCTGCTCCTGCAGCTCGTCGGCCTGCATGCTGGCGCGGATGCCGGCCGCGGCGATGCCGCCGAACGCAATGAGGAACTGGAGGTCCTCGTCGCTGAACGAGTTCGTGGCCGTCACGCTATCCACGTACAGGATGCCGAGCACCTGCTCCGCGGAGGCCATGAGGGGTGTGCACATGGCGCTGCGCACGCTCTGCCGCAGGATGGACTGGCCACTGAAGCGGCTGTCGGCCACGGCATTGTCGGAGAGCACGGCGACGCGGCCGGCCACGACGGTATCCACGATGGAGCGGGGCACCGCCTCGGCCGGCAGGTTGCCGATGCGGCTCCGGCTCATGCGGGGCACCAGCTTGCCGCTCGCGACGTCGAGGAGGAGGATCGCGACGCGATCGACCGCGAGCACCTCGAAGGCGGTGTGCACGATCGTCTCGAGGAGGCGCTCGTGATCGAGTTCGCCCGAGAGCCGCTGGGACAGATCGAGCAGGAGCTCGAGCTTCCGGGACTGCCGCGCGGCGGCGTTCGCATCACCGAGCTTGAGGAGGCTCCGTTCCGAGTGCACGTCGAGGTGGGCGAAGGCGTCGCGCGCGGAATCGACCGGGACCTGGCGCACGATGGTCCCACCGGCCGCGGCGCGCGGATTCACCTCCAGCGGCTCGACGCGGAAGGTGGCGCGGCCGAAGGTGAGGGTGTCGAACGCGGCGGCGCGCCCGCGCGCGATCTTGTTGCCGTTGACCTGGGTGCCGTTGCTGCTGCCGAGGTCGACGACTTCGAGCACATCGTTCTCCGCGCGCAACTCGGCGTGGCGCCGCGAGATGGTGGGGTCGGGCACGGGGAGGTCGCTCGAGGGGCCCCGCCCGAGCACGTACGAGGTGCCGGCCTCGAGGTCGAAGGCCTCGGGCCCATTGGTGCGGATGAGGCGGAACGCGAGTTCGCTCATCCGTCACCCCTCGCGGCAAGCGCGAGTGCCGTGAGCACCGCCCGCGCCTTCGCCTCCGTCTCACGCCACTCGGCCATCGGGTCGGAATCGGCGACAATGCCGGCGCCGGCCTGCACCCAGGCCTGGCCGTTCTTCATGACGCAGGTGCGGATCGCGATGGCGGTGTCGAGGGTCAGCGCACCCCAGCTGACATAGCCGACGGCGCCGGCATAGGGACCGCGCCGGGTGGGCTCCAGCTCGTCGATGATCTGCATCGCCCGCACCTTGGGGGCGCCGCTCACGGTGCCTGCCGGGAAGCAGGCACCGAGCGCCGCGAGGGCGTCGACCCCGGGACGCAGGCGTCCCCGTACTTCGCTGACCAGGTGCATGACGTGAGAGTATCGCTCCACCGTCATGAAGGTGGTAAGGCGGACGGTGCCATACTCGGCCACCCGGCCGACGTCGTTGCGACCGAGGTCGACCAGCATCAGGTGCTCGGCGCGCTCCTTGGGGTCGGCGACGAGCTCCGCCTCCATGGCGGCGTCGCTCTCCGGCGTGGTGCCGCGCGGCCGCGTGCCGGCAATGGGTCGCACGACCACCTCGCCGTCCTCCACTCGTACCAGCACCTCGGGGGAACTGCCCACGATGCATATATCGTCAAACTGCAGGTAATAAAGGTACGGTGCCGGGTTGAGGGCCCGGAGATAGCGATAGGCGAGAAATGGTGGCGGCGCGGGGAGATCGATGCGCCGCGAGAGCACCGCCTGGAAGATGTCGCCCGCGGCGATGTACTCCTTGATCCGCGCCACGTCGGCGCGGAAGGTTTCGTCGGGGTAGGGTGAGGACGAGGGGGCGATCGCGACCGGGTCCATGGCGAGGGGCCGGACCTGGCTGGGCGACTCAAGCCGGCTCAGCCAGAGGTCGATGCGCGCCTCGGCGGCGTCGAAGCCCTTCTGCAGAGCAACCGCGTCGGTACCGGGCGGCACCTCCACCGAGGCGATGACGGTGGCGCGATTGTAGATGTTGTCGAGCACCAGAAGGGTGTCGACCACCATGAAGAGGGCGTCGGGGAGGTCGCGATCATCGGGCGGGGGGTCGGGAAGCCGCTCGAGTGTGCGCGCGACATCGTAGCCCATGAAGCCGACGGCGCCGCCGGTGAAGCGGGGCAACCCGGGCACGTGCGCCGGAGGGTGGGCGCGCATGAGGGCCGCGACATGGTCCAGCGGAGCGACGTCAGCGGGGTCGGTGCTCCAACCGGCGTCAGGCGTCCATCGCCGGCACTGGCGTCCGCGGTACGACAGCACCTCCCGGGGGTCGGTGGCGAGGAAGGTGTAGCGCGCCCAGCGCTCGCCGCCCTCGAGCGATTCGAGGAGGAATCCGTAGCGGCCGCGATGGAGTTTCTGAAAGGCGGAGACCGGCGTATCGCCGTCAAGGACCACCTCGCGGGTGACGGGCACAATGCCGCCCTGGGCGGCGCGGCGGGAAAAATCCTCAAAGCGACTGTTCATCGAGGTCCCGCCACGACGTAGCTGCCGTTCCCGTTGATCGGCGCGCTCAGGTTGTCCTCATTGGGGCGGCGGGTGGCAAGGAGGAGGATCGACCCGTCGTCGTTGAGTCGCCCGATGGCGAGTTGGCGCTCGAAGGCTTCATCGCTTCCGTACTTCTTCTGCGCGGCGGTGGGCGCCTCGAAGTGCCGGGCATACTTGAAGGTGATGCGGGCCCCAGCCGTCTCGACCTTACAGTCGATATCCAGTCCGTAGACGCCGGGACGGATGCGGACCGTCAACTCCACCGGCGCGCCGACGGCAGCCTTGAGCGAGCTGTCGGGAAAGGTGAGGACGGCGAAGGTGGCAAGGTCAGGCGCGCCATTTCGCAGCACCACAACCCGGTCGTGGCCGGCGATGAGGGTGAGCGTGGTGTCGTCGGGCGGGGTACCGCCGGCCTCCAGCACCCAGACATCGGCCTGGGGGAGGGTCCGCTCCGTGGTCTCCTCGCGCTGGGGCGAACTGTTGATGTTGCGCCGGCCCCCGCAGGCCGCGGCGAGCGCGAGTGCGAGCAGGGCCCCCCCGCGGCCAGTGGAACGCGTCCTGCTAGAATGCCCGCGTAGTCGTGTCATCAGGTGGCTGTGGGGAGGGCGGGAAGGTACCGGCGGGCGCGCCTGGGCAGCAAGCCACGGGGCCCCCCTGGGGGCACCCCGCGCGCCGCTATGGTCTTGCGGGAGGTATAGTTAGCTTCAGTCAAGGTTGCAGGATTCATCGTCCAGTCAGGAGTTCATGGCGTTCAGCGATGAGTGGCTGGTTGCCACGGTTCAGGTCCTTTTGCCTGAGGGCGCGATCGACACGGTCCGGGGAGAAACCCGGGCGTCGACGGTTTCGCTGTGGGAGCAACTGGTCCAGCGACGCCACACGACCGACGATCTGATCCTGGCGGCCATCGCCAAGCGCTTCCGGCTGCCGGTCGCGGAAATCGGGACCTTCGACCCCAAGGCGCGCGAGATCCTGCCGGAAAACCTGGTGCGGCGCTTCAACGTGCTGCCGCTCCGGATGACCGACTCCTATCTGGAAGTCGCCACCGCCAATCCGTTCGACATCGATGCCGAGAAGATGCTCGCCTTCGCGACGGGGCGCGAAGTGCGCATGCTGCTCGCGTCGCCGTCAAAGATCCGCGATCGCGCCGAGCAGCTCTTTGGTGGCGCCGACGAAGCGGTGCAAAAGATCCTGGGCGGCCTCGAGGATGCGGACGTCCACCAGCTCGAGGACGAGCCGGCCGACATCGCCGCCTCGGCGGAAGAGGCGAGCACCGCGCCGATCGTGCGGCTGGTGGACATGATGCTGGCCGACGGCATCTCGAGCCGGGCGAGCGACGTGCACGTGGAGCCGGTGGAGGGTGGCGTCGTGGTGCGCTACCGTATCGACGGCGTGCTGCGCCAGGTGATGAAGATCCCGCGCAGCGCTGGCGTGCCGCTCATCTCCCGAATCAAGATCATGTCGGGGCTCGACATCGCCGACCGGCGCCGGCCGCAGGACGGGCGCGCGCGCGTCTCGGTGAACGGCTCTCCCGTTGACCTGCGTATCTCGACCCTCCCCGCGACCCACGGCGAAAAGGTCGTCATCCGGGTGCTCAATGCCAAGGCGACGGTGCTGTCGCTCGACTCGCTCGGCATGTCGGAGGACGAGCGGGAGCAGATCGGCAAGCTGCTGAGTCACAAGGAAGGCATCATCCTCGTCACCGGCCCGACGGGCTCGGGCAAGACGACCACGCTGTACTCGGCGCTCCGCCTGGTGCAGAGCGAGGGCGTCAACATCGTCACGGTGGAAGACCCGGTCGAGTACCGGCTGGGCGAGAACATCGTGCAGGTGCAGGTGAACGAGAAGGCGGGCCTCACGTTCTCGTCGGCGCTGCGCTCGATCCTGCGACAGGACCCCGACGTGGTGCTGGTGGGTGAAATCCGCGACCACGAGACGGCACAGATCGCGGTGCAGGCGTCGCTCACGGGCCACCTGGTGCTCTCCACGCTCCACACCAACGACGCGCCGAACGCCGTGACGCGGCTCGTGGACATGGGGATGGAGGCGTACAAGATCGCGACCGCCCTGCGCGGCGTCATTGCGCAGCGGCTCATGCGCCGCCTCTGTCCGCTCTGCCGGCAGGAGAGCCGCGACGGGGTGCCGACGCGCATCAAGCGGTACATCCCGGAGGGCACGCTGCTGTTCCGCTCGGTGGGCTGCCCCGAGTGCGCCATGACGGGCTATCGCGGACGCTTCAGCATCGTCGAGGTGCTGGCGATGAATCCGGAGATCGAGCGGCGCATCGGTGCCGGCGCCACGGCCGATCGCATCGCCGAGGCGGCGCGGGCCTCGGGGATGAAGTCGCTGTGGGAGAGCGGGCTGGTGCACGTGCTCAACGGCGAGACGACGCTCGAGGAACTGCTGCGCGTCACCGACGTGCCGCACGAGGACCGCGGCCTGGGCCGGACGCCCACGCCGGCGCCGTTCCGGGTGTCGGGCCAGCAGCCGGCGATGCCGCCGGGCGAGCCGGGAAGCAACGGGGTGGCGACGCTGGCGCCACCGGCCCCGGGGGTGGACCTCTCCTTCGAGCTGCTGGACGACGCGATCACACCGATCCTGGAGGACCCGGTCGGGCGCCCGGGGAAGGGCCGCTGTGTGCTGCTGGTGGAAGACGAGGACCAGCTCCGCCGGGTCATGCGGGACCTGCTGGAGCGCGAGGGGTACAAGGTGGCCGAGGCGCGCGATGGCGCGCAGGCGCTGGACGAAGTGGACCGGAGCGCGCCGGACCTGATCATGCTCGACCTGAACCTGCCGGGCATCGACGGGTACGGTGTCCTGCAGCGGCTCCGGTCGCGGCCGTCCACCAGCCAGATCCCGGTCATCGTGCTCACCGCCAAGGGTGACGAGGACAACGAAGTGCGTGTCTTCCAGATGGGTGCCGACGACTTCCTGACCAAGCCCTTCCGTGCCCGTGCCCTCTCGGCGCGGCTCGAGGCGGTACTGGGCCGCCGCCGCGTCTGAGCGTCGAGGATGGCGCACTCGACCTGATCAAGCCATCGGTACGGGCACAGCCGGCATACACCCTCGCCGCGCTCGATGCCGGACGCAAGCTCAACCAGAATGAAAGTCCGTACGACCTTCCCGACGCGCTGAAGCGGGAAATCGTCGAGCGCGTGGCCCGCGCGCCGTGGCCACGCTACCCGGAGTTCGTGCCGGTGCGGCTGCTCGCGCGCCTCGCGGAGTGGTTCCGCTGGCCCGCCGAGGGCATCCTGGCCGGGAACGGGTCCAACGAGCTGATCCAGGCCACGCTGGCGGTGACGGTGGCACCGGGCGACGCGGTGGTGGCGCCGGCGCCCACGTTCTCGCTCTATCGCGTGCTGACGGCGGTGTCGGGTGGCCGCTACCTGCCGGTGCCGCTCGACGCCGCGTTCCAGTACGACATGGACCGGCTCATCGAGGTCGCGGTACGGGAGCGGGCCAAGGTGGTGGTGCTCAACTCGCCCAACAACCCGACCGGTACGGTGCTGCCTCCGGGCGCGGTGGAGCGGGTGCTGGCAGAAACCGGCGCGCTGGTGCTGTGCGACGAGGCGTACATCGATTTCGGCGGTGCGGATGCGATGGGTGCGCTGGCGTCATCGGACCGGGTGGTGGTGCTGCGCACCTTCTCCAAGGCCCTCGGCATGGCGGGGCTGCGCTTCGGGGTGGGCCTGGCGCACCCGGCAGTGGCCCGGGAGATCGCGAAGGCCAAGCTACCCTATAACGTCAACCTGTTCACGCTGACGGCGGCCGAGGTGGCGCTGGAGCACATGGACGTGCGGCAGGACCTGGTGTCGCGCATCATCGCGACCCGTGACCGGTCGTTCGCCCGTCTCAGCGCGTTGCCTGGTATCACGGTGTACCCGAGCGCCGGCAACTTCTTCCTGGTGCGGTTCCATTCCGCCACGCCCAGTGAGGTGTACCGCCGGCTGTTGCAGGAGCATGACATCCTGGTGCGCGACGTCTCGGCGGTGACTGGACTGGAGCAGTGCCTGCGGATTTCGGTGGGCACGGATGGGGACATGGTGGCGGTGGAGGGGGCGCTGGGGGAGATTCTAGGCGGGTCGTGAGTCGTGAGTCGTGAGCCAAGGAGCAGTGAGATGGGGCGCGTTGGGGAGATTGCCCGGACAACCAAGGAGACCGAGATCCGCGTGCGCATCGACCTGGACGGGTCGGGCGTGGCGAGCGTGAGCACGGGCATCGGGTTCTTCGACCATATGCTCGACGCCTTCGCGCGGCACGGCCTCTTCGACCTCACGGTCGAGGCGAAGGGCGACCTGCACGTGGATGGCCATCACACCGTGGAGGACACCGGCATCGCGCTCGGGCAGGCGATCGCGAAGGCGCTGGGCGACCGCGCCGGCATCCGCCGCTACGCCGATGCCATGGTGCCGCTCGACGAGGCGCTGGTGCGCGCGGTGGTGGACGTGTCGGGCCGCCCGTACCTGTCGTACCAGGTCGAGATTCCCAAGTGGCAGCTCCTGGGCGACTACGACGTGTTCCTCACCCCGGAGTTCTTTCGCGCGCTGGTGATGAACGCCGAGCTCACGGCGCATGTGGACCTGATCCGGGGCGACAATCCGCACCACATCGTCGAGGCGGCGGTGAAGGCGTTTGCCCGCGCCCTGGACGGTGCCACCACCATCGATCCCCGCGTGCGGGGGGTGCCGTCGACCAAGGGCGTGCTGTGATCGTCGTGGTAGACTACGGCGTGAACAACCTCGCGAGCGTGGTGCGTGCGTTCCGGGCGGCGGGGCACGAGGTGACGCTCTCGGCTGATCCCGAAGTCGTGAGTCGTGAGTCGCGAGTCGTGATGCCGGGCGTCGGGCATTTTGCGCAGGCGGCGGAGAACCTGCGCCGGAGCGGGCTGGGCGATGCGGTACGGCAGGTGAGTGCCGCGGGGCGGCCGGTGCTGGGCATCTGTCTCGGCCTCCAGCTTTTCTTTGCGAAGAGCGAAGAGGCACCCGATGCCGCCGGACTCGGCTTGCTTGCGGGTGAGGTGGTGAAGTTCCGTACCGGCCTGCCGGTGCCGCACGTCGGCTGGGCGCGCGTGGAGGGGACGAACGCGGGGAAGAGTCATGCTGGTGTGGCCGCACTCTTTCAGGGCGAGCCCCCGTTCTTCTATCACGTGCACAGTTATCACCCGCATGCCGTGCCGGCCGGCGACGTGCTGGCGACCGCCGACTACGGCGAGGTCTTCCCCACCCTCGTGGGTCATGGCAACGTGCTGGGGGCACAGTTCCACCCGGAGAAGTCGCAGCGGGCGGGGCTGGCGCTGCTGGATGCTTTCGCGCGGTGGCACCCATGACCGGCAGCGCCATCACGCTGGTGGATGTGCTCGTGCTGCGCGGCGTCGGTGCGGGGCTCGAGTGCCTGCTGCTGCGTCGCGCTGCCGGCGGACGTTGCCCCGGGTCGTGGGAAATGGTGCATGGGCATGTGGAGCCTGGGGAGCCGCCGGCGGATGCCGCGCTGCGCGAGCTGAGGGAGGAAACCGGCTTCGACCCGCTCAGCATGTACAACCTGAGCCGGGTAGAGAGCTTCTACCTGCATCGGCGCGACAGCGTGACGCTGGTGGCGATGTTTGCCGTGTTTGTGGACCCGTCCGCCGCCGCCCGGCTCGGCCCGGAGCACGACGATTCCGCGTGGATGTCCGTGGAGCAGGCCAGGGCCCGCTTTGCGTGGCCGCGCGAGGTGCGCTGTCTCGACGATGCGATACACCTCATCGGGTCGGGCAGCGCGGGCGCGCTCGAGGACGTGCTCCGCGTATGCTAGCGCGGCGCATCATTCCCTGTCTCGACGTGGCGAACGGGCGCGTGGTGAAGGGTGTGCATTTCGAGTCCCTCCGCGATGCCGGCGATCCGGTGGAGCAGGGAGCGCACTACGACGCCGAGGGCGCCGACGAGCTGGTGTTCCTCGATATCGCGGCGAGCTACGAGTCGCGCTCGATGACGCTCGACATGGTGAGCCGGGTGGCCGAACGCCTGTTCATTCCCTTCACGGTGGGCGGCGGCATCCGCACCGTGGAGGATGCGGGGCGCGCGCTCCGTGCCGGCGCCGACAAGGTGGCGGTCAACACCGCCGCGGTGCGCGACCCCGACCTGGTGCGGCGGCTGGCCGACAGCTTCGGCACCCAGTGCGTGGTGGTCGCGGTGGACAGCCGCCGGGTGGAGGGGCGCGACGTGGTGATGGTCACCGGTGGGCGGGAGCCCACCGATCGCGAGGCGGTCGAGTGGGCGTCAGAGCTCGAGGATCGCGGCGCCGGCGAGATCCTCCTCACGTCGATGGACCGCGATGGCACCCAGTCGGGCTACGACCTCGCGCTCACGTCGGCGGTCTCGTCGGCGGTGCGCATCCCGGTGATCGCCTCGGGTGGCGCCGGCAAGCTCGAGGACCTGGCGGATGCCCTCGCGGCCGGGGCGCATGGTGTGCTGGCGGCGTCGATCTTCCACTTCCGCGGCTCCTCGCTCCCCGAGGCGAGGGCCTATCTCCGATCCCGGGGCTACCCGGTGCGACCATGATCCTTGCCGTATTCTCCGTGCTCTCCCTCCTGCATGCGGCGCCGTGCACCCGCGTGGCCCGCGCCGGCACCGAGCTGCGCGGCGACACGAAGATCTGCCCCGGCCGCTACCGGATCGCCGACCCGGGGCAGAAGGGCGTGCTGGTGGTGGCGGCCTCGGGGCTGCACCTCGACCTCGACGGCGTGATCATCGAGAGCGGCGACTCGGTGCCCAGCCAGTACACCGGGTACGGCATCAGGCTGCGCAACGTGGACAGCGTGGCGATCACGGGCGGCACCGTCCGCGGGTACCGTTTCGGGGTGTGGCTGGAGGGCGGGTCCGGCCACACCGTCACCGGCATGACACTCTCCGGGTCCCGTACGCCGTCGCTGCACTCGACCCCGGAGCGGTACTCGGAGGCCGACTGGCTCGACATTTTCCGCCCGGACAGCTTCGAGACCTACGGCGCGGGCCTGTACATCAAGAACGCTGAGGGCATCACGGTGCAGGGAGTGACGGCGCGGGACGCGCAGAACGGCATCATGCTGTCGAGCGTGCGGCGGAGCCAGTTGCTCGACAACGACGTGTCGGACAACAGTGGCTGGGGCATCAGTCTCTGGCGATCGTCGCGCAACGCCCTGCTGCGGAACCGCGCCGCGCACAACGTGCGGTGCGAGAGCGACCGCTACAGTCACGGCTGCGACTCGGCGGCGCTGCTGCTCCGTCAGCGAAGCGACTCGAACGTTGTCGCCGACAACGACCTGCGCTGGTCGGGCGACGGCTTCTTCCTGAGCGGGCACCAGCCGGGGCTCGAGCCCTCGGTGGGCAACCTGGTGATCCGGAACGATGCCAGCCACTCCTATCACAACGCCTTCGAGGCCACGTGGAGCTGGGCGACCGTGTTCATTGACAACCGCGCCGACAGCTCGGGCTATGGCTTCTGGCTGGGCTATTCTACCGGGGCGGTGGTGCGGGGCAACACCGCGGTGGGCAGCCGCGAGGCGGCGATAGCGATCGAGCATGGCAGCGACAACGAGATCGCGGGCAATGTCCTGATCGGCGGCAAGGACGGCATCAGGCTCTTCGTCTCGGCGCCGAGTGGCCCGCCGAGCCGGGGCTACCGCGTGAGCGACAACACGCTGTCGCGCTTCGGGCGCGGCCTGGTGCTTCAGGGGACGACGCAACTGCGCATCAGGGGGAACGTGTTCGATGGCAACACCGAGGCGCTGGTGGCCGACGCGAGCGCGAAGGACGCGGTGGTCCAGGGGAATATCTTCCTGCGGCCCGGACGGTTCTACGTGATCGCGCCGGAACTCAACGCCGGTGGCAACTACTGGGACAGTGTCACCGAGGAAGCCACCAGCGAAAAGGTGTCTGGCAATGTGGTGCTGACGCCGTGGCAGGGGGCGGAGAAGGCAGGGTATTAGGGCGGGTGGGGCGGGTGGGGCGGGTCAGGCGGGTAACTGAGGGCTACTCCTTGGACTGAGCCTGCCTCATGCTTCGAGCCAGCAGCACGACCAACTTCGCCGCGGACGCCTGAAGTTCAATGAGCCGCTGCCACTCGTCGCGCTCAAGGATGCCGAGGTCGAGCGCGAGCCGCAGGTGATAGTCCAGTTCTCCAAGCGAGCCCAACGATATGTCGAGAAAGCGCTTGAACTCCCGGGGGCCCAATCGCGCGGCACCCTCCGCGATGTTGGCTGCAGCCGAGCTCGCGGCACTGCGGGCTTGGGCGGTCAGGCCATAGCGTTCGGCGGAAGGCCAGCCCTTGCTCGCCTCGTAGATAGCCAACGCCAGTTGATGGGCTCGCTGCCATGCCAGGAATCGTTCGTGCCTTGCCATGGCGACAATATCTCTGTCATTGCCGTTCCGGCCGCCATCCTCACGCCGCTCATGGTATCCGAAGTACCCGGCTACCCGCCCTACCCGCCCTACCCGCCCTACCCGCCTTACCCGCCCTACCCGCCCTAGTCGTACCTC